>ENA-UOZA01000228-UOZA01000228.1-food-metagenome-genome-assembly--contig:-NODE-228-length-14581-cov-3.835880_pt1 | contig 14581 bp, 11 predicted proteins | sample MGYA00249867_ERZ772721 | MGnify/ENA primary metagenome ERZ772721 (study PRJEB29005, sample SAMN08379453) | food metagenome | isolation source: cheese spiked with Escherichia coli O103 | study: EMG produced...
TGATCACTCCATTTTAAAAACAGGTTATCCACAGAGGTGGAGAAGTATTCACCGGGCGTATTCCTCGCCGCGGCAAAGACTTCCCGCGTGCCCAGCCCGTGTTATCCACAATTCCGGCCAGCGTAAGCGCCGTCTTGTTGTTGGAATAGTAGACGATAAATACAAGATGTTGGGTCGGCGTGCATTTTAAGTGCTACATATAGTGATTTGCATCAAACATGTTTGCGATTTTTTTGATGCAGGACAAAGTAAAAAGACGAGAGTACAAACGGCGGGCGCTGGGGCAATTGTAAAGACGCGAAGGAAAAATCTGATTAATTATTCAACAAAAACAGCAAAGTAAGCCGGACACGGCATCGTGCCCGGCGGAGGAATTACTGCTTTAACCACCACACGGCTTCAAACGGACGAAGCATTGAGGTTTGAGGGGCGGGGTAGTTGCTTATCACCACCTGCGACTCGCCGCTGAGAGCGTCCGCTTGCCATTCCTGAGGCAAATGGCTCAGGTTCGCCACCACCATCAGCGTTTGCCCCTGCCACTGGCGGCGATAGCACCACAGGGAAGGGTGGTCAGGCAGGAGATCCTCATAATCCCCCCACGTCAGTACCGGCAGGGTTTTGCGCAGGCTAATCAGCGACTGATAGGTGTAGAACACCGAATCGGGGTCGTCCAGCGCCGCGCGGACATTCACGGTTTCGTAGTTGTCGCAAACGCCAATCCACGGCTCGGCCTCGGTAAAGCCCGCATTATGCGAGGCGTCCCACTGCATCGGCGTGCGGCCATTATCGCGTGACTTACTCGCCAGAATCGCCAGTAGTTCATCGGTATCGCGTCCGTTAGCCCGCTGTTCGGCGAACATGTTCAGGCTTTCTACGTCGCGGTAGTCGGTGATACGGCTGAAATGCGGGTTGGTCATGCCCAGCTCTTCACCCTGATAGATATACGGCGTGCCCTGCATCCCGTGCAGCACCATGCCGAGCATTTTCGCCGCCGCCACGCGGTGTTCCCCTTCGTCACCAAAGCGTGACACGATGCGCGGCTGGTCATGGTTACACCAGAACAGCGCGTTCCAGGCTTTGTTGTGCATCCCCTGCTGCCAGTGGCGGAAAAGGGTTTTCAGCGCCACAAAATCCGGCTTCGCAAGCGTCCACTTTTCGCCGCCGGGGTAGTCGACCTTCAGATGATGGAAGTTAAAGGTCATCGACAGCTCGCGCCCGTCGAGCGACGCATACTGCTGACAGTTCTCCAGCGAGGTGGAGGACATCTCGCCCACCGTCATCAGGTTGCGCGGCGTAAAGACATCCCGGCTCATCTCCTGGAGATATTCGTGGATGCGCGGCCCGTCAGTGTAGAAACGTCGGCCATCCCCGATGGTGTCGTCCGGGAAATCCTGATCTTTTGAAATCAGGTTAATGACGTCCAGACGCAAGCCGTCCACGCCGCGATCGGCCCAGAACTCGCACACTTTTTTCAGCTCGGCGCGCACCGCCGGGTTTACCCAGTTGAGATCCGCCTGCTCCGGCGCGAACAGGTGCAGATAATACTGCTCGCTTTCGGCATGCCAGCGCCAGGCGTTGCCGCCAAACTTGGAGCGCCAGTTGTTGGGAAGCGCGTCCGGCGTACCGTCGCGCCAGATATAGAACTCACGGTACGGACTCGCTTTATCCAGCGACTCGCGGAACCAGGCGTGCTGCGTGGACGTGTGGTTAAAGACCATATCCAGCACGATGCGGATACCGCGTTCATGCGCCCGGGCAACCAGTTCGTCAAAGTCGTCCAGCGTGCCGTAGGTCGGGTCAATGGCAGTTTAGTTCGCCACGTCGTAACCGTTATCCACCTGCGGCGAGATATAAAACGGCGTCAGCCAGATGGCGTCAATGCCAAGGGTTTTCAGGTAGTCAAGGCGCTGCGTTACGCCGCGCAGATCGCCGGTGCCGCTGCCGGTGGTATCCTGAAAACTCTTTGGGTAAATCTGATAGATAACGCCGTTCTGCCACCAGTGAGGAAGGGTATTCATAGTACGTTCCTGCAAATGCGAAGGGGCGCAACTGCGCCCCGAAAAAGGGAATTAAACAATCTGCAACGTGCCCTGACGGAACTTACGCTGGTAAACCACGGTAGTCAGCGCCATTGGGATGATAATCGCCACCGCCATCGCCAGCGCAAATACCTGCCAGAATGAAGGCTGAATGGAGAGGATACCCGGCAGGCCGCCGACGCCAATCCCGTTTGCCATTACGCCGTTCAGGCCGCACAGCAAGCCCGCCAGACCGGAGCCGATCATCGCGCAGAGCATCGGGAAGCGATATTTCAGGTTGATACCGTACATCGCCGGTTCAGTGACGCCGAGGTAGGCGGAGATAGCAGCCGGAACGGAGATCTCACGCTCGTTGTGCTTACGGCTGACGATGATAATGCCGGTTACAGCGGAGGCCTGCGCAATGTTAGACAGGGCGATAATCGGCCAGACCGGCGTGCCGCCGAGGCTCTGGATCATCTGCATATCGATCGCCAGCGTGGTCTGGTGCACGCCGGTGATCACCAGCGGAGCGTACAGGAAGCCGAACAGTGCGGCGCCAATCGGTGCGAAGCTGCCGGTCATCAGGTGACGGACCGCGAAGGCCACGCCGTCGCCAATCATGCGGCCAAACGGACCGATAAAGGCATGCGCCAGGAACACCGCCAGGATCAGCGAGCAGACCGGGACCACCACCAGATAGAGATAGTCCGGCACGATGCGCTTCAGACGCGTCTCAATAAAGCCCAGCGCCAGACCCGCCAGCAATGCCGGGATAACCTGCGCCTGGTAGCCCACTTTGGCGATGGTAAACAAGCCGAAGTTCCACACCTCTGGCGTTTGCTGACCAAGTAAGTAAGCGTTCATTAACTGCGGAGAGACCAGCGTGACGCCCAGCACGATACCGAGAATCGGCGTTCCGCCCATCTTGCGCACCGCTGACCAGCAGATCCCGACCGGCAGATAGAAGAAGATGGCTTCGCCAATCAGCCACAGGAAGTCATAGATGCTTTGCAGCGCCGGGTACATCTGCGCCAGGGTTTTGCCGTCGCTCATTGGCACATCGCCGATGACGTTACGGAAGCCCAGAATTAAGCCCCCGCTGATCAGCGCCGGCAGCAGTGGGAAGAAGATCTCCGCAAAATGGGAAATCAGCTGCTCATGCCATTTCATATTCTGGCGCGCTGCCTTCTTCGCCTGCTCTTTATCGGCGGAAGAGTGCCCGGTAGTCGCCAGCAGAGCCTGATAGTAATCGCCCACTTCGGTACCAATCACCACCTGGAACTGCCCGGCGTTGGTGAAGCAGCCTTTAACCATTTTCAACTCTTCAATGGCTTTCGGATTGGCTTTGGCCGGATCGTTCAGCACGAAGCGCAGGCGGGTAATGCAATGGCTGACGGTGGCGATGTTCTCGCGTCCGCCGACCAGGACGATCAGCTGATCGATATCGGCTTGTTTGACTTTACTCATCATGAAACCTCATGACAGATGGTGAAAGGGGTTATGACCTGTGCGCAAGCCTACTCCTTCAACGTGACGGCGAAAATGGGAACGTTCCCGAAATCGGGCGAAGATCACAATAATCCATTCAAAAAAATTATGAGAGGCGGGCTGGAATAACGATCTGACGGGGCTCGGTACGCCCGGTAATTTGCTCGATCAGCTGCGCGGCAGCCTGCCGGCCAGACTCGGCATAACCCGGATCGACGCTGATAATCTCCGGGTGTAAGAACTTCATCAGCGGCGTGCTTCCCACGCTCGCTAACTGCAACTCCCCGATGCGTTGCTCCTGCAAATATTTGCTCGCACCCAATGCAAGGGTATCCGTGGCGCACACCAGGGCGGTGGTTTGTGCAGTCAGCACGCTGGCGACCTGCTCATATCCCTGTTTCATACCCAGTCCAGGCAGCGCGGCCACGGCGGGGAGATTGTTTTTTTTACAAAACGCCAGGTACGCTTCATGGCGACGCTTGCCGGTGGTGATGTCGGCATGCGGCACGCCGAGATAGCTGATATGCCGATGGCCCTGTTCATACAGGCGCTGCATCAGGATCACGATTGCCCCTTCGTCATCGTAACAGACAGAGGCAAACCCGCTGGCGTCGCGCGCCAGCAGCACCAGAGACGGCTGCCAGGGTTTAAGCATGTCCTCTTTAAGGCCGGTAAACCCGAACAGCACTACGCCATCAATGTTGCGGCGCTGAAGCATACCGAGATGCTCCTCCACCATTTGCGCCGAGAACTTGCTCTCCATCATGATCGGATCGTAGCCCTGCTCGTAGAACGCGGGCAGCATCGTCTGTACGGCGAGGTTTTCGGAGAGGGAATCCAGACGCGAGACAATAATGGCGACCACTTTATCGCTCTGCCCGCGCATGGCGCGCGCGGAGCGGGAAGGGGAAAAACCGTGCTGATTCATCACCGCCTCGACGCGCTCGCGTGTGCGCTCGCTGACACCGCTTTCGTTGTTAAGCACGCGTGAGACGGTCGATTTCCCCACGCCGCTTAAACGCGCGATGTCTTTAATCGTAAGGCGGTTCTGCATGCTGTATTCCCTGTAACAACGATAAAATAATCAATTGAGCCTAATGCTATCCTGCGAATTCGCTATGGGCAAAGTCTGGTTTACGTGCGGTTTATTTACGAGGGGGTATCATACCGCCCGAATAGTCACAAAAGGTATGGTTAAATCCTTATACTGCGCGACGACATCCCATTTTTAACTTACCGGAGGCCACATGGATCCCGATCCCACACCTCTCCTGACCAGGAGAAAACCTTCTTTCCGGTAAGCCAGCCTTTTGCTGTCTCACCGGCGTGAGGCAGCAACGTTCATACGTTCCTGCTTGATAAATTAAGTGCCTGACAGGTACGGCTCTGCCACGCCTGCGGGAAAACTGCGTCCGCCTTTGCGGATGCGGGGGAATGATTATGCTGAAAAATATCACCCGGCAGCTGTTCGCGCAGCTGAGCCGCCACCTGCCACATCGCCTGATTGCGCGCGATCCGCTGCCAAATGCCAACACCCTGGCGGGCGCGGAAATCCCCGCTTCCCTGACCGAGCGCTGCCTGAACGTGGCGGCGATGGATGAAAACGAAGTCTGGCGCGCCTTTGGCGGCCACCCGGAAGGGCTGAACGCGCAAGAAGTGTCAAAAATCCGCGAGGAACATGGCGATAACCAGATCCCGGCGCAAAAACCCTCTCCATGGTGGGTCCACCTGTGGCTCTGCTACCGCAATCCGTTCAACCTGCTGCTGACGGTGCTCGGGATTATCTCTTACGCCACTGAAGATCTGTTTGCCGCAGGCGTAATTGCCCTGATGGTGGGGATCTCCACGCTGCTTAACTTTATTCAGGAAGCGCGCTCCACCAAAGCGGCGGATGCGCTGAAAGCGATGGTCAGCAATACTGCCACCGTGTCGCGTGTGATTAACGACCTCGGCGAAAACGCCAGGATTGAACTGCCCATTGACCAGCTGGTGCCGGGCGATCTGGTGAAGCTGGCGGCGGGGGACATGATCCCGGCGGATTTACGCATCATCCAGGCGCGGGATCTGTTCGTCGCGCAGGCGTCACTCACCGGTGAATCCCTGCCCGTAGAGAAGGTGGCGAGGACCCGCGATCCGCAGCAGATGAATCCGCTGGAATGCGACACCCTGTGCTTTATGGGCACCACGGTGGTCAGCGGCACGGCGCAGGCCATTGTCACCGCTACCGGCGGCAACACCTGGTTTGGACAGCTTGCCGGACGCGTCAGCGAGCAGGAGAGCGAGCCGAACGCATTCCAGAAAGGCATTGGCCGCGTCAGCATGCTGCTGATCCGCTTTATGATGGTCATGACGCCGATTGTCCTGCTGATCAACGGCTACACCAAAGGTGACTGGTGGGAAGCGGCGCTGTTCGCCCTCTCCGTGGCTGTCGGCTTAACGCCGGAAATGCTGCCGATGATTGTCACCTCCACGCTGGCGCGCGGGGCGGTCAAACTCTCTAAACAAAAGGTGATCGTCAAACACCTCGACGCCATCCAGAACTTTGGCGCGATGGACATTCTTTGCACCGATAAAACCGGCACCCTGACCCAGGACAAAATCGTGCTGGAGAACCACACCGATATCGCCGGAAAGACCAGCGAACGGGTGCTGTACAGCGCGTGGCTGAACAGTCACTACCAGACAGGGCTGAAAAACCTGCTCGACGTGGCGGTGCTGGAAGGTGTGGATGAAGAGTCTGCCCGCATGCTCTCCGGCCGCTGGCAGAAGGTGGACGAAATTCCGTTCGACTTTGAACGGCGCCGCATGTCGGTGGTGGTCAGCGAGCAGCCGGACGTACATCAGCTGATCTGCAAAGGGGCATTGCAGGAGATCCTGAATGTTTCCACGCAGGTGCGTCATAACGGCGAGATCGTGCCGCTGGATGAGACCATGCTGCGCCGCATCAAACGCGTCACCGATAACCTGAACCGTCAGGGGCTGCGCGTGGTGGCGGTAGCAAGCAAGTTCCTGCCCGCGCGGGAAGGGGACTACCAGCGTATCGATGAATCCGATTTGATCCTCGAGGGTTACATCGCATTCCTCGATCCGCCGAAAGAGACCACCGCGCCGGCGCTGAAAGCACTGAAAGCGAGCGGGATCACCGTCAAAATCCTGACCGGCGACAGCGAGCTGGTGGCGGCCAAAGTGTGCCACGAAGTGGGCCTGGACGCGGGCGACGTCGTGGTGGGGAGCGACATTGAGCACCTGTCCGACGATGAGCTGGCCGAGCTTGCCCTGCGCACCACGCTGTTTGCCCGCCTGACGCCGATGCATAAAGAACGCATCGTCACTCTGCTGCGTCGTGAAGGGCACGTGGTGGGCTTTATGGGCGACGGCATCAACGATGCGCCAGCCCTGCGTGCGGCGGATATCGGTATCTCCGTGGACGGCGCGGTGGATATCGCCCGCGAGGCGGCAGATATCATTCTGCTGGAAAAGAGCCTGATGGTGCTGGAGGAGGGCGTCATCGAAGGGCGTCGCACCTTCGCCAATATGCTCAAATACATCAAAATGACCGCCAGCTCCAACTTCGGTAACGTCTTCAGCGTGCTGGTGGCGAGCGCCTTCCTGCCGTTCCTGCCGATGCTGCCGCTGCACCTGCTGATCCAGAACCTGATGTACGATGTCTCTCAGGTCGCCATCCCGTTTGATAACGTGGACGACGAGCAGATCCAGAAGCCGCAGCGCTGGAACCCCGCCGATTTGGGGCGCTTTATGCTGTTCTTTGGGCCGATCAGCTCCATCTTTGACATTCTGACCTTCTGCCTGATGTGGTTTGTGTTCCACGCCAACACCCCGGAACACCAGACGCTGTTCCAGTCCGGCTGGTTCGTGGTGGGGCTGCTGTCCCAGACCCTGATTGTGCATATGATCCGCACCCGCCGCATTCCGTTTATCCAGAGCCGTGCCGCATGGCCGCTGATCGTGATGACGGGCATTGTGATGGCGCTCGGGATCGCGCTGCCGTTCTCGCCGCTTGCAAGTTACCTGCAACTTCAGGCGCTGCCGCTGAGCTACTTCCCGTGGCTGGTGGCGATCCTCGCGGGTTACATGGTGCTGACGCAGATGGTCAAAGGGTTCTATAGCCGTCGGTATGGGTGGCAGTGATTTCCCCCCCTCTCCCGGCACGGGAGAGGGGGTACGTTTCCTCCCAAATTCAACAACCTGTGATCTCCGTCAGCGCATTCGCTTGACGACAATTTGAGCGCATGTTAACAGAATGTTTTGCCTTTATTTGGCCCGTCAGATAAGGAACATTCATGTTACGGTACAGCCTCTTAACCGCCGGGCTCATGCTCGGCGCCTCCGCCTTTGCCGCCCCGGCAGGCGACCTTCCCTTAATGCCCTGGCCTGCGAAGGTTGAACGCCCGACCACGCAGGGTGCGCTGGTGCTTACCAATCAACTCACCGTGAGCGTCAGTGGCGACGATCTGGGGGATGCGGTCAACCGCCTGCGCCAGCGCATCGCCCTGCAAACTGGCTGGACGCTACAGCCGCAGGCCGAAAAACCTGACAAGCCAACCATCCGTATTTCCATCGCTAAAAAAGTGAAGCCGCAGCCGCTGCCGGACAGCGATGAGAGCTATAAACTCACGGTGGACGCCAACGGCGTAAATATCTCCGCCAACACCCGCTTCGGCGCGCTGCGCGCCATGGAAACCTTGCTCCAGCTGATGCAGAACGGTGCCGAAAACACCTCGATTCCGTGGGTTACCATTGAAGATTCGCCGCGCTTCCCGTGGCGCGGGCTGCTGCTCGATTCAGCGCGCCATTTCATCCCGTTACCCGATATCAAACGCCAGATCGACGGCATGGCCGCGGCTAAGCTCAACGTCCTGCACTGGCATTTGACGGACGATCAGGGCTGGCGCTTTACCTCGAAGCGTTATCCAAAATTAACCCAGCTTGCCAGCGATGGGCTGTTCTACACCCCGGAGCAGATGCGCGAGATTGTGCGTTACGCTGCCGAGCGCGGCATACGCGTGGTGCCGGAAATTGATATGCCGGGCCACGCCTCGGCGATTGCCGTCGCCTACCCGGAGCTGATGAGCGCGCCGGGGCCGTACGCCATGGAGCGCCACTGGGGCGTGCTTAAGCCAGTGCTGGATCCCACCAAAGAGGCGACCTATACCTTTGCCAACGCGATGGTCAGCGAACTGGCGGCGATCTTCCCGGATCCGTATCTGCATATTGGCGGCGATGAGGTTGACGACAGCCAGTGGAAAGCGAACGCTGCGATCCAGAGATTCATGCGCGACAACAAACTGGCGGACAGCCATGCGTTGCAGGCGTATTTCAACCGCAAGCTGGAGACGATCCTTGAGAAGCACCACCGGCAGATGGTTGGCTGGGATGAGATCTACCATCCCGATCTGCCGAAAAGCATTCTGATCCAGTCCTGGCAGGGACAGGACGCGCTGGGGCAGGTGGCGCAGAACGGCTATAAGGGCATTCTCTCTACCGGTTTCTACCTCGATCAGCCGCAATCCACCGCCTACCACTACCGCAATGAAATTGTGCCGCAGGGGTTGAACGGCGTGGATGTGATAGCAGACACCGACAGCGTCCAGAGCTGGGCTTTCTCGATGCCGCGTCTGAAAGGCAAGCCGGTGGAAGGCAGCTTTACGCTGGTGAAAGGCGATGCTGGCTGGCGCGGATTCATTGATTTTGCCGGGAAATCGCGTCGGGCGGTGGATAATATTCAGTGGCGGGACGACAATCAGGTAACGTTTACCGTTGATACCTGGATGGGTGAAACGCGTCCGGTCGTTTCTGTTGAGAACGATAAGCTCAGCGGCTATTTCCTGGTGGGTAACGCCCGCTACCCGATTAGCGGCACGCGTCAGGACGAAGTGCCGAAAGGCGTTCCGCCGGTGGTGCCGGACCCGGCGAACGAGGCCAATCTGCTCGGCGGTGAAGCCGCGCTGTGGGCGGAAAACGTAGTCGCGCCAGTACTGGATATCCGTCTGTGGCCGCGCGCCTTTGCGGTGGCGGAGCGGCTTTGGTCGGCGAAGGACGTCAACGACATCGACAACATGTATACCCGGCTCCAGGCGATGGACAGCTGGTCCACGGTATCGGTTGGGCTACAGCAGCATACCCAGCAGCAGATACAGTTCACGCGCCTCGCTAACAATGCGGATACCTTGCCGCTGCAAATCCTCGCCCAGGCGCTTGAACCGGCGCAGTATTACACCCGTCAGCATCTTAAGTTCCAGGCTGGAAACTATCATCAGTTTGAGCCGCTCAACCGGCTCGCTGACGCGCTAAACGCGGAAAGTGCGACCGTGCGTCAGATGAATAAATGGGCTGACCGTCTGGTGAGCGATGCGGAAGACACGGAGAGCGCCGACGCGCTGCGCCACGTCTTTAACCGCTGGCAGAACAACACCAGCGACGTGCTGGCCTTGAGCGAAAACAGCTATCAGTTGAAGGCCATCAAACCGGTAATTCAGGAGGTGGACAAGCTGGCCTCGATTGGCCTGCGGCTGACGGATCTGGTGGCGCGCCAGGGAACGCTGGATGAAAAAGAGATCGCGTCGATCCAGAGCGAACTGGATAACGCGGCGAAAATCCAGGACGAGGTGGTGATTGCGGCGGTGTACCCGCTGGAAACGCTGCTGCGTGCGACGCAGAATCAGTAGAAAAAAATACCCCTCTCCCCATAGGGGCGAGGGGCACTATCGGTACCCTCTCCCCTTTGGAGGGAGGGCCAGGCGAGGGGGCTCTATCGGTACCCTCTCCCCTTTGGAGAGAGGGCCAGGCGAGGGGGCTCGATCCGTTCCCTCTCCCCTTTGGGGAGAGGGTTAGGGTGAGGGGTAAGGTTTTTCCACTCAGTTCTTCAACACCCACGCCTCTTTCCAGTGCGCGCCAACGCCAGGCTCAAACTGGTTTGCGGTTGGGCTGTACTGCACGCAGTAGCCGCTGTACGGGAAAGGCTTACATTCGTAGGTCTTACCGTCTTTTGGCTGTAGTACCACGGTGCCCGCTTTGTACGAGGCGATATTGTCCGGGAAGGTAAAGTCGTGGTGGCCGGTGCTGTCCGCAGCCGCATCGCTTTCCAGCATCAGGTTCAGCACGTCCTGGGCGAACATCGTGCCGTCTTTATTGGTCGCGTAGTATTTCAGCATATGGTGTCCCGCCGTCACGTCAGTCAGCGTCATGGTTACGTCCTGATTGACGTTGTTCATGTCCTGCTTCAGGTAACCTTTTTCCGCACCGTGGTGGTTCATCACGTGTGCTTCAAAATTAACGTCACCCTGCGTGTTGACGTGGAAGGTGACGGTCGCGTTGCCATGTTCGATTTTGCTGTATTGCAGATCGGAAACGGCGATGGTCTCGCTCACCTGCGCTTTTTGCTCTTCATAGGAGATGGCAACGGATTTCAGCGTGCTGCCGTCTTTCACGAATCCGCTGGTGGCGCCGTGAACCGGGCTGATGTCACCGGCTTCATCTTTAACACCGACGCGGACATCGCTCTGAGCGGTGTTGATCTTTTGCGCCAGATCGTAAGACCACTGGTTAGCGTCGCCTTGTTCAGCAGAGCCGATGGTCATTTCGGTACGCATGGCGGTCACTTCACCGTTGGCGTCGAAGAAGCGTGCGATAACCTTATCGCCCACGTTCAGGTTATTACCGGCAATCTGGCCGCTAAGGGTTTTGCTCCATTCGGAAACGATCGCAGGCGTTTCGTCCGGGGTTACGTTGCCACCATTCCCGAAATCAACGTCAATGGCCTGATAAAAGCTATTTGAGGTGTCCGCAATTTCCCACACGCCGTAAATAACCTGGTACCCCGTACGCGCAGGAACATTGCAAGTCATGGATTTTGTTACGGCTGGTGCCTGACTATTTCCGTTGATCGTACAGAATGGAGTTAATTCAAATTGATCGCGAGTCAGCGGCTTATTTGGATCCCAATTTTGTTTGGTGATGTAATAGCGCCAGTTAGTGGTTTTATGCGGTGCAGTATGATGCCAGACGAACTCATGCGGGCCTGCTGTTATCGGGTTTTTGGTCCAGGCATTCAGGCTTTGCTTATCCAGCTGAGAATACTGGGAAATACCTGCACTGGCGAGCTGGCCGTCCGGCGGCATAGCGCCGGTCGGGAAACCGGAAGTTTTTTCCACGCTCTGCGGTTCATACTGTACAGCGCCGCAATCAATATTTTGGCCAAGCTTACACATATAGGCGCGGCTGGCTGGAGATTCAATATAGCCGTGAGCAAATGCCGACGATGCAACGGTCACTGTCGCGAGGGCAAGTGCAATTTTTGAAATTTTCATTACTCATCCATTATTAGAGAATATTATCGGGTGGAGAAGCTTAATAATGGACGGTGCGATTTGTCATTTTATATGGAGAGTAAAAATAGTCGAAATAAAAAGGACAGCTAAGCTGCCCTTTCTTAATTGAATTGAATTAGCGACGTACGGCAATCGCTTCAATTTCAATTTTCACGTCTTTTGGCAGACGCGCCACTTCCACGCAAGAGCGAGCCGGGAAGGTCGCGTTGTGCTCGGTGAAGAACGCTTCGTAAGTGGCGTTAACGGTCGCGAAATCATTCAGATCTTTCACTAACACAGTGGTTTTGAAGATATCGCCCAATTTCAGACCGGCAGATTCCACGATAGCCTGCACGTTTTCCAGCGACTGACGCGCCTGCGCCGCTACGTCGGCGGGTACTTCACCGGTTTTTGGGTTCACCGGGATCTGACCAGAAGTGATGATCATGCTGCCCAGATCAACGCCCTGAACGTATGGGCCGATAGCCGCTGGTGCATTTTCCGTCGCGAGTACTTTGCTCATTTTTTCTCCAGAATTACAGCGTTAAGAATGTTCCCGGCCATTATAACAGCCGGGATTTCATTACCAACCTCAATTAGTTGGCCAGCACCACATAATGAGAAAACTCTTTTTCGCAGTATTTGCATTTGAGTGCGATGTCATTGGCGCGTTTTTTCACTGCGAAACTGGAGGAAACCGGCTCAGCATGGCTGATGCAGTTGCTGTTCGGGCAGACCAGCACGCTTTCGATGCGATCCGGCAGGCTTGGGCGGGATTTGCCCACCACGTCGTAATCGTCGATGCGGTTAACCGTGGCGTCCGGCGCGTACAGCGACAGCTGGTTAACCTGCTCGTCGGTCAGGAAGGTGTTCTCGATTTTGATCAGGTCTTTACGGCCCATTTCGCCCGACGGCAGGTTCAGGCCGATGGTGATGCGCTGGTCCGTTTCGGTCAGTTTGAACAGCGTCAGCAGTTTAAAGCCCACCTGCGCAGGGATGTGGTCAATCACGGTGCCACGCTTGATGGCTTCAACCTGGAGTTTGTTATCGTGTGTCATGGTCGTCTCCCCTTACAGAGCTAATTCGCGATTCAGAACCAGTGCCAGTAACGCCTGGCGAGCGAAGATGCCGTTTCCAGCCTGCTGGAAGTACCAGGCGTGCGGCGTTTTGTCCACGTCTGTGGTGATCTCATCGATGCGCGGCAGCGGGTGCAGCACCTTCATATTGTCACGCGCGCCTTCAAGGTCGCTGGCGCGCAGCACGAACTGCGCCTTCACGTTGGCGTACTCGGACGGATCCAGACGCTCTTTCTGCACGCGGGTCATGTAGAGAATATCCACGTTGCCCATCACCTCTTCGATACTGGCGTGCAGGCTCCACGCGATGCCTTTCTCGTCCAGCATGTCGAGAATGTACTGCGGCATCGCCAGCGCGTCCGGCGCGATAAAGAAGAAGCGGTTGCCGTTAAATTTCGCCAGCGCCTGGGTCAGGGAGTGGACGGTGCGGCCATATTTCAGGTCGCCGACCATGGCGATGTTCAGGTTCTCAAGCGTGCCCTGCGTCTCCTGAATGGTGAACAGATCCAGCAGGGTCTGCGTCGGATGCTGGTTAGCACCGTCACCGGCGTTCAGCACCGGAATGCCGCCGGAAAACTCGGTCGCCAGACGCGCCGCGCCCTCCTGCGGGTGGCGCATCACAATCGCGTCAACGTAGGTACTGATAACCGAAATGGTATCCGCCAGGGTTTCGCCTTTTTTGCCCAGCGACGTGTTGCTGCTGTCCGAGAAGCCCACCACGCTCGCGCCCAGACGGTGCATGGAGGTTTCGAAGGAGAGGCGGGTGCGGGTCGAGGCTTCGAAGAAGCAGCTCGCAATCACCTTGTGCTTCAACAGCTCCGGTTGCGGATTGGCCTTCAGTTTTGCCGCGGTTTCCAGAACCAGTTCCAGCTCTTCGCGGCTGAGGTCGTTTATGGAAATGATGTGTTTTTGATAAAGCGGATTCATGTTTATCTCCTGACGCCGGGCAAAAAAAAGCCCCTCAAATGAGGGGCTCTGGGAATAGGTTTAGCAACGGGAAGAAAAACGGCAGGCCAGCGTCTGATTTCAGACGCGGTAAGACGTTATGTCGTACACGCTTGACCATGCTTCCTCCCGGCAAATTGTCGGGCATTATACGCAGCTCGCTTTTGGGATCAAGCGATTTAATGCACGCTTTACTCAATGCAAACGGTTCTTTGTGAATATTAATGCGTTCTGAGTAAATAATTAATTTGCTTATGCACCAGCGCGGTGCGCTTCACTACGCGGGGCGCGACCCAGACAATACTGCTCCCGGCCACTACACCTAAAATTTCCGGTAACTGGTGATAATCCAGAATACGCGCCACCGCGCGGCCATATCCGGCGACGGTATGGATAAGGATAAATTCGCTGTTGTGCTCCACGCTCACCACCATTTCAGAGACCGTACGCGCCGCGTCGGGGGCCGGGCGCAGCTGGGGATTCAGCGAATAAATCTTTAGCCCTTTGGCATTGCGAATTTTTATGACACCAAGCAACTTGAGCAGACGTGAAACGGTGGACTGGCTGATTGTCTCAAAACCACGCTCCTGTAAGTCACGGCGGATCTCTTCCTGGGAGAGATAGCTCTTTTCCGCGATCAGACGCTGGCAGACCGTAAGCAGTAGAAGCTCTTTCGGAGAGTACTCAACCTAAACCCACATAGAACCCATATCACAACCCCAAA
>ENA-UOZA01000229-UOZA01000229.1-food-metagenome-genome-assembly--contig:-NODE-229-length-14557-cov-7.625017_pt1 | contig 14557 bp, 13 predicted proteins | sample MGYA00249867_ERZ772721 | MGnify/ENA primary metagenome ERZ772721 (study PRJEB29005, sample SAMN08379453) | food metagenome | isolation source: cheese spiked with Escherichia coli O103 | study: EMG produced...
TCAGATGAATTATTGTATTTCATCTGACAACCATAAAGGGATTATCGCAACAAAAGTATTTTTTGTCGCGGCCTTTTTCATTTAATAGTTTAACCGAGTTCCATCAACCAGCGCCTTTCAGTTAATCCTGAATGTCAATCAATCGCTGACGCGCTTATTCGCCATTTTAGGCGATATTTGACTTATGTCACACGCTATTGTTCTGTTGGTTCTTCTGGTACGTTTTGTAATAACACCTTGCGTGGCTTACTACCTTCTGATGGTCCAATCACACCACGGCTTTCCATCTCATCAACCAAGCGTGCAGCCCGGTTATAGCCGACTCTAAAACGGCGTTGGAGCATTGATACGCTAGCGGTTTGTTGTTTAACGACCAATTCGACTGCCTCTTGGTAATATTCATCTTCTGGTTCTTCAGTTGATTGCTTTTCCTGCTCAGTGGTTGGAATCATTTCTTCGTCGTATTCAGCCGTTTGTTGTGCTTTAATAAACGACACGATACTTTCGACATCCTGACTCGAAATGAAGGCGCCTTGCACCCGTAATGGTTTGCTCATCCCGATTGGCATGTAAAGCATATCACCACGGCCAAGCAGTTTTTCCGCGCCACTGCCATCTAAGATGGTCCGTGAATCAATCCCACTGGATACAGCAAACGCGATCCGCGATGGAATATTGGCCTTAATCAACCCAGTAATAACATCGACAGATGGGCGTTGGGTAGCGACAATCATGTGAATCCCCGCCGCCCGAGCCATTTGTGCCAAACGAATAATCGCACTTTCGACTTCGTTGCTGGCAACCATCATCAAATCAGATAATTCGTCCACGATGACAACGATATAAGGCAGTGGTGCACCTTTAATTTCGCCGTCTTCGTTGTGGCCTTGAATATACTGATTATATTCAATCATGTTCCGCTGACCTGTATCGGCAAATAATTGATAACGTCGTTCCATTTCTTTTACAACCTTGTTCAAGGCGTTCGCAGCCTTTTTGGCATTCGTCACGACAGGAATCAATAGATGTGGCACCCCATTATAGACGTTTAATTCGACCATCTTCGGATCGATTAACATCAATTTAACTTCGTGTGGTTTGGCACTCATTAAAATACTTGTGATAATCCCGTTAATTGCAACGGACTTCCCACTCCCGGTTGAACCGGCGATTAATAGATGCGGCATCTTGGCTAAATCTGACATAATGACCTTACCCGAAATATTTTTACCTAACGGCACAGCGAGTGGTTTGCCTGGATGTGGGGGTTCTTGTTCAATCATTTCTCTAAAGGAAACGGTCGAAACGGTCGTGTTCGGCACTTCAATCCCGACATACGGTTTACCTGGAATTGGTGCTTCAATCCGAATATCCTTCGCCGCTAATGCAAGCGCCAAATCATCCGCTAAGTTAACAATTTTAGAGACCTTCACCCCAACTGCCGGTTGAATCTCGTACTTCGTTACGGCTGGTCCCAGACTAGCACTCTTAACCGTCACATCAACACCAAACGAATCAAATGTTTGTTTCAAGACCTGTTGATTCTTCTCGATGGCTTTATATTCCGCACTCTGATCAGACGCCGGAATTTGCGTTAATAATGCTGGTGTTGGCAATTCGTAATCATCATCCGTCTCGTTCAGTGGTGCGAGTTCTGCCACATCTGGGACATGCTCATCTTCGTCAACCACCGGTTCGGGTGCAGTTGGTTCTGCTTGCGTTGCAATTGGTTTTGGTAGATCCTTGGGACCGTTTATTTTAAAAGGTTCCAATTTTTGCTTCGGTGCATTTTCTGGACCGTCCGTTGCGACCACTTGCTCTTTAGTCTCTGACGTCTCTTCTGCTTGTTCAGTTGCATTTTGAACAGCTTTTTGCGTCTGTTCTTTTAAAGCACTGACTTGCGCTTTACCTTTTTCAGAGACCTTTTGGAATCCTGATTTCGTGTAGCCGCCAACTTTAAAGAGCCCATGCACAAACCGTTGTGTACTCTGAACAACGACGCTGAATGGAATATCTAAGAAAACAAAAACGCCGATAATCACAATCAAGACGGCTATCAGATAAGTCCCCATCTGCGCGAACAAGAAGTGGAAAACACCATACAACGCGGCGCCAATTAAGCCCCCGCCAACTTCCGTCGTAACGGCCATCTTCTGGAAGTCTTCCAATAAAAGCTGCCATGTGGCGGCCAAGAAATGGTTATTGACCGCTTGATGGTGCAAGACGAATGCTGACAACCAAATTAAAATCCCGAGATACGCGATTGCAAATCCAAGCGTCTTTTGGTGCCATAAGGGGGGCTGCTTGCCATAAATCAACAAATAGACCCCCAAAAGGGCGAATAAAATAGCACTAATAATGAATGTATCGCCAACAAACAGACGGAATACGTTAGCGCAAAGCCCGCCGATAAAGCCCAGCTTTAAACCCGCAAATAAACTAATTAAAATAAAAATAAACCCGATGATGTTAACTGTGAAATCAGTTTGTTGTTTTTTCTTTTTGCGTGCTGCTGGTTTTCTTTTTTTACTTTTAGTGGCCATGAAAATCTCCTTCAACCTTAAATCCTACTATCCATTATACACGAACATCTGTACTACTAAACCCATAAATGTCAGTCCCGTACCGTTTTTAATCACGGTACTAAAAAAGGCCACGGCAAAATTGCCGCAACCTTTCGCTGATTAGTCTTCGTTGGCTTGCGCTGTAAATTGGAGTTGAACGCCCCGATTTAAAGCAACCGCCGTCACTTGATACGTCAATGTTTCGATGTATTCAATCAATGGTCGTGAAAGCTTCATCATGTCTTTTTGATCAATTTCATTTGGTTCACCAAAGAAATCTAAGAGTTGAACCACTTGTGAAATTTGACCTGACACTGCAAAGCCACTCTTTTCTGGTGCAACTTGGAAAGGCGTCACAATTTGGTAAATATTCCCCGCGCTCAAATCAGCTTCTTGTAAATATGGATCTTCTTCGCTGATGGTGACTAAGCTGACTTGGATATTTTGTTGTGGTTCTACATCAGGTGAAACACGGTCATAATGAAAAGCATCAACAGTAATTGGATCTTTCTTCGTTTGCATCAAAAACACTCCCTATTTTAATTTATCATTGTCGTACAAATGACTCTTTTCGAGTCCTGGAAAATCTTGTTGGCGCAATGCCTCAAAGATCACTAATGCCGCACAGTTCGAGAGGTTTAATGCTCGAATATGGTCGGACATTGGGATTCGTAAACACCGATCTTCATTTTCACGCATGAAAGTTTCAGGTAATCCGGTCGTTTCCTTACCAAACATAAAATAATGATCAACACTTGTATCCGACACATCTTGATCAGAATAAGCTTGCTTAGCAAACTTCGTAATCAAGTATAAATATTGACGATCGGGCACAGTTGCTAAAAAGGCATCCAAGTTCTTGTGATAATTAATCTTAACTTGGTCCCAGTAATCAAGACCAGCCCGTTTTAAATGTTTATCATCGGTTTCAAAGCCTAATGGTTCGATTAAATCTAAAACAGTATCTGTTCCTGCACATGTCCGCGCAATATTACCGGTATTGGCAGGAATCAGTGGTTCGTATAATACAATATGATTAGTCACGGTCTAAACTTCCTTAAAAAAGATTCAGTAGATTAATTATACAATAGAATTCACAAAAGCTCTACCTTGCTTTGCAAATAAAAAAACGTAGTCCCTCGGTTATTCACGGCGAGAAACTACGTTAGTGTCATTTCATCCCTAGCTTTTATCAAAATAAATTCTGATAAAAGTTAGGGAAAAAATTCCTTAAAAACATTATAGCGCCCTTATTTTAGAGTTGCAATCAGATTTTTAAACTTTCTTTAAATTCTCATCATTTTCCCACTAAAATCGTGACATCTAATGAAATTTCAGGTAGCGCTTCTAACGTGATTGCCGCTAATTGTGCCTTAGAAGCCGTCCACGTCAATGGCGTCATTTCGACCAAATCGCGCAATGTCTCGGGTGTTAACGTCATTGTTTTTTGAACTTGCATTTCTTGATAATCTGGAAAATGTTGCGCAAACAATTCTAAGACCGGACCATGATCATAGCTTTCCTTAGCTTGACCATGATACAGTAACTCCCGTAACTCATGTAAGTAACCCGCATTGGGAATCACCTTAATTAGTTGACCGCCCGGTTTCAAGACACGTTTAAATTCTTGATATTGCGAAGGCGAAAAGATATTGAGCACCGTATCTAACTGGTGATCAGCAAATGGCATCCGCGCTAAGTCTGCTGCACAAAACCACGCATCGGCATTGTAATCACTTGCCAATTGAATCGCAGGTTTAGAAATATCAAACCCGATATAACGCGCGGGAACTTGCGCATTGAGCTGTTGCACTGGCGTTCCTTCACCACAACCGACATCAAGGACTAAACTATCGGGGGTAATCCGTGATACAATTTCTTTTAAGAACGGTTGAAAGAAACCTGCTTGTAAAAAAGCCCGGCGATGTTGCAACATTTCCTTGGTATATTCAGACTTCATTTGCTTTGCTAAAAAATATAACGTGCCATTTTTAGCGAGGTCAAAACTATGCCCATTGACACAAAGTAATTGGTGCTCGGCTACACTTGCAAATACGTCCTGACAGATTGGACATTGTAATACGGCCAAGTTCGTCGTTAAAAACTGCTTGGCTAACTCAATTTTTTTCAAATTTCTGATTCTCCTTGATTTAACGTGCTTTCAAAAGCATCCCGTTCCGGTTAGCTACATTAGCCAAACAATCGGCTACGCCGCTTATTCGTCTAATTAGGCTAATCCTCAAAGGATACCCGGTTTGAACGCACTTCTTTTATACCGCACTTTACATTCTTAAAATATCCAGTAGACTTAACAGTAAGTTATTGATGAAGGAAGTGACACCATGCTCGAAACCTATCGCTTCGACAGTGCTAAGAAAAAGCTCACCAAACATGCTAAAATCCAGTCCAACAGTTGGATTAACGTAACTGATCCCTCGACTGAAGAAATTGAGCTTCTCACTAAGAAGCTCCACATCCCATCTGATTTTATCTACTATAGTTTAGATGCTGATGAAAGTGCGCGTGCTGAGCACGATCCTGATTATAATGCGACCCTGATTATTTTCAACATACCAATTCTTGAAAAAGACCCGCAAAAACCAGATAAATACCTCTATAAAACAAGTCCCTTAGGAATTATTGTAACAGATTCGACCGTCTTAACCATCAACAAAACGCCAGTCACCTTTTTACAGAGCTTTGTTGATGGCCAAATTAAAGGTTTCAATCCACAAAATCACCGTAGAAGTGTCCTCCAGATTCTCTTCCGCATTTCATCCATCTATCTCCAATATTTGCGGGACATCAACCGCTCTCGTGAACAAATCGAAACTCGCTTGCAGAGTTCCCTACAGAATGAAGAACTCTTCGATCTGATGACCATTCAACGCGGCTTAGTTTATTTCATGATGTCCTTAAAGACCGATAAAATGGTACTCGCTAGTTTAATGCGGACCAATATGTTAGATCTTAATGAAGATGAAATTGAATTGCTTGATGATATTCAGATTGAAAATCAACAAGCCATCGAAATGGCAGAAATTTCCAACACAATTATTAACGAAACAGCCGATACTTACTCGTCAATTATTAATAATAACATGAATAGTGTTATGAAGTTCTTGGCATCTTATTCAATTATTCTCACCATCCCCGGATTAGTATTTAGTTTTTACGGGATGAACGTGGACCTTCCACTGTCTCGCTCCAAAACAAGTTGGTTGATTACTTTATTCATTTCCCTGATCATTTCTGGTGTGCTAGTCTATCGCTTCTGGCGCAAGCGGTACATTAAATAGAGCGTGTGCCAGCTCCTGCGGATTAGAACCCGTTTAACTTACAAAAGGCCACTATCATCAAACACATTCTCCCATTCTTTGGGTTCGAATGTGTTTTTTATTTGACTTTCATAAAAAAGCTCGTTATTATACGTTATGCACGGATAAATTCCGTGTTATCCAAAATAAATGTTCGTGTTTAAGGAGAATTCCCAATGGACGTATTTGATTACGAAGATGTTCAACTGATTCCCAATAAATGTATTGTGAAAAGTCGGAGCGAGATTGATACTAGCGTCCGCTTTGGCTCAGAAACGTTTAAAATCCCAGTCGTCCCTGCTAACATGCAGACGATTATTGATGAACCGCTTGCCATCTGGCTTGCCGAAAACCATTACTTCTACGTCATGCATCGATTTCAACCTGAAAAGCGTCCCGCATTCATCAAGATGATGCACGAGCGCGGCTTATTTGCCTCAATCAGTGTCGGGGTTAAAGACGATGAATTCGACTTTATTAATCAACTCGCAACCGATAACTTACTACCAGAATACATTACAATCGATATCGCCCACGGCCACTCACAAGTCGTGATCGATATGATTCAACATATCAAAAAAGTACTGCCTAAGAGTTTCGTCATTGCCGGCAATGTTGGTACCCCTGAAGCCGTTCGTGATTTGGAACGCGCAGGTGCAGACGCAACCAAAGTCGGGATTGGCCCTGGTAAAGTTTGCATCACCAAAATCAAGACCGGCTTTGGGACTGGTGGTTGGCAACTGGCAGCCCTCAGATGGTGCGCGAAAGCTGCTACCAAGCCGATTATTGCCGATGGGGGAATTCGAACCAACGGTGACATCGCTAAATCAATCCGTTTTGGCGCTAGCATGGTGATGATTGGGTCCCTCTTTGCAGGACACGCTGAATCACCTGGCAAATTAGTCGAAGAAGATGGTCAACAATTCAAAGAATATTTCGGGTCAGCTTCAGAATTCCAAAAAGGCACACACCAAAACGTCGAGGGCAAACGGATTTTAGTGCCTTATAAAGGTGCGATTAGTGACACGCTCACCGAAATGCGCCAAGACTTACAATCATCGATTTCTTATGCTGGTGGTAAACGCTTATCATCATTGAAGAAAGTCGATTACGTTCTTGTTCGCCATTCAATTTTTAATGGTGACATGCTTTAAAAAACAGTTAAAAGAGCCAGACTACCTTTTAAATCGGTAGTTTGGCTCTTTTTAGTTAGGTACCTAAAAACTTCTCTGAAATGGTTGAATCCGACTTGAAACAACTGTATAATTACCCGTGTCGCTTTTAACCTTAGCGTCTACATTGATCAGAAAAGGGTGTGAAACAAATGGATATTAAACATACACTTGGAGATAACAGTGTTATCTTTCGTGATGCAACATACATTAGAAGAACGGTGTTTGTCCGAGAACAAAATATGCCGGAAACACAGGAAATTGATGCGCACGAAGATCACACGATTCACTATGTAGGTTACCTCAGTCAAGACCCAGCAGTAACCGCACGCGTGCACGTCTTAAAAGACGGTAGATTTAGAATTCAGCGCGTTGCTACCATCAAAGCTTTCCGTGGCCAAGGACTCGGCTATCAATTAATCGAAGCCATCATTGAAGACGCTAAACGCACCACAACGCCTTATATTATTTTATTCGCACAGGACCACGCCATTGGTTTCTACGAAAAATTAGGCTTTATTGTCACCAGCGAAGGCGAAATGGAAGCGGGCATCCCCCACCACTACATGAAATTAACGCTCTAAAAACCCAAAAACGCACGATCCGCATTCATTACGGATCGTGCGTTTTTTATTGCTCGTATAAGCCTGAAACTGACTTGAACCATTCAAAAAGGTGACTAATTAATATCTTGATGATCGCATATACTGGAATACCGAGAATCACACCGGCAAGGCCGAATAACTTTCCTGAAGCCAGCAACACAATGATTGTCGTGACCGGATACATTGCCATCTTGCTCCCCAAGACCAATGGGGAAACTAAACGACCTTCCAAGGTCTGTTCAACAGCAAACACGATGAGTACTTTAATCAATAATAACGGTGAGATAAACGCTGCAATAATCACTGATGGGACCATCGCTAAGAAAGAGCCTAAATACGGAATTAAGTTTAAAATCCCCGCTAAAATCCCCAACGTCAACCCGTACTTCATCCCAACAATCCAGTAGCCTACAGTAAACATGACTGCAACCCAAAACGCCACTGTCAATTGGCCGCGGATGTACTGACTGACCTGTGTGTTAATTTCTTCCAACACTTTCCCAGTTGTGGCGCGTACTTTAACCGGGAAGAATTTTAACAAATAGCCTTTCATTCGGTGACCATCTTTTAACATGAAGAATAAAATGAACGGCATCGTTACAATCGCGATGACTACGTTCGTCACCACTCCGACCGCTGTTCCAATATGACTAACGGTCGAAGTCAGCATTTTATTTACTTTGCTTGATAAATTACTAAACACATCCGTATTGATATCGTTTAATTGTTTTTGAATCGATTTGAAGGCTGGGTCGTTAAACCATTTCATCGTCTGAGTTTGAATATTCGCCCAATAAGACGGCCACTGATCAATTAAACTCGTTGTCTGGGATTGAATGATTGGAATAATCGTCGCAATTCCCCAGACCAGTAAGCCAACAATTAAAATAAAAATAATCGTAATCGACAATACCCGATTTAAATGCCAACGCCGCTCAAACCAATCAATTAACGGGTTGGTCAAGTAATACAAGACGGCCGCAATAATAATCGGTAACCCAATAATCAACATCAACGACTGAATTGGTTTTAACAGCCAAGCAAGTTTTGTTAATAAAAGTATAATCAGCAACGTTAATAACACGTTTAACAAAACAATCGGTAGCTTCTTATTTAAAAACCATTTAAAGAACCATGAACGTTCTGTTTGTGGCTGTTTATTCTCTGTCACACCAATTCACCTAATTCCTACATAGTTTCTTGATACGTTATCTGCGTTCCTACTTTGAATTCAGGAACAGCCGGAACACCGGCGGCAGCTGGCGTTAAATAAAGCCCACTTTGCAGTTGATCTTCTTGTGGCGCAGGTCCAAAAACTAAAGCGACATGTCCAATACTGTTGAGGTTAGGATTTACCAACGCGCCCACATACGTAATCGTATAAGGTTGTTGATTAATAATAACCGCAGAATCTGTCGTCAGTGTTAGCTGTTTTTTGGCCGCTTCGTCCATAAAACGTTGAATCAATGCCACGTTTTGAATGGCAGTTGTCGCATGTTCATCGAATAAAATGACCATCGGTTCTTGATCATCAATGGCGTCGTTGCCAATTGAAATGACTTCTGCTTGCGTGTTCATAATGAAATCTCCTCTTAGTTAAGATAGTATCATTGTAGCATATTCGCGACTTAGTTTTAGCGACTAGTGAATCCTTTTAGTAACAAATTAAACCGTTTTCGCAGGAATATGCTATACTCAAAGAGTATTTGACGAAGGGAGTCTGATTATGACAGAAGAAGTTTTAATTGGTGGTTATACCCGCCGGATTGGTAAAGGGATCTACCGCGGAATTTTCGATGCAACAACTGCAACCGTGAGTGACATCCAACCATTCATTAATCTCGATAACGCATCCTATTTAACGATTTCAAACCGCAACATCCTCTACACCGTCATTAAAGATGGGGACCAAGGTGGGATTGCTGCCTATGACTTAGCTAGTGGCACCCCTGTCTTTTTGAACGCAGTCTTAGCAGCCGGCGCACCACCAGCATACGTGGCAGTCGATGAAGACCGCCAACTCGTTTATGCAGCCAATTACCATAAAGGCGAAATACTCGTTTATCAAATCCAAACCGATGGCAGTTTAACCTTAGCGAGCACGACAGTTCATGAAGGCCATGGTCCGCGTCCTGAACAAGCTAGCGCCCACGTGCATTATACCGACCTAACACCTGACCACCGCTTAGTGGTCTGTGATTTGGGCACCGATGAATTAGTAACTTATGCCGTCGACAATGCTGGTCAATTAACCAAAGTAGCAATTTACAAGAGTGAACCTGGTTTTGGCACACGGCATTTAGTCTTCCATCCCAATCACAAGACAGCTTACCTATTGGGTGAATTGTCCAGTGAAGTGACGGTCTTAGATTATCATGCAGCCGATGGGACTTTTAGCGCGGTTGCTACCTACTCAATGTTACCTGCAGATTGGCACGAAGCAAACGGCGGCGCTGCAATCCGTGTTTCCAAAGACGGTCGTTTCCTTTATGCTTCCAACCGTGGGTATAATTCAATCGTTGTGTATGCCATCAGTGATGACAGTCGCCAACTACGAGCAATCCAACAAATGTCAACGGATGGTGAATTCCCCCGTGACTTCAATCTTTCCGCTAACGACGATTTTCTATTAGCCGTTAACCAAAATAGTGATAATGGTACGCTTTATCGGCGCGATGCCCAAACTGGTTTATTAGCCGCCTGTCAAAAAGACTTAGAAACACCTGAAGGCGTCTGTGTCTTATTCCATTAAAATAAAAAAGATTGACCGTATTGGTCAATCTTTTTTATTTACTTCTTTTACGATCCATTAAATTAATAATAATTGCAATGGCAATTAACACAATTGACGCAAAATAAATGAAGTGTAAACCATTGTATAGAATATGGCGTAATGTTGGTAATAATTGTTTAGGTAAGTTCAAAGCAGTTTCTGGATTAATCAATTCATTTAACATGTTTTGATCTAATCGACCATCACCAGCAATCCCTTTTGCCAATTGCCGATTCAAAATAATCCCATAAACTGAAACCATCAAGGTTTGACCTAAAGTTCGACTTAACGTATTAAACGACGTTGCAACACCAACTTTGTCAGCACCAGCAACGCTTTGTGCCGTAACAGTCGTCGTGGTAATGATTAAGCCAAAGCCAATCCCTAAACCAGCAGCAACTAATAAGAAGAACCAAAACGGTGTGGTTTGTGGGACCAATGCTAAGATGAAGCTCCCAACAAGTAAAATACACAAACTACCGGCTAGAATTGTTCGTGGTGCGTGCTTAACAAGTAATAGGCCTGCCCATAATGAGGCAAAAATCCACATCACAGAACTAGGCGTCACAACAAAGCCCCCCATCGAGGCTTTCAATCCGAGGATCCCTTGCATCCACATTGGCATATAGACTTCAAAACCAATTAAGAAACCACTCACTAAAGCAGCCACTGCATTTTGGACAACAAATGTTCGATTTTTAAATAATGATAATGAGATAATCGGATCTTGTGCATGTTTTTCAACGCGGATAAAGAGGTAAAAAGCAACCACTGCAATCACGAGCATTGACCCTAAAACGAGCACTGACGGTTTGGCTTCACCCATGACTTGGAAGCCATATAGTAAACTCAAAAGGGCCGCCATCAACCATAAACTGCCCCAATAGTCGACTGGTTCAGCACTCGTCTTCTTCTCTTCTTGAAGGAAGTACCAGATTAAACCAATCGTAATAATCCCAATCGGTACATTGATGAAGAAAATCCAATGCCAGGTCAACTTATCAACAATGAAGCCCCCTAAAAGCGGCGCAATGATGGAGGCAATCCCCCATGCTGACCCATTAAAACCCAAGACTTTCGCCCGTTTTTCAATCGGATAAATATCAGCAATAATCGTAAATGATACCGGCATAATCGCCCCGGCTCCCAAGCCTTGAATTGCCCGGGAAATAATTAACGTCCACATATGATTTGACAATCCACATAAGGATGATCCGATGACAAACAAGGCCAAACCAAAGATGAAGATTGGTTTACGCCCAATCCGATCTGCCATCTTACCATAGATTGGCGTCATCATCGCATTCGTTAATAGGTAGATTGAAAAGACCCAGTTCATCAATTTCATACCGTGTAAATTACTAATGATGGTTGGCATTGCCGTTGAAACAATCGTCCCTTCAATGGCTGTCATGAAAGTTGCGACGAAAATCGCAATCGTCACGAGTAATACATTCGTTTTTCTTCCCTTACTTTGTTCCATTCTTAGCTCCCTCTCTTATTCTTGGGCATAAAAAGAGCCTTTTCTTAACTCAAATAAGCTAAGGAAAGGCCGCCTCTTTTACTCGTCTAATAATACATTAGGCATTTAGTTTAGCAATACTTGCCTTTAAGGCATCCACTTTATCTAAACGTTCCCATGGAAATTCGACATCTGTACGCCCAAAGTGCCCATATGCAGCTGTTTGCTTGTATATTGGTCTTTGTAGATCTAACATTTGAATAATCCCTGCTGGTCGTAAATCAAAGTTTTCACGAATTGCAGTTTGAATCTTTTCTTCACTGACGGTCCCTGTTTCGAAAGTATTTACTGAAACAGAAACGGGTTGCGCTACACCAATTGCATAGGCCAATTGGACTTCACACTTGCGCGCTAACCCAGCCGCTACAATGTTTTTAGCAATGTAACGGGCTGCATAACTTGCTGAACGGTCAACCTTAGTAGCATCTTTCCCTGAGAAAGCACCGCCACCATGACGTGCATAACCGCCGTAAGTATCAACAATGATCTTACGACCAGTTAAACCTGAATCGCCTTGTGGTCCACCGATGACAAACCGACCAGTTGGATTAATGAAATACTTGGTTTGATCATCCAAGTATTTGGCTGGAATAACGGTTTGAATCGCTTGTTCAAGCATATCCTTTTGAATGGTTTCTAAAGTCACATCTGCATCGTGTTGGGTACTGATAACGACGGTATCGACACGAACAGGTTGTTCGTTTTCGTCGTATTCAACAGTGACTTGCGCCTTAGCATCTGGTCTTAGATAAGCGAGTTGCCCGCTCTTTCTTAACTCAGCGACTTTGCGCATTAAACGGTGTGAAAGGGCAATTGGTAACGGCATTAGTTCTGGTGTCTGATCGACAGCAAACCCAAACATTAACCCTTGATCCCCCGCACCAATCTTATCAAGTGGATCTTCATCCTTTGCACGAGATTCAACTGAATCGTCGACCCCTTGTGCAATATCAGGTGATTGTTCATCAAGTGCAACAATCACAGCACAGTTATCGCCATCAAAGCCATAATGCCCATCACGATAACCAATCCCTTTAATAGTCTCTCTGACCACTTTTTGGATATCAACGTATGCCGTTGTTGAAATTTCGCCGACAACTAGGACTAACCCAGTTGTAACGGTTGTTTCACAAGCAACTCGCGCTTGTGGATCTTGTGCTAACATCGCATCTAAGATGGCATCACTAATTTGATCCGCAATCTTATCTGGATGGCCTTCAGAAACGGATTCCGAAGTAAATAAATGTCTTTCTTGCATTTCTATGTTTCCCCCTATATATGTGTCGGTTACAAGGCCTCTTCACGGTGTGTGAATCCTATCGGGAACTTCTTATAACTCTACTATCCTAGCACAAAATACAATCCATTTCAAAAGCCGTTGACCTTCTTTTCAAAAAAAGTTAAGATGAGACACATATTCTAAGAAAGAAGTGTTGCTATTGTTCTACCTTAACCAACAACATCTAAAGGCTTCAACTCGGCCACAATTACTGACTTTGTTTAATTATTTAAATCTCGGTTTAATCGTCGGACTGACAATGTGGTCTTTTCCAAAGCAATTCGGGCTTTCATTTTATCTAACTGCGATTCTAGGGGCGCTATTAGCCATTTTACTCGTCTTATCACCCCGGTATAAACCAAAGCGAATAATTGCAACTGCTGCCCTTTTAGTCGCAATTATTCTAGCCGCAATCATCGGCTGGCGTGATCTACCTTTGATTGGGCTTCTATCAGGGATTACTAGCATTTTTGTTCTAATCCCTTTTATCTACCCAGACCAGTTCAAAGACCGTACGTTACGGTTATCATTTCAATTCTTACTAGCCCCATTTTTCTTTTTAATTACTCAGATTTTCAGTGGCATTCACTTTATCCCCGAGGATTTACTCGTAAAATTAGGCCTATTCTTAATCATCATTTATCTTCTCGAACTAACGACTCACAATCGGATGATTACTATCCTCAGTTATGTAGTATGGGCGTGCATTATTATTGCAGTGATTTTAACGCATTTAATTCACGGTTGGCATTTAATTCTCTTTGCAGGTGGCCAGTTATTATTAATTGCGTTACAACTCGGCCTAATCAAACGTAACTGCTATTTACAAGAGTTTGGATACTTGCTATTAATCACTGGCGTCTTTAATTAAAATGATTAAACAACAAAAAAGCGTAAGCAATTTATTGCTTACGCTTTTTTTAAGACGGTCACAACGGGACTCGAACCCGTGATCTCCTGCGTGACAGGCAGGCGTCCTAACCAGCTAGACCATGCGACCGAATGGAGGTTACAGGGCTCGAACCTGTGACCCTCTGCTTGTAAGGCAGACGCTCTCCCAACTGAGCTAAACCTCCAAAAAAATGACCCGTACGGGATTTGAACCCATGATACCGCCGTGAAAGGGCGGTGTCTTAACCACTTGACCAACGGGCCATGTCATTTATTATTTAACGGAGAGTGAGGGATTCGAACCCTCGAAACAGGTTAGACCCATTTACATGATTTCCAATCATGCTCCTTCGGCCGCTCGGACAACTCTCCAAATAATTGACTCCGGTTGTCAGGCTCGAACTGACGACATCATGATTAACAGTCATGCGCTC
>ENA-UOZA01000230-UOZA01000230.1-food-metagenome-genome-assembly--contig:-NODE-230-length-14555-cov-3.535931_pt1 | contig 14555 bp, 7 predicted proteins | sample MGYA00249867_ERZ772721 | MGnify/ENA primary metagenome ERZ772721 (study PRJEB29005, sample SAMN08379453) | food metagenome | isolation source: cheese spiked with Escherichia coli O103 | study: EMG produced...
CCTGCGTGTCATAGACAGACTCTTCAACACGCTGAAGCGAACGTCCCTCCAGATAATGAATGCGTATTTCCAGTGCATCCCTATCCCCCGTCGTTTCAACATAGTGGCAAACAGCAAGCGGCAGCCAAAGATAGTCATCGGAACAGCGGGTACGCACACCGTTGCCGTGTGGCGGGTGCCACCAGTGCTGCACATCCCCCTCGATAAACTGCCGTGATGCACAGAGTATTATCTGTTCACGCATCCGGTCAGGAGCAGCGTGGCTCAGAGCCAGCGTATCCTGCAGCTGATCGCGAAAACCAAATGCACCGCGAGACTGATAGTAGCCACTCCGGGCCATAAGACGGCAGGCGACCGTCTGATACAACAGCCAGCCATTAACCAGTAAATTTACGGACGTGTCGGGAGTGTTAACTACGATTTTATCGAGAACATTGTGCCAGTGATTATGAATCCGGTTCAGCTCCTGGCGGACCGTATCCTCGTTCATGTAGCGGGCCAGCGTCTCCTGAGCACAAACATCATTCTCCTCTGCGCCGAGGATAAAAATAAACGTCCTCTGGTCCCCGTCAATTAATGTAACCGCCGATTGCTCCGCTCCGCAGGGATCCTGACCGGGCCCCGTCTTAGCAGATAGCTTTTGCTGTTTCATGGCCGAAGGGGCGTGAAGGGAACCATTACGACCAATAAACTCCCGGCGGTCCCCTGTCAGAGAACAGTCATTACCGCTGACGGCAAAAAATGCAGTTCGGCCGCCACCATTATCACCATAAAAGTTATTCGCAAGCACCCCGCAGCCGCCGGGCGTTCTGGCCACATGTGTCACAATGTGAGGGGCTGAGCGCTTTCGTGTTTCTCCGAGCGTCCACTCTACATAGCCTGTGACGGAAAGTTGACGTGTCCGTCCCGAAGAGTTACTGAGCGTCAGGAGCACCAGTTTAACCGGATCTTCTTCAGCAACCAGGACCGTCAACTCGCTGTCTATACCACTCTCACGATGGGCAAAAACGCTGTAGCCAAAACCATGGCGGGTCAGGTAATCACCGTGTCCGCGAACAGGTAAAGCCGTCGGCGACCAGCACTCCCCGCTCTCTTCATCGCGCAGGTAATATGCCTCGCCGCTGCGATCGCTCACCGGATCGTTCTCCCACGGCGTCAACCGGTATTCATGGGCATTCTCATACCAGGTATAGGCCTGCCCTGCCTCTGAGATCACACTGCCAAAACGGGAATTTGCCAGTATGTTCGACCAGGGAGCCGGTGTAAGCGCATTTTCCCGAAGGACGATCTGATACTCCCGCCCATCCTGAGAAAATCCACCGTACCCATTGAAATGGCATAACTCACTGGTATCAGGGCTCCAGTCCGTATGTTGATTACGCTCGCGCACAGCACGCGGAATGAATGCCCTTGCCGGCGATTTCAGGGTATGAATACGCTGGTTAAGCTGCTCATTAATACCCCCTGCGCGGTCATCAAGATAAAGACAGGCCACGCTCATCAAAAGCAACTTATCCTCAGCGGAGAGATGCTCACCGTTCCGGACAAAAAGCCCGCCCTTTTTATCCAGCAGACTGGCTTCAGACCCGGCATAAATTAACTCCATAATCTGATTTTGTAATCCCTGCTGGTAGCCGCCGGGGCTGTTATTCAGGATAACCAAATCAACATCCAGCCCTTTCTGTCTCCAGTAACGGTGTGCCTGAATCAGTGTGGTCACTGAGGTGATACTTTCCTCGCTGGTTATACTCAGCAGCACTATCGGCAGATCCCCTGAAATTGCCCAGCCCCACAGTCCGGACTGGCCACGCCGGTTGCGGCCGATCGCCTGGCCTTCGGCGCGCAGCTCCTGGACAGGGTAAAGCACAGCGCTGGCGAGACTATTGAACAACGTGGCATCATCTTCACTGGCGTTCATCTGGCGCAATACCACCAGACTGTGAGACCAGGCCAGTTCAAAGATGCGATCGGCGATAGGGTAATCGCGATATTTCTCCAGCAACGCCAGGCTCTGCTGACGGGTCTCGCTGATGCCATAAATGATATCAATCGTAACCGGCTGCCCCGGCTGCAGAATGATGGCGTTGCGAATTGCCAGTATCGGATCCAGCACCGAGCCCGACGTGTTGCCTAGTATCCCTCCCGTCTCTATTGCCTGTGCATTCGCAGGGTTTCTGCCACGTCCAATAAACCTTGCCCTGTCCGTTTCAAACGACACGTTATGTCGGTTATCGCCGTGCACCACCATCATGTGAAACAGGCAAGGGCCCGGTTCATCCGGTGAGCGCGGGCGCCGGTGGCAAAGAATAGCGTCACGCTCAGAAGCCAGCTCAGTCTGAATAAACAAATTGCTGAATGCCGGGTGTGCCAGATCGCTGGCATCAGGTGCCAGTACCACTTCAGCATAGGTTGTCAGCTCCAGAGAGCGAGGCTTGCGACCACGATGAATCAGTGTGAGCCGTCGCAATTCAACATCATCCTCCGGAGAGATCACCACCTGAGTTTTGACGCTGAGTCCCCCTAAGCTGCGTCTGAATTCTGCCCCCGCATCGGTGAACAACACTTCCTCGTCTTGTCCGCTGGTGTAGCCTGTTGGTTGCCAGGTATTGCTCCACACATCTCCCGTCTGGGTATCGCGGATGTAGCAGAATGCTCCCCAGTTATCACGGGTGGTATCACTGCGCCAGCGCGTTAGTGCAATATCATTCCAGCGACTGTAACCACCGCCGCCTGCGGTCAACATCAGATGATAATGGCCGTTGGACAGGAGTTGAATATCCGGGGCGGGGGTATCCACGCTATAGAAAATACGGGGTTCATAGCGAACGGGTTTGACCATGCCCTCATGAGATTCAAAATGACGGCGCGGACTGTACAGATCGACCGCATCCGGCACGCGCTCCTGTAACAGCAGACTCGCTGACCGGAATACCGTGCTGGACATAAAGCGTTCAGTCATGGGGGCGTCAAGCAGCACATGAGCCAGCGCCTGAAATGCCATACCCTGGTGATGCGCCATCCAGGACTGTACCACCGCATAGAGCTGACCGGTTGCAAGACGTGAGGGGGTATAGTCCAGCGCTTCATAAAAACCGTATTCTCCGCGTGCACCATTTTTTTGCAGCCTGAACAGGTTCTCACAAGCTCTCTGTGGGGAAACCATCAGCGCCAGCAGCGTGGCGTAAGGAGCAACAACCATGTCATCGGCAAGTCCCCTGCGCAGACCGAGCCCCGGTACGCCAAATGCCTGATACTGATAATTATGCTGAACATCAAAAGCATGATAGCCAGACTCTGAAACACCCCATGGTACCCCGCGTTCTTTCCCCCATTGAATCTGGCGCATAACCGCCGACTGACTCATTTCATCGAGCAGGCTGCCGGGCCAGGAGGGCATCACCAGATTCGGCATCAGATATTCAAACATGGATCCGCTCCATGACATCAGGGCAGTTTCATTATCAATCGTGGTAAACAATCGACCCAGCGCGTACCAGCTTTTAAGAGGCAGCTGATTAGTCGCAATGGCAAGAAAACTGGTCAGGCGGATTTCAGACGGCAGGAGATCGTAGTGGCTCTTGTCAGGCATATTGGTGTCACAGTTATAACCGACGCTGAGCAGACTGGTTGCTTCACTGTACAGAAAGGCGAAATCCATCCGGGCATGCTCATCCAGCCGCTGTTCCAGCTCGGTGATAATATTGAGTCGCATTCGGGCCTGCTCCGCCACTGACGCCGGAGGCGTTCCTGTACCGGTTAATGTCGGACGGGCAAGCTCGCTCAGCGTCGGCAGCGTCTGTTCATTCCAGGATGCAGGCAACCAGCCAAGCAACAGAGACCACTCATGGCAAAGCTGAACCAGTTGATGCTCCAGATGTCCAGCCCAGCGCATCTGAAGAGGAGATCCCTGATGACATGCGCTGGTCAGATGGTTGCACTGGGTGCGCATGCTTTTCAGTTCGCTGAAAAGCGCCTGCGGAGAGAGCGACACCGCGTTCAGGCAATGCTTGCGCAGCAGTCTCAGGCTGTCAGGTGGGTTCTTACCCCACTGTTTTTCCAGAATATCCAGCGTATCGTTCAGTCCTGCCAGTATCTGTTGGTTGCTTAAAACAGGCTGATGACGCATGGCGGACAGGCCTGCACGCAGGGTCAATAAATGCCCGGCCATATTGCCGCTGTCGACGCTGGAGATATAGCGTGGACTGAGGGGGACCAGCGTACGGGTGTCATACCAGTTGTAGAGATGGCCCCGGTAGTGCTCCATTTTATCCATCGTGTCGAGCGTGAACGACACGCGCCGGAGCACCTCTCCGCCAGGCAGGTAGCCAAAGTCCCATGCCGTCAGGTTAGCCATAAGTGAAAGACCAATATTGGTAGGAGAAGTTCGGTGTGCCACCGTCGGTTGTGGTATTTCCTGATAATTATCAGGCGGAAGCCAGTTCTCTTTTGCTGTGGCAAATGTTTCAAAAAAAGCCCAGATTTCACGGCTTGTCTGGCGTAACAGCTGTTTTTGTTCCTGATTAGGCGAAAAAACCTTTCGCACGGGCTGGCGACTCAGCCAGCTCATCAGCAGCGGTGCCACACACCATACCAAACCGATCGGTAACGCAATCCCCAGCAGCTGTGGGGCAAATTGTCCGGTCAGTATTGTCAGCGCCACGCCACCGGCAGCGTTCAGCCACATCGCCTGATAAAAACGTGCAACAGTGGGTCTGGCCTGACTGCTGTCCTGGCTGTGGCTGACCCACTGGCTGAGGTGACGCCTGCTTATCCCCAGTCGCCATAGCGTCACGGCGATCGCTTTCAGCGAATATCCGGCTTCGTGCGGCAGTATCGTAAAATTAAGGCTGATACCTGACAGACGCTTCAGCGCGCCCGCCCCCACCAGTAACAGATGCGGCTTCACGCGGCGACGCAGAGGTTTATGCAGAAGGTCATGGGCGATGCAGAGGATGGCTGGCAACAGCCATATCAGCAACAGTATGCCCAGCCAGTAAACCGGATTGGGTACCCAAAGCAGAGTGAAGAACAGCAATACCAGTAAGGAGGGGGCGACCAGACTGCGACGTAGATTATCGAGTAATTTCCAGTAAGAAAGCGCGGTCAGCGGATTCCTGACCCGGGTTCCATCGGCTTTTCTGACGCGTGGTTTTAGCCAGTTAAGCAGTTGCCAGTCACCCCGGATCCAGCGTGAACGTCGTGCAACATCCGACAGATAATTATTAGGGTACTGTTCGTACAGTAACACCTCGCTCAGCAGACCCGAACGTGCATAGCATCCTTCAAGCAGATCGTGGCTGAGTACCAGATTTTCCGGGCAGATGTTGGTAGTGGCCTGCATAAAAATATCAACATCGTAAATCCCTTTGCCCACAAACGAGCCTTCCCCAAAGAGATCCTGATAAATATCCGAAGACATCATCGAATAAGGGTTATTGCCCGGTACGCTGCTGCGCAGGGCTGCGTAACGCCCCTGACCGTTGCGTGGTATCTCCTCCGCAAGACCGGGCTGTAAAATACCGAATCCTTTGACAACCCTCTGGCGTACCGGATCATACTCAGGCGTATTCAGCGGATGCGCCATCGTCGCGACGAGTTTGTGTGCCGTATCGCGCGGGAGCACCGTATCGCTGTCCAGGGTAATGACGTATTTTATGTGACCCGGTAAAAGGTGGGCAGGCATCTCTGCAACGCTGACGAATTGCGTTCCGGGATGGCGCAACCAGCTGTTCAGTAACGCCAGTTTTCCCCGCTTGCGTTCATAGCCCATCCACGCTCCTTCCGAGGGGTTCCATTCAGGCTGGCGATGTAACAGATAAAAACGTGGTCGGCCGGAGGGGTAGCGGCGATTAAGCGCCTGCGTATCGGCGATAGCCTGTCTGAGCAGCGCGTGACTTTCCGGCGAGGGTTCATTTTCAGAATCAGCAAAATCAGTGAGCAGCGCGAACCTGAGATTTTCGTTTTCATTCCCCAACCAGCAGACTTCAAGACTGGTGAGGAGCTGGCTGAAACTTTCGTGGCTGGTCAACATGCAGGGAATGACTAACATGGTGGCACTGTCAGCGGGAATACCGGCTGAAAAATCCATCCCCGGCAAGGGTCGAGGAACGCGAAAACGGGTGGTTGCATCACTGAGCAAATCGCTCATTAACTGAGTTAATGCGATAATCAGAGGTAATATCACCGCGATCAATAGCCAGTCTGCGCCCTGCATGGCGGCTTCGTGCAATATTGCTGCGGTCGCTGCGGTTGTCAGCAACGCCAGGCTTCCAAGCCATGACAGCAGGGTTATTCTGTTGAAACTGTGCCGCAAGCGTATGAGCCTTGAGGCGTCTGCCAGGAGATGAATATCCAGCGCCTGTCGACCTTCGCCCGCAAGATAATAACCAACATGATGTTCCGGTGTATCAGGCGCTTTTTCCTCTGAAAACGCCAGCGCCTTCTCAGCAACCTCAGGCTCGCTGAGACCGCTGTCTCTGGCCAGAACCTCAACTATGTGCCGGTAATGATCCCGGGTATTGAAGTGCATCCGGGGATAGATGCCGGCAGGATCATTGCGTAATGTCTGTTCGACAACGCTTATCGTTTCGGCGAAATCAGCCCAGTCCGTTTCACTCAATAATCGCAGGCCTGCGATGCTGTTACTTACGGACAGCTGGCTGGCGGCAAGCTGCTGATTGAAACTATGTATGAGAACGTCAGTGGTGATCCCCTGTTCCCGAAGGCACTGATCAACCCAGGTCAGAGGTAACGACAGCGCGTTGCCATGCCCCTGCAGGCGCCGCACCAGCTCTGCGACAAACGCACTGGTTAACGGAGGTCGGGAGCGCGCCATATCGGCAACCACTATGATTAAATCACCAGGCGCACTCTCTGCGCATTCGACAATCCTTGTTATCCACGTATCGGCAAGGTTTCTGTCCTGCTGCGCTTTTATCACTTCCATACTGATACGACGAAGATTTTCAATCAGCGCCAGGCGCAGCATTCCCGGTAACGCCCAGACTTCACCCAGCGTCAGCGGCGTCACCTGTTGATATGCAGTGAGATAGCTGGTCAGGCTGGCGGCATCCCAGCGGCCATCGCCGTGAGCAATAGCCTCTGATGCAATATGATAAATTCGTGGGCAATTCAGCGGCGATACCAGCGACGGAAGACCTTTGCCAAAGCTTTTCGGCAGATGCTGGCGGACAGTGCGGATTTGTTCCTCAATCAGATAATAATTGTCCAGCAGCCATTCACCGGCGGGCATGATACTGGTCTTTTTACCCGCGTTAAGCTCATAGCAGTTTTGGGTAATGACGGCCTCATTGTCGCCAAGCCGTTTCAGAAGATAATAAGGATGCTTATCCGGTGATACTTTATGAGTCCGCGCCAGCTTCTGGCCGTAGCGTTCCATCTGGGCGGTCGAAAAGAGTTCTGACCGCGGCGAGCTTTCACCGGCAGGATCGTTCGCCGAAAACGTTATGTTTTCGGCAGCATTCATCAGAATACGGGAGCGGTTAAACCACGCTCTTGGGTTCATTTTCATAGCATTGCTCTGATGCGACGTTAGCGCGCAGGAGCAGTTGCGAAATCAGTTCAGAAACGTTCTCTCAGGATGGGCGTCAGGCATCAGGGATTTAACAGCTGCCGGAATCTAACATAAGTATAGGACATGAGCTCTGTTCTGCGGTTTTTGTCGAGCTAGCGTCGGGAGATAAACAGAGCCTTACATCCGGGGCAAAGCATGGTCTGGTTGAGCCGGATTTTTGACAACGGTTGTACTGATTTTAAGCCACAAACAGGACAGGCAGTAGACGCACTGCTGAAGAATTTCATTGCGTAATTGATAACAGACATAACCATTAACCTTTCAATGAATGAGCTTCACCGTACCACATGTGGTTAACTTTTAATCTATTTATTTTGACACACTGAAAATCAGAAAAGATAAATGTTCGCAGCCACTGGCCCCCTGAGACCGTTTATCCGGCAAAATTCTATGCGCCTTCCAGGGATGAGTAATTCTGATGCGCGGAAGTTAACGGCTGAAATGTGAAGCAGAACGTCTTTTCGGCCATCAGATGGGATGACGAGGCCTTTACCACTGAGAATTTCAAAGCTTTTGACAATTCCTGTCATTTTATGGGATATCAATTCCTTATTGAAAACACGCAAAGCCTATACATTGAAAATAGCATACTGCCACATTTAATTTTCTTACAGGACTTCTTGGCGGGAAAAAATATTATTTGCTTATTTTAAATTCCCGTGCCTTAATGAATCCCATCAGTTCGATGTACAAACGAACGTTAAACATTTCTCGGGCATTCCTCATTACCAGGCGCTATCGCTGATATCCCCTCTTTTTGAGTCCATACCTTGAATGCTATACGTTTACTATTCAATACTATCATATGTAACGGGAGTCAGTATGACCTTAAGAATTAAAGGCCTGGTAAAATGGTTCAACAAAGACAAAGGATTTGGCTTCATCTCTCCTCTTGATGGCAGAAAAGATATCTTTGTTCATTTTTCTGCGCTCAACGGCGATGGTTTTAATACCTTATTTGAAGGGCAGGAAGTTGAATTCGCCATACATAATGGTGAAAAAGGTCCTGCTGCTACAAACGTAATACTTTGCGATAGATGAATCCTTGTGGATCTGTGACAACGATGAAGGATTATTCATGAGTAAACAAATCTATAAATTAAACCACAGAAAACCGTTTATTCTTAATATTCGGTCAGCATATTTTTGCGCATGTATGAGTGTGCTGACCGATGTGATGAAGTGCAGGCCTGCTGTATGAAAAGTCTGAAAGCAGGGGCTAACTTATTATTAAATAATACAGTGCGTAAGCAGTCTGGCTGCCTCCGAAAGCATCACGTCTCTGATATTACTTTAATAGCATCTGCCATTTAACATCACTAAGAGAACAGAGTGATGGAAAAGACTAACAGAATTATGGTGACATATGATAAAAGTCCTTGTTTTCTTTAATACCGAATACTGTAAAGTCATGACCGTTCCGGAGGGTATATCCTCAATCAAGCAGGAATACCCAAATGGTGAAGAAACACATCTTCGGATTATGTCTGCCGGCTTTCCTTCCTTAACTGGCGATCATGGTATTGTTTACGTAGCTTCTGACAGGGAGTTAACGTCACAGCAGATACTTGATGCAGCCAGAAAATATTTATAGCATTTTTGTTATGCTCTCTGCTTCACGTTTACTTGCATACTTACCCTATTTATCAAAAGTGAACAAAAAATGAGTTAAAAATATTTATGACCTGCTAGCAGGAGGTTTTTTTTACATTACACTTATTTAGAACCACCTCTGAAAAGAGAGAATAATTCACTATCCTCTGACAAAGTCCAGGTATCTCTCTCCTGCGTGCCATCTTACCTTTTGTGAAAAATCTTCCTAAGTGGGAGGGCTAATTAACTTAATGACTCTTCTGATTTAAAGTTCATCATGTATGACTGACGCAACAAGTTATGATGGTATCCAAAAGCTCTCAGGGTGGCTCCTCGCATTATAGTTTTAAGCACCTACAGAAATGCATGGATATTTCGTAGGAGTTAGATTTTAGGTCTTGCATATTCTTCTTAACTTTGTATTGCGATAAGAGATTTATCTAAGTAGTCTAAACCTTGTTAATAAAATATGTACCATTCGGATTAAAATGCTCAGTAAAGCAAATCTGGTTGATGAGTAACCGTCGACATTGGTCTTTTCTGAACAACAAAAAATTTTTAAAAGGTCTCTTTATGTCAGATGCTCTCACACAGTTAAACAATATCCGTAACTTACGTTTCCAGACTCGTGAAATGTCATTAAACGCACTGGAAGGTGTTCTGGAAAAATTTAAAATTATTCTTATAGAACGACGTGAAGAAGAGACATTACGTCTTGCAAATGAAAGTCAGCGCCGCGATAAACTGGAAACACTTCGCCAGATGATGCTTGATGAGGGTATCGCCCCATCCGAACTTATGGCTGCTGTTGGCTCTTCGGGTAAGGTTAAAAGGACGCGATCCCCCCGCCCCGCAAAGTATCGATATACTGACGAAACTGGAGAGTCAAAAACATGGTCAGGTCAGGGGCGAATGCCGAAGCGGATCTCAAAACTGATTGCCGAAGTTGGGGAATTAAAAGATTTTGAAATCAGTTAAAAAGAGCCGGGTTATACCCGGCTCTTTTTTTATAGGCCGCAAGTTGCCTTAGAGAATAGTCGAGAAACATTTAGTTCCTTCGATGTAGCCGAGGAGCTGTTTAAAATCACAGTGCTGCTTAAGGGACAAACGGGTTATCTTGCAGATCGTTACAGCGAGCGAAAAGAGAGCCATCAGGAGCTTTCATCCCGAGTCAATCAGGAAAAAATATAACGTATGTTCTTCGTGAATCAATACTGCATGAGCTTAACAACATCCGCTATTGGCTGTGAGTTCAATGGGTCGGTGCAACGCTATCCTTAATCAAGGGGGATGTTGCTATGAAACGAAGAACGCACATTTACTACACGCCCGAACAGAAAGCGATTATCTGGGACAGATATAAGCAAGGTGATTCCCTGCATGATATCGCCAGAATGTTCGACAGATATCATTCTTCTATTATGCCCACTATCCACCTGACTGGTGGCTACCGTCCTCCCGTGCGAAAGCGGCACCGATTAGCGCTTTCGCTTGATGAAAGAGAGGAGATATCCAGAGGACTGGTAGCAAAGCTCAGTATCAGGGACATCGCTGCCAAATTATCAAGAGCACCCTCAACGATTAGCCGCGAGATCAAGAGGCACGGTGGTGCAAAACAATACCGTGCAGCAAAAGCCGATGCAGCTGCGTGGAGAAATGCGTTGAGGCCAAAACCTTGCAAGCTAATTGAAAGCCCCACATTGTGTAAAATCATTGCAGAGAAGATGCATCAGGACTGGTCGCCGGTTGGCTGAAACGCTGTTATCCGGATAATCAGGAAATGCAAGTGTCACACGAAACGATTTATAAAACGCTTTTTATACAAACCCGGGGGCTTTATAAAAAGAGCTGCAGCAATGCCTCAGAAGCGGAAGAGTAGTGCGTAGATCCAGAACATCATCGCTTAAAGGGAAAGGATTAGGGTCAATCCCGAACACGATACCTATCAGCGAAAGGCCACCTGAGGCCGCTGACAGAGCCATTCCTGGTCACTGGGAAGGTGACTTGATTCAGGGCTCGAAAAACTCCTATATCATCACCCTTGTAGAACGTCATTCCCGTTTTGTTATGCTGGCGAAGATCTGAGACAACAAGACCATAACGGTTAAATCTGCACTCATCAGACAAGCCCGGTAATTACCTGCTGAGCTCTATAAAACATTAACTTGGGATCGTGGCGCTGAAATGACCAGCCACACACGATTTATTGTAGCGACAGACATTCAGATTTATTTTTGTGATCCTCAATCTCCCTGGCAACGTGGCTCAAATGAAAATACGAACAGATTGCTCAGACAATATTTTCCAAAAGGAACTGACTTATCAGTTCACGGCCAGCAAAGACTTAACAGTGTTGCCAGACAGCTCAACGAAAGGCCGAGAAAAACGCTAGACTATGAATCACCCGCAGAACAGTTCAATAAGTGTGTTGCGTCCATCAGTTGAACTCACAGCACAAAGCAGACGTTAAACTGCATCTGAATCACTCAACAAGTGATCTTTAAAGCCAAATAAGAAAAAGCTCAATATATAAGGGGTAGAACTTCGAACTCAGCAAAAATGGGATGTAATAATTACATAGTCGAACAGCTCCGGGAAAAAGCAACAGGTGAGGCTATTTGCAATGCTGCATCTCGTAACTCTGCATAACGTTTATTGAAAGCTGCTGGCTTCGTTCTCTCTACCCGATGTACCTTTATTTCCGTTAACTCCCCGTTCGGTTCTACTTCACGCCATGCAGCCACCAGCAACGACATGACTTCCTGAATTCCATCCATTGCTGAACAGTCATGTCGGGGATGACTGCAAACAGCCTGATTGAATAGCATCATCATCCGACATGTTGAAATACTTTCAGCCTCCCACAACCAGCGAAGAAGCGTAGGCTGAGACGGTTTACCCGCTTCAATACGTATCTTTGAATAATCGCCAATTCTGCAATAGGCTTCAGCGTGAAAACGTAGCAACTGGGCATTACCTTGTTGTTCGTTGTCGCAGGAGTGGCAATTCGCATACTGTAGAGTAAACCCCAGCGCAGACAGTCGTGGGTAATGATCAGTCGCCTGCTGCAACACTCTACGAATAAGCATGACATTGTTACCATCAGAGTTCGTCTTTAACGCTTCATTTTCAGCGCAATTGTTCATCAGTTTCTCTTTCAATAATGGAAATAAGGGGTGTGTGTAAAAGGGGAGGTTGTGGCCGAATAAGTCGTTTTCTGCTTTTGACGCGGGTTACTGCGGTTAGGAACATTCCACGTTCGGGCATGCCATGAAATCGGCTGATGCCATAAAGGTTTCATCATGCAGAAAATGCGATACCTGCCCGTTCGGGGCAAGAACCAGCACTACCGGACTCTTGCAGTGGAAACAGTACAGTTTCCAGAATGAGGGATAGCGAAAATCTTCTGCATTGACCAGATTCCCCCATTCATCGACCGCGCATTTAGCAGGTTGTTGTTTCATACCGATACCTTAAAATTTTGCCTGGCAGGGGATGCAGGCAAATCACCGCACCACTGGCCTTCTGGTAAAACTCTGCTGATGTGTTGCTGGAGACCTTCACAGGCCTGTTGAAACTTGCAGGTATCGGCAGAACTTGCCCGTCGGCAGTAGAGCAGTGAGGCTTTACTTAACTGCTCAAGAGCTCTCAAACGCCAGCCACGCCGCTCGGCATCACTGCAACATCCAGCCAGGCTATCCCGGCAGATCCTTAGCCGGGTGATGTGTAAACGGTATTCCGCCACTTTTACCGCGATTGTGTTCTTTGGCTGTTGCATTTTTGATTTCCCTTGTTTGACAGGTATGAGAAATACCCGACAGGTAAGCTGCCGGGTATAAATGGAGTTGTGGAATTGTTGATTCAGTAAAGGTCGGAACGTCAGGCTTCCAGAGGCAGGTTCAGTCACGACTGCGAGGACATTATTTGTCGCCGTATAACGTGGTTTGTTCAGGATGCAGAGCCAGTTGCGTAGCCGTAGGATCAGGGGCCTGGCTTACGTGGACGCCCTGCCGCTGATCGTGGAGGAACGTCATTACAGCCGTATGCACACAAACCTTCTTTTTGTTCTTCCTTAGCCAGATAGCTCAGAACATGACGGATATTGTTAATGCTTTCCGGATCGTTATACCGAACAGGTATATTGATATTTCTAGAATACTGCGGCCGATATTCACATCGGTGCGATACGCCGTCCCGGTGCGTTATTTCCTCCCAAAGTGTATTTGCTGTAAGGGCAAAGGGATAAGAGTGCTGTGTTTTTTGTCTGTCCAGCCAGAATACGACATGCGCATGGTATCTATGTCGTTCAGTCCATTCGACAACCCAGAAATAGCCCACCACACCTTTCTCTTTTGTCATTTTTTCCATTAGTTCACGCAAGTCATGTTCAAGTGTTTGGTGGTTTAAGTGTGAATACCTGGCACTTTCCTTTTGGTAGAAAAAATCCATACGTAATGCCAAAAGGCATGAGTATCTGTTTATCATTTCATCGATATGTGCATTAAGAACTGAAGCCAGGAACCAGTCTTCATTAAAAGTTCTATCTGAATTTTTTAGCATGATTATTCCACTGCTGATGATGAGAGAGGCCAGTGCAAGCACTAAGTTAATGATGTTTCATGCAAGACTTTTCTTTAAGGCAATGCTGAGCTGATACTTAAATTAATTATTGCTTTAAAGACGAGACTGGTTGTTCCAATAGTATTTGCGAGGGTGTTTAAAAGAGATATTGACAGTAAGCGGTGAATATAAGAACAAATGAGAGTGAGTGTAATTATATTAAAAAACCGATATTAAATTACGTAACCTTGCTGTGTAAAACAACAACACTAAAGGTTCTAACCTCGAGATGCTTGTATTCTATCCAGCATCCATTTTTCCACTTCGCTTTTTAGCCAGCGTGAACTGCGACCCAGTTTAATTGGTGCAGGGAACGCATTCTCTGAAATTAATCGGTAGAACCATTTGTCTGTCATGTTTGTATAGGCGGTGATGAACGTCATATCAACGAGCTGATCATTCAGTAAAGATGTGGTTGTCTGGGTGCTGGATGATATCGGATGAGTTTTGTTTGTCATGGAAATGCTCCCGCAATGTAGTGTGAGTTCGGGAGGCGATGTGTGGTACCCAGTGGTACCTTGGATATTCACCTCACACCATGGTACTCAACAGTAAAAAAATACAGTTAATATCTTTTATGCTCAGTATGTGCCCTTTTTTAGGGTGTACTTAAGAGAGTCCTATCGAGCCGCCTGCAAGCAAATTTTAGACTGTGTAAAGCTATGTTGATTTTCCAGAAGTACCTCTCAAGGTTGAGATTCACAGCTCTGCGCGTTTAGCGCATAGCAAGCTATGTCATAGCGCTAAC
>ENA-UOZA01000234-UOZA01000234.1-food-metagenome-genome-assembly--contig:-NODE-234-length-14405-cov-3.552265_pt1 | contig 14405 bp, 13 predicted proteins | sample MGYA00249867_ERZ772721 | MGnify/ENA primary metagenome ERZ772721 (study PRJEB29005, sample SAMN08379453) | food metagenome | isolation source: cheese spiked with Escherichia coli O103 | study: EMG produced...
ATAGCCAGGTAAAAAGCACCGTCGCCGTTCGTCAACTGCATATGTCTTTGCTGGTGCCGCGTAACGGCGATCTGAAACCGGCAATCGTCTATTTCCCCGGCGGCGGTTTCACCAGCGCGGCCTGGAATAAGTTTATCGAGATGCGTATGGCGCTGGCGTCGGCGGGATTCGTCGTCGCGGCGGCGGAATACCGTACGGTTCCCGATACCTTCCCGGCCCCGATTATCGATGGTAAAGCCGCCGTTCGCTATCTGCGCGAACATGCAGCGGAATACGGTATAGATCCGTCGCGTATTGGCGTGCTGGGGGATTCCGCAGGCGGCTATATGGCGCAGATGCTGGCGCTTACCAATGGCGACAAAACGTTCGATCGTGGCGATAACCTGGCGCAGTCATCGGACGTGCAGGCCGCCGCCACGCTGTACGGAATTTCGAATCTGTTGAATATCGGCGAAGGTTTTCCGCAGGCGATTCAAAAAGTGCACCAGTCACCTGCAGTCACTGAAGCGCTGCTGGTCCACGGTAGCGCCTTTCGCGACTGGCCGGGAGCGACGATTGCCAGTGACCCGCAAAAAGCGCTGGCTGCCAGCCCGATGGGCCATATTCGCGGTAAAAAGCCGCCATTTTTAATTATGCACGGCAGCGCCGACACTCTGGTTTCACCGGTACAAAGTCAACAGCTCTATCGCGCGCTGAAGAAAGAGGGTAACCCGGCCGATTACGTGCTGCTGGAAGGCGCGGAGCACGGCGATGACAGCTGGTACCAGAAGCCGGTTATTGAACGGGTAGTGAACTGGTTTAAAACCACCCTCGGCGCGCCCAAAGCCGCCGCGACAGCAGAGAAAGATAAAAACGCCAATCTGTAATGGATCGTCAGGCCGCTGCGGTGAAGCTGCGGCCTGACGCTCAGGCGGGCACGCCGCTGTGAAAGCGAAACTCAGCCTCGGGCGCGTTAATGAGCGCCGCTTCCGCCTCGCCAAGCTGGCGTACGCGTTCACTGATATCGTCCCCGGCAATCCTCTGCGCCAAATCCAGATAGTCCTGATAGTGGCGCGCTTCAGAGCGCAGCAGCGACAGATAAAACTTTTGCAGATCGTCATCCAGCCATGGCGCCAGCGCGGCAAAACGCTCGCAGGAACGGGCTTCAATATAGGCTCCGCAGATGAGTTTATCGATCAACATGACTGGTTCATGCGAACGCACTTCCCGGCGCAGCCCGCGAGCATAGTTGCTGGCGGTGATTTTGACGTATGGGATATCGCGGGAAAGCATAATTTCCCTCACCTGCCAGAAGTGATGCAGCTCTTCTTTGATTAGCAGGATCATGCTGTCGAGTAGCTGACGTCCCCAGGGATCGTCGGTCTGCGGCATAGCGCTTTTATTTATCTGCTTATGCAGCGCGACGAAATCCGGTTCCGGCCCCCAGCGGTAGGTAAAGTCCTCGTACGGCTTCAGGCAGGCCAGCAGTTCATCCGCGCCTGCTTTATCCGCGACGTATCGACGCACCAGCAGCATGGCGTTTTGCGCCGCTTTCAGTTCGCACACCATATGGTCGGTCAACAGCAGCGGAAGATTTTCCGGTTTTTGGGCTTCTTTAATCGACGGCTGAGGAGTTGGGCATTGCAGATAAGCTAAAATCGGAGCGAGTATTTGCGGGTAATCCATTGAAGTTCCTTGCTATACGGCGGCATACCGTGCCGCCGTATACCTCTGCTACTTAGTGGCGGACGCCGTCGTCGTCTTCATCAACGAGATCTTCGTCGTCATCGCCTTCTTCCCCGTTAGGATCTTCGTAGTAGGTACCCCAGCCGTCGTACTCGACGTCGTATTTTTCCGCCAGGGTCATCAGCTGCTCAACCTGGGCATCGATCAGCTCGGCATTCAGCGCGGATTCGCTGAGGATATCGCAGCAAATCACGGTATCACCCTCTTCAACTTCCAGCTCTTCTGGCTCAGTCACTTCATAACCCAGCTTGAAGGCCTCGACCGCCACTTTTTCCAGCGTTTCGAAATCATCGGCAGAAAGATGGTGTTCAATGGTGTACAGCGCGTCAGGATCGCTGCCGTCTTCGAGCAGTTCTTCAATAATCAGACGCGTTTCTTCACGCTGTTCTTCCAGTAATTCCGGGTTAGCCATGGCTCGTTCCTCATAATGTGTCGCAGATACTTCTATTGTCACATACCGCCGTGATTGCCTCCACCTTCTGAGAGAAAGATTTATGATGCGGGGTTGCAAATGAATATTCATACATATAAAGTGAATTTTAATTCAACAAATGGCTTGAGCCACGTGAGGGAACCATGTCCGCGTTTTATCAGAAGCATTTTTTAAAGTTGCTCGATTTTACCCCCGCCGAAATCACCGCTCTGCTTGAGCTGGCCGCCAGGCTTAAAGCTGATAAGAAAAACAATATCGAAATTCAGCATCTCGCCGGTAAAAACATCGCGCTCATCTTCGAAAAAGACTCTACCCGCACCCGATGCTCTTTCGAAGTTGCCGCATTTGACCAGGGCGCTCGCGTCACCTATCTCGGACCAAGCGGCAGCCAGATTGGCCACAAAGAGTCGATTAAAGACACCGCTCGCGTATTGGGGCGCATGTATGACGGTATTCAATATCGCGGCCATGGCCAGGAAGTGGTGGAAACCCTTGCCGAGTATGCCGGCGTTCCGGTGTGGAACGGCCTGACCAACGAATTTCACCCCACCCAGCTGCTGGCGGATTTACTGACTATGCAGGAACACCTGCCGGGCAAAGCCTTTAACGAGATGACTCTGGTCTACGCCGGCGACGCGCGGAATAACATGGGTAACTCCACGCTTGAAGCCGCTGCGTTGACCGGGCTGGATCTGCGTCTGGTCGCGCCAACGGCCTGCTGGCCGGAAGAGAAGCTGGTTGCGCAGTGCCGCACGCTGTCGCAGAAAAACGGTGGCAATATTACGCTGACCGAAGATATCGCCGCGGGCGTGAAGGGCGCGGACTTTATCTATACCGACGTCTGGGTATCGATGGGCGAAGCCAAAGAGAAGTGGGCGGAGCGTATCGCGCTGCTGCGCGGGTATCAGGTGAACCGCGAGATGATGGCGCTGACCGGCAATCCGCAGGTGAAATTTCTCCACTGTCTGCCCGCGTTCCACGACGACCAGACCACGCTCGGCAAACAGATGGCGGCGGAGTACGGCCTGCACGGCGGAATGGAAGTGACCGACGAGGTATTTGAATCCGCGGCGAGCATCGTTTTCGATCAGGCGGAAAACCGCATGCATACCATCAAAGCGGTGATGGTTGCGACGCTTTCCCACTGAAATCAAAAACTAAACGTGTAACGCTCGGCGACAATATACTGTTCTCCATAGTGAATAGGCTGATGCTGGCTATCCAGAATCAGCGTTTTCATCAGGAATAACGGTTCGCCGGGCGGTTGCTGCAGCAGCGGTGCGTTGTCAGAATGCGCGCGCACCATCTCTACCGTCGTTTCACCCGCATAGGTAGGCACGATCGCGTATTTATCACGCAATAGCTGATAAAGCGACCCGCTGAGATCTTCCTGCTGTAAAAATCCTAATCGTTTCAGAGAGTAGTAATTATTCTCTAACATTAACGGCGCATCGCCAGCGATCCTGAGGCGTTGGATATAAAGCACGGAATCATCCCTCTCAAGCTCAAGAAGCTGACGCGCATTACGATAGTCCGGCAGAATCTCACGACGAGTCACTACGCTGTGGGTTGGTAGATGGTTAGCATCGCATGCGGCAGTAAAGCTAAGCAGGTGCACAACTTTACGCTCAATTTTAGGCAGACAGACAAAAGTCCCCTTCCCCTGCTTTTTCACCAAATAGCCTTCGGCTACCAGCTCTTTCACTGCGTTGCGCACCGTAATGCGGCTGATATTGTAAAGTTCGCTGAGCTCAATCTCGGTGGGGATTTTCTCTCCTTCAGCGAGTTTCCCGGACGAGATATCGCTGAGGATTTTATCTTTAAGCTGCCTGTATAACGGTACGGAAGTATTCTGTTGCAGTCCAAAATTCGACATAAAAGAGGTACCAGCACGGCCATTGATGCGAAGCAGGATTATAATCGAAGCGCGCCCATCAAACTACGACGGCGCGCATATCCCTTAGACCCAGGCCGAAATCGCAGCAAACACGGCGCTGACTATCCACAGCACCGGAAACAGCGGCGCAATCGCCTTTAACCACTGACCAAATCCAATGCGCGCAATAGACAGCCCGGCCAGCAATACACCACCGGTAGGAGAAACCAGGTTCGTCAGGCCATTGCCAAATTGATAAGCCATTACCATCGCCTCTTTATTGATACCCACTAAATCGCCTAATGGCGCCAGCACGGGCATAGTGAGCGCAGCCTCGCCCGAAGAGGAGGGGACAAAAAAGGTGATGACGTTATGCCCTAATAGCATCAGAGTGGTGAATGCGTACTGCGGCAACCCTTCCAGCATTTCCGACAAGCCAAAGAGCAACGTGTCGATAATTCGTCCGTTCTCCGCCACCACCAAAATACCGCGCGCGAGTCCTATCACTACGGCGGCGTAAACAAACTCTTTACACCCTTCGACAAAGCTGTCGGCCATCCCGCTAATACCCATGCGCCCGACGATCCCAGAAAATAGCCCCAGAGCCAGGAACACGGAGCCGATCTCAACCATGTACCAGCCACGCGTGATTAACCCCCATGAGATGATGGTCAGCGCCAGCACAAAAGCGATGATAATCACTCGATCGGCGATGGAAAAATGGACCGACGTATCCTGTATCGACAAAAACTGCTCACGGTTGCGGCAATCATTCTCATATACCGGCGACTTTTGTGGAGTGCGTTTAACACGATGTGCGTACCACATGGTGTAAGTCATCGCCAGCAATGTGAAGACCAGCCATGCGATGGCACGCAGCCAAAGCTGCGGATTTCCCTGAATACCCGCTACGCCCTGGGCAATGAGTACAGAGAACGGATTGGTCATTGCGCCAACATAGCCAATCTGGGTTCCCAGAAAAAGAATCAGGATCGCGGTCATTGAGTCATAACCCAGCGCGAACATGAGGGATATAAAGATCGCATAAAGAGGGATCACCTCCTCGCTCATACCAAAAGTTGCGCCCCCCAGGCTAAACAAGGTCATTGCGATAGGGATAACCAGAATCCCTTTACCAGCCAGACGTTCAGCCAGCGCCACCAGCCCCCGCTCAATAGCGCCAGTACGTAAAATAACGCCAAAAGCACCACCAACAATGAGTACAAACGCCACTACGTCGGCGGCCTTGATAATTCCCTCCATCGGCGCGGCCAGTACGGCGGCAATACCCTGACGTAAATCGCCCTCGCTGCTGACTTTTTCCAGCAGATGATAAGACCCCGGGATCACTAATGTTTTCGTTTCACCGCCGGGTAAAGTCACTGAGTGATAATCAAAACTGCCGCTGGGAATACACCATGTCAGCAGCGCTACTAATATAATAATGAAGAAAATCAGAGCGTAGCAGTGTGGCATCGCCCACTTTATTTTTGCAATACGCATAATCCGCCTCGGTAAGATGTTTATATTATGTTCGCCGTCATTCGGCATTTTTAGAGTCACAGAAGTTCATGGGTAATACGGCCATCCACCAGGGTCAGTACAACGGTGGAAGTCCGTAACTCATCATTCGGGCAGCTCAACAAATTACGGTCAAAAACCGCGATATCCGCACGTTTTCCCGGCTCAAGGCTACCGGTCATATCTTCCATGCCGTGATGTCGAGCACTATTCAGCGTCCAGGCCGTTAAGAGCTGCTGTCGCGTCATTCCGCGTTCGCGGTACCAGCCATTTACGGGTGAACCATCAGGGAACTGACGACAGCAGGCGGCATACATCGCGTCAGGAACAGAAGGAATAAACAGGGGCAGATCGGTACCAATAGTGACCGTTACGCCAGCCCCGAATAGTGCGGCATAATCGTAGAATTGCGCTTCGCGCTCTTCTCCATAGCGTTCGCGCATATAGGCTTCGGCTTCGCAGGGATTAAGGAGCAGAATTTGTGCATAAACTTCGGCAAAGAGGCCGAGCTCAGCCATTCTGGGAATATCGTTTGGATGCGGGCATTCCAGATCGCTCAGAGAATGTCTGATCACACTCTGCGGGTGACGCTGACGGCATTCGGCAAAAATATCTATACAGCGGCGAATTGCGGCATCGCCCTCCGCATTCATACAGCAGTTGAATCCACGAGCATCAGCCAGCAAAACCTGCTGGCGCAGGGCATCATAGTCAACGGGCCTTTCATTGTTCGTGCCGGGACGATCGGCATAGGGGTAAATCATATCGCCGGTATGATCGGCAATAACGCCATCGACCATAAATTTAAAACCATGAAACCGCAGCCATGGCGAATGAAAGCGGCGTCGGGCCTGTTCACCGAAAGCAAGATCGACAGGCGCAGATACGGGCTGAGAAACAATGCTCACCCTCAGCGACAGCGCATCCTCTTTTTCCAGTTCATCCCAGGCATTCATCAACCGCGGCGCATCGTTGAAACAAACGTCTTTTATCGCCGTGATTCCCTGTCCGGCAAGTCGGGTCATAAATGCCCGCATTTCTTTTTTTAACTGTGCGGTATCAGCCAGCATCTCATCCAATAATGCGATTCTCGCCTCCGCGCTGCACTCTTCAGCGGTAAAGCCATAAAGCTCCACGGCGGCACGGTTCATCCAGCAATAGCTTTTGTCATCGTTAATGGCGACAACCGGCCTCTGCGGGAAAGCGTCATCCAGTAACCTGGCATCAGGCACCGCTCCCCAACGGGCAACAGACCAGCCCCAGCCATAGAGGCTTTTCCCCTCAGGGAGAAGATTTTCTGCAGCCTGTAGTAGTTCAAGAGCATGATTACTGTCGCGGGCGGCATGGAGATCGACGCCACGCCGCATGCTCATATAGCCGGTAAAAAACGTGTGATTATCGCAAAATCCCGGACAAATCAGGCGATCGCCAAGTTCGATAAAGCGAGTACTTTCACCTCTCCAGGGTTGAATATCTTCCCCATTCGCTATCATCGCCGCGATAGCGCCATTTTTAATGACGACATATCCGCTAAATAGCTCATTTCTGGCAGCAGTAAAAATAGCATCAGAACGTAAAATCAAATCAGCAGCTTCACTATGCATATTTCTTTCCTCACGGAAAAAGCGCACGAATCCCCGTTTCCGCCCGGCAAGCGGACGGAAATCAGTACGGAAAAATGAGAGAGGGCGTTATAGGTTAGTAGTGAGTCCCGTAGCCAAACGCCCCTTCTTTCAGGCAAATTTGTGCCGAGAAAGCTGCTGCTTTTTGCAGGCTATTGGTAATCGCTTCGCGCTTGTTACCCGTAGGTTGGGCCAGAAAATGGCAAACGAAAGCGGTAATAAAAGCATCACCTGCGCCCATTGTATCGACTGGAGCGACGTAATCGGGCGCCTGCTGATACCAATCCTGCCCGTCAAATAAAATCGCGCCTTCATCCCCACGCGTCGCGCAGACAATGCGACTCCCGCTGGCCTGCGCCTGTTGCACAATTTCACGCGTTTGCGCCAGGCTGTAGTCAGCGCATGAGAAGAATGCGAAGTCGACGTAGCGGCACAGCAGCAGCGCCTGCTCCAGTACAAAGTCATCTGAAAAATCGAAAGAGACAGGAATGTTGAGCTTGCGTAACTGAGGTAATTGCGTCTCCATGTAGCTGTAACAACCGCTATGGATCAGATCAAACTCACGCAGGTATTGCTCATGCTGAAAAATAAAATCCATCGAAGTTGTCTTACGAATCCCCCCGGCGTTCGAACCAAGAAATATCCGTTCTCCCTCTTCGATTTTCAGCTGCGCACAGCCGTTCTCCCCGGCCACCTGCAGACAGTGGGGCCACTTGACGCCAACTTTATCCAGCACCTGCATAACGTGCTCCGCAGCGGCATCATTACCAAAAATCCCCAGATAGGCCGCATTGTGTCCCAACATGGCCGCATAAGCGGCAAAGTTCAACGCATTTCCACCGGGATACATGGTCTGAGTATGGGGGTTTTTTTCGTCGTCGTTTTCGCCATTTGGATTCTCATTGATGATTTTTCGGGTTTGTATTCCTGCAGCCCCATATAGCGGCGGGTATCCAATGGATGCTGACGAATGTCGGCAAGCGCAGAACGATATTCACACATGATGCTGTAAAACAGCACCGGGTTGAAAAACTCCACGACTGACGGAGGGAGAACCCCGATGCCCAGTTCTTTAGCATCAACGACTTCCACTTTCTCTGCATACTTGGTGAGGAAGACCAAAGCTCGCTCATCCATCGCCCGCGTACGGCCTTCGTTCATTAATAAAATAAACGGCGTCTCTTTATCCGTAACTTCGAAAGGCCCGTGGAAGTACTCACCGGAGTGAATAGGTGCGGCATGTAGCCATTGCATTTCCATTAGTGAGCAGATAGCAAAACCATAAGCATGGCCGTAAGAAGCTCCGCTGGAGAGGATATAGAAGAGTTTTTCATCCTGATATTTTTGGGCAAAACGCTGGCAGCGATCCGCAACCTGCTGACGGCCATGAGCAATGACGCCGTTAATTTGGGCCATTCCCTGTTGGAAATCAGCGTAATTATCGAAACCTTCAACCTGCTGCAGCGTATCAACGCACAGATTGAGGATAATCGCCATCGGATTATCGACCACATTAGTATCGTTACCCCAGGCATAGAGAATGTTGTGGCTGGCGTATTCGATCAGCTGTGCCTGAGCGTTGTGAGTCAGCGTAATAGTATGCGCTTGATGCTGCTGTGCAAGCTTAGCCGCAGCGACGGATTCTGGCGTGTTGCCCCCGTGCGAACAGACGATAACCAGCGAATTCACCCCCAACGTTTTTGGCGTCGCGTAGACAAACTCATTGGCGGTATACATGCCTACATGAAGCGTTGTCGCCTCGCTATCAAGAAAGTATTTAGCCGGATACATATCCACTAATGACCCGCCGCAGGCCACAAGGAACACCTGGCGGATTCCGCCTTTATCTTCTATCTCTTTCGCAACGGCATTAATTATTTCTTTAGTATTCATATAGTAATAACTCCACATCTCACTATTGATTGTTCAAATTAACGGAAACAACATTAATACGTTATATAACGTATTAATGAGATCGCTATCAAAATTTGCACAATGCGCGCGGTATGAGCATTTGGCTGAAGCATCAAATGAGAGGGAATAAGAAGTAAAAAATTGGGAATAGCTAGAAAAAACAAAGGCTAACAATGGTCACAAGACGACAATTGCTAGCCTTGGGTAAAAATACGCTCGTCAACTAAACCATCAGCATCTTCACAACCGCTTTGCGCACCTTCGCCGGTGCGCCAACCGCGCATAGCGGCTTATGCACTTCGCCGGGATAGAACACGACAAAGTCGCCTTCGCTGAGAATCACGGTTTTTTCCTGCGCCCCTTCAGCCAGGAAAGCGATGTCTTTATCCGCCAGCCAGTCGGTATCCGGCTCGCCGGCAGGGAGAACGCTAAAGGTCATGCCCTCCTGACCTTTCAATACAATCTGGATGTCCAGGTAGCGGGCGTGATACTCGGCGCGGCGGTCGGCCATCGGCTCGGTAGTATCTTCAGAAATGAGATAAAACAGATTGTTACCGTCAATATCATGTTTACCCAGCGGCGTCGCGTCGGTGACATGGGCTTTCACGTATTCAATAGCTTTGCGCAGAGGCTCCGGCAACCCGCTTTGCAGATGGTGAATATTTCCAACGATCATAGTAACCTCAAATGTAAAACAGCTTTTCATTTTCAGGTTTTATACCCCCCTTCTGACTGCCATACCACCACTTTTTACGGGTTTTTTGCGTTAACGCATGATTACCCAGGCAAACGTTTACCTGTTTGTGGATTAATCGCTTGATCCGAAAAATGAGCTGCGTATAATGCCACCCGTTTTGCCGGGAGGAATTATGGTTCAGTGTGTACGACATCGCGTCTTACCGCGTCTGAGAACAGACGCTGGCCTGCCGTTTTTCCTTTCCGTTGCATCCGTATTCGTAAAGCCCCTTATTTAAGGGGCTTTTTTTTTGCCCAGGCGTCAGGAGATAAACATGGCTAATCCGCTGTATCAAAAACATATCATTTCTATAAACGATCTCAGCCGCGAAGACCTTGAACTGGTACTGGCGACCGCTGCAAAACTGAAAGCAAATCCACAGCCGGAGCTGCTCAAGCATAAAGTGATTGCCAGCTGCTTTTTTGAAGCGTCGACCCGCACACGCCTGTCTTTTGAAACCGCCATGCACCGCCTGGGCGCCAGCGTGGTCGGTTTCTCAGACAGCAGCAACACCTCACTGGGCAAAAAAGGCGAAACCCTGGCCGACACCATCTCGGTCATCAGCACCTACGTCGATGCTATCGTGATGCGCCACCCGCAGGAAGGCGCGGCGCGCCTGGCGACCGAGTTCTCCGGCGGTATTCCGGTACTCAACGCCGGCGATGGCGCTAACCAGCATCCGACGCAGACCCTGCTGGATCTGTTCACCATTCAGGAGACGCAGGGCCGTCTGGAAAATCTTAACGTGGCGATGGTCGGCGACCTGAAGTATGGCCGTACCGTCCACTCCCTGACGCAGGCGCTGGCGAAATTTAACGGCAATCGCTTCTACTTTATCGCGCCGGACGCGCTGGCCATGCCGCAGTACATTCTCGATATGCTCGACGAAAAAGGCATTGCCTGGAGCCTGCATAACGCGATTGAAGAGGTGATGGAAGAGGTGGACATTCTGTATATGACTCGCGTACAGAAAGAGCGTCTCGACCCGTCAGAATATGCCAACGTCAAGGCGCAGTTTGTTCTGCGCGCCGCCGACCTGGAAGGCGCCCGTGAGAATATGAAGGTGCTGCATCCGCTGCCGCGCATTGACGAAATTACCACCGATGTTGATAAAACGCCGCACGCCTGGTACTTCCAGCAGGCGGGCAACGGCATCTTCGCGCGCCAGGCGTTACTGGCGCTGGTATTGAATAGCGATCTGGCACTGTAAGGGGAAATAAAGATGACACACGACAATAAATTACAGGTAGAAGCCATCAAACGTGGCACCGTTATCGACCATATCCCGGCGCAGGTCGGTTTTAAGCTGCTGACGCTGTTCAAACTAACCGAAACGGATCAGCGCATCACCATCGGCCTGAACCTGCCGTCAGGCGAAATGGGCCGTAAGGATTTAATCAAAATTGAGAACACCTTCCTGACCGATGAGCAGGTCAACCAGCTCTCTCTGTATGCGCCTCAGGCCACGGTGAACCGCATTGATGAGTATGAAGTCGTTGGTAAATCACGACCGAATCTGCCGGACCGTATCAATAACGTGCTGGTATGCCCGAACAGCAACTGCATCAGCCACGCCGAGCCGGTATCCTCCAGCTTTGCGGTGAAGAAACGTGAAAACGATATCGCGCTGAAGTGCAAATACTGTGAAAAAGAATTTTCACATCATGTCGTGCTGGCAAACTAAATTTATTAGCGTCATCAGGAGCAGCCCCGAAAAGGGGCCTGTTCCTGAAAGCATCAAATACATTAAACGCGCGGCTGCCATTTCAATGTTCGTTTGAAAAGGCATCACTCTATCTCAGTTTATTATCATTTACGATCGTCTCACCTCATTGCTAAAATGAGTCATTATTTATATTCATCATTAAATATCATCGATATTGCTCCGGTATTTTTCGCTTTATACACTGCATAAACGCTTTCCAATAATTAATCATTGTTCACTGGATGAATTATGCAACTGAAGAAATTATCGATATATACCGCCGCATTATTATTTACCTCCTCGGCGTTGGCTCATGGCTACGTGGCGTTTCCGCCCAGTCGGGCCTATCAATGTAATACAGGCAAAAACAGCGACTGCGGTTCAGTACAGTGGGAGCCGCAAAGCGTTGAGCAAGCGAGCGGTTTTCCTGAAGGCGCAATGCCGCCGGACGGTCAACTGGCCAGCGCGGGTAAAGCCAACTTCTCACAGCTTGATAGCCAGAGCCCGACTCGCTGGGCTAAAAGCGCAATAAAGAGCGGGGAAAATAACTTCATCTGGCACCATTCTGCTCCCCATAGAACCACCAACTGGCGTTATTACATAACCAAACAGAACTGGGACCAAAATAAGCCGCTGACGCGCAGCGATTTTGAAAGTAAACCCTTCTGTCAAATTGACGGTAACGGCATGACGCCGGCTATTGAGGTCACCCACTCATGTAATGTGCCAGAGCGTACCGGTTATCAGGTTATTTATGCAGTCTGGGAAATCGCCGATACGGCAAATAGTTTTTATCAGGCCATTGACGTCGATTTTGGCGGTACCGGCGATGACGCTGAGAACGGTTCCCTCTGGACAACGCAGCTTACCGGTCAGCTGAGCGGAAAAGATCTTCATGCTGGTGATAAAGTCATTGCCCATTTCTTTAATGCCAGCGGAGAGGTTCATTCGCTGCAAACGGAATTGACTATTGCCAGCGAAGCACAAGGGAAATCCAGCCAATGGTCTTACGATTTGGCGGAAGTCATTAATACCGCACACCATGATAGCCTGCGTGCCGGAGTAAAAGACGGCAATGGCAACATTAATCCCATCTATGGCGTTAACCAGGTGTATGCGCCGCAAGGCAGCGCGTTGCAAAGCGTCACGCTGAGTTATAGCGAATCGCAAGAGGACGATACCGCGAAAGAATCCCTGAGCCTCAGCAACGTCGCCGCAACCCCCATCGAAAACGGCAAAGCAACGGTGACTTTCAACGCCGCGGCCAGAGGCGAAATGCATCTCACCGCCGTCGTCAGCGATCATGCGGGTGCAGAGAAAGGGAGTCTCCAGCAAACGATAGATAATCGCTCTCTGCCGTTATCGATTCCACTGACCAACGTTCAGGCAGGCCATCATATGCTGCGCTACTCAGCCAGTAATGCGCAGGGCGCCATCATCAGCCAGGGTGTGATCAACCTGATGCTGGAAGAGAAGAGCGAACCAACGCCAGCGCCTGCGGGAAACTACGATTATACCTTCCCGGATAACCTGAAAAGCTATACGGCGGGGACGAAGGTCATGCAGCCTAAAAATGGCAAAGTGTACCAATGTCGTCCGTTCCCCTACAGCGGCTACTGCGTGCAGTGGAGCCAACACGCCAGCCAGTACGAGCCGGGGGTTGGCTCTGACTGGGCGATGGCCTGGACCGAAGTCACCCAATAATTTCTCCCGGCGGCTCACGCCTTATGCGGATAGCGCCCTGCGTTATCCGCTTTTCTCCTTCGCAAAATGCGGCCTGCTTAATGATAAAGCAGCCAGCACTCTTTATAATGGCCCACGCCAGTCTGATTACATTTAAATATTTCAGGAGAACTCATGTCTAAAACTATCGCGACGGAAAATGCGCCAGCAGCCATCGGCCCGTACGTTCAGGGCGTTGATCTGGGTAACATGATCATCACTTCCGGGCAGATCCCGGTAGACCCGAAAACCGGCAGCGTGCCGGAAGAGGTTGCGGCTCAGGCGCGTCAGTCGCTGGAGAACGTGAAAGCTATCGTCGAAGCCGCGGGCCTGAAAGTGGGCGATATCGTTAAAACCACCGTTTTCGTGAAAGACCTCAACGATTTCGCAACCGTTAACGCTGCGTATGAAGCCTTCTTCACCGAGCACAACGCCACCTTCCCGGCGCGCTCCTGCGTAGAAGTGGCGCGTCTGCCGAAAGACGTGAAGATTGAGATTGAAGCGATCGCCATTCGCCGCTAATCATAGACAGTATGAACAAAGGCAGCCGGTGGCTGCCTTTGTTGTTTCTGCTCTTAAAGCGTCGCTCACTGCCAGCCGTAGCGACGGCTGTAAAAGCCCTTAACCATTTGGGTCAGGGTCATATAGCCCGCCAGGATAGCAATCAGCCACGGGAAGTAGCTTAACGGCAGCGCCTGAAGCTGTAGATACCCCGCCAGCGGCGAGAACGGCAGCGCTACTCCAACCACCATGACCAGCAGCGTCATCACGATCAGCGGCCAGGCCGCGCGGCTCTGGATAAAGGGGATCCGCCGCGTGCGGATCATATGCACGATCAGCGTCTGCGACAGCAGGCCCACCACAAACCAGCCGGACTGGAACAGGGTCTGATGTTCCGGCGTATTGGCGTGGAATACCCACCACATCAGGCAGAACGTCAGAATATCGAATATCGAACTGATCGGCCCAAAGAAGACCATAAAGCGCCCGAGATCCGCCGGGTTCCAGCGCTGCGGTTTACGGATCTGCTCATCGTCAACGTTATCAAACGGAATGGCGACCTGGGAGACATCGTACAGCAGATTCTGGATCAGCAGATGCAGCGGCAGCATCGGCAAAAAGGGCAGGAAGGCGCTGGCCACCCGCACGCT
>ENA-UOZA01000251-UOZA01000251.1-food-metagenome-genome-assembly--contig:-NODE-251-length-13583-cov-71.620343_pt1 | contig 13583 bp, 14 predicted proteins | sample MGYA00249867_ERZ772721 | MGnify/ENA primary metagenome ERZ772721 (study PRJEB29005, sample SAMN08379453) | food metagenome | isolation source: cheese spiked with Escherichia coli O103 | study: EMG produced...
GGAAGCAAATCATCTGCAATGCATTAAGCAGCAGGCAAATTGAGGATAAAAAAAAACCCCACATCATGTGGGGGAAGACAGGGATGGTGTCACAAAAAATCACCTAACCTGATGATATAAATGGATTTATATAAACCACTGTCCACATAGCGTCCACATCGACCATAAATAAAGCCCCTCAACTGAGGGGCTATTTTTGTGATCACATCCACATAATTTGCTGCCCTGACGGCAACGGGTGCGGCCTTACGGCGTGGACTTCTCCCGGCTTCACGATGTATCTCTGTACCGACTCATAGGTGATGAACGTGGCGCTGCAATTCACGTTCTGGCACTGGTGATAACGCTCTTTTGTCGTGTCAGTGATATAGCGGCTTGTACGCGCATGTGCGGCATGCTGGCATAAAGGACAATGAAACATCGCGAGCACCTCTTCCGGTTTTGTTGATGGTGCCATTTTAGTTAATTTATCCTTATAAAACAAACAGATAAAATAAAAACATCACTCATCATCTTCTGTTTCGTACTCCACATCAGAAAGCCTGACCTCAAGCTCCAAGGACGTCGTGAAGCCGCTATTATTCAGAAAATGTGTCACCTTAGTGATTGTCCAGTCCTGCTCGTCTATGACGCGCTTAAAGCCTGACACTCTGAACCAGCAGGTCGCATCCACGATATAGCCGTTTGTTTTCAGCTCACGGAATTTGGCATTGATGCCGTCAACGATGTCGCGAATCAGCGTTGCGGTGATGGGCTTATCCACCGCCCACATGTGCGCCTCAGCCATCGTGTCGGCCAGCACCTGCGCGGTGCGGGTGTAGTTTTCAAAGAGGAACAGTGGGTCATCAGAGCAGGTACGGTTACCCCAGAAGCGGAAACCGTCACGGCGAATCAGCGTTGTGACACCTGACTCGTTCAACAGGTCAGCATCGGTGCCGGACTCCTGCAAATCCCAGAATACAGAGGCGCTGATGCCGGTAACACCGTTTACCCCGACATTGGACAGCGTTTTATGCCAGCCCTGCTCCTGGTCGATTTTAGCGCGCAGACCCAGCGCACGGGCGGTGGCATACGCGGTGGCGGTGGTGCTGCTGACCGTATCCCATGCGAGGAAATCCGGCCAGATGACCATCAGCTCACGCTGGCTGAAATTCTGGCGGTAGGCTTTCACCTCGGAAATAGTTTTACAGCCCCATGCGCTGATATACCCGAAAGCGCGCAGCTTCTGACAGACTGATGCCAGTGCAACAGCCACCTCTTTGGTATCCAGTCCCGGCACGCCGAGAATACGCGGTTTAACACCGGTTACCGACTCCGCCGCCAGCAGGGCTTTCAGTCCGGTGTACTGACCGTTTTCGTCGGTGGTGCCGATGATATTGGAAACGGTCTGCGCGAGTTTCGTTTCTTCGTCATCGCCGGTGCCGTCTTCCACGCGCACGACAACGGTGACCGGTTTTGACTGGTCGGCGATGGCCTGCAACGATGCCGCCAGCGTGCCTTTTTTACCGGCCTTTGCAATTGCGCTCTGCACATTGGTAATCAGCACAGGTTTATTGAGGGGGAAGGTTTCCGCATCCGCATCGCTGGCCGTGCAGACCATGCCGACAATGGCCGTGGATACGGTGGAAATGACGCGGGTGCCGTCGTTAATCTCCAGCACCTGCACGCCGTGATGATAGTCACTCATCCGTTTAACTCCGTGGTTAATGGGTGCAACTATTTTCTGTTGTGCAGAGCATGAGACGCTATTTGACCTGGCTGGTCAGTGGATGAAACAACAGATAAAGAAAAGGCAGGCAATTCGCCCGCCTGTCCTGATTTGTACTCACTCATTTTCCGACTGACAATTTACATAGCCAAAACGCTATCAAATCTGACAGTCTGCTTTGAGCGAGGAGCAGAGGTTAGTTTTAGTTAACCAAAATGATAAAAAGCAGTAGAAAAATCCGCTCATTACGTTATGGTTATAAGCCGCACATAATCATCCGAGCCAAATCCTCTTGATTTCAAAGAATTAGCACTTGCTCTTCACTAGAAACTATGGTTCTGACTTCACGCTCAAATATTGGATCCATTATCATTTTTCTATTTGTTGGAATAGTAAATTTACCGAGTACCATGACAATGCTACTCAACGGAAATAATTTTGGAGTAACATTTCCTAATTGAATCGTAGGATATATATTAAAGCCCCCTTTTATCCTCATTGGCGAACCTTCAATGAAGTGTCGATAATTAAATTTCGCCATAGGGATTCTCGCCACATGCACTTTCATAATTACAGCAACCTGAGCTATTTTTACTTTCTGGAGGTAAGTTGACAATCGTTCTAACTGCGTTGTTTCATAGAAAAAATCAGACCACGTTACAGTACTTGTTCCAGTAACAATTTTTATGCTGTTTCTCTTGTTGGGGTGAGCTTTTCCATATTCATAGATCTCCCGTAAGCTATCCATGTTCTTCACATAAGGGGCTTTCCGACCTCTCTTGACATAAACGCGGTCTGTAGTATCAGAAGGTGGATTTGCCTGCATAGCTGCAGCTTTTCTGCTTAATTTAGAGATATCATCTTCATCGAGTATATGTATACGGAATATATTATTACCTGTGGCAAGCGCACGGCTGATATCATGACTGGAATCACTTGCATAAATTGTATTCAATCCTGAAGTTCCATACTGGCATAATTTGTCATGCGTGAAATTTTTTTCCAGTCTAAAGAAGGCGGGGATATGCAAGGTTTTATTAAAACTCCGACGAATATGGCTTTTGACATACACCAAATGAGCAGAGCAATTTGGGTCAGGACATTTGAGTGGATAGGGATTAACACTATAATTAAAAGTATTTACATTTACTAAAATCTGATTGTTATCAATAGCCTGAGTTATACGAATACCACTCATTACTCCTCCATAAAGATAGGCGCAAGCATTTAGTAATAAACCATTAACATGCCGAGATCATACCCGATCATTGAAATGTAAACACTCCCCTAAGACGGCTGCTGGCATAATATTTTATGACATCAGCAATGCCCACCTCTGGCACAGAGTGGACTGTCAGATTAGGCTTTACTCTGTGCCATAGATATGTAAGCCCACACTAGAGCTCATACAACTTATTGCGGCATTTCCGGCCATTCAGGATTTGCAGGATCCACACGACTGACCAGAACACTATAGCGTTCCCATGCCTCCAGTCGACTACGCTCCTCATCTGTTGCCATATTCAGCCTGACCGCGCGCTCCAGCGGCAAAATCACGGATTCAGCTTCGGAAAGCAAAGCTGCCTTATGTAATTCCGCCAGTTTCTGCTGTTCGTCTGCCGTATAAATCCGCTTAATCACGGCACCATCCTTAAACATCCATTTACCTGAGTCGTCAGCACGTCGGTTGGAGGTAATATCAGGAACCTCAACAACGCTAAAACCTTCAGGATTAAGCGTTGAAGCATCTCTGGTGATAGCGACAATAATATTATTTTCATCGTAAACAATCTTTATTGTGTCTGGCTGAAAGTTCTTCACTTCCTCATACCAGTTTTTTCCGTCCTCAGAGTAAAGCCAGATAACTCCGTGTTTCTTTGTTAACTCATACTGTTCCAGTGTTTTAGCGTTACCCGCTTTTATGTTCTTTAAGTGCATCATATTAAACGCTCGCTACATTATACCAGGTGCCATTTATATACTTTTGAACGGGTCTGTAATAAACGCCCGCTATATTATCGGCAGAGTTGGACCCTGTATCCTGAACATTAATACCAGACAATACATGACCTGACGGGCACTGGAAATTCCATGTTTGCCAGTTGTTCACTCCATAATATTGCTGTGACCCAAGTCGAACATCTTTCACATATCTGGAATCAAAATTGCCATAGTTGCCAGGAATAACTTGCGAGCCACAAAGCCAGTTACCGTTATTATCCATGTACGCCTGACCATCGGTGCCATTGGCTGTCCTTGAGTTATTAATCATGTAGATGCCAAATTGCTTGTTCCCCAGTCCACCTATCATGAACTTGCGGTCAGCGTGATTCTGGCGAAGCAACGCCTGAGCGCTATCAGTGTTAACTATATTTTTCCCAAAGATAGCGTTGTTATCGCGCATCTGAATCCACATACCATTACTGCTGTTAATAGCAAAACGGTCTGAAAGCGTCTCCCCTGAAACATTAAGGCCACGCCCCATCGAAACAGCGCCAGTAGCGTTATTAATCCATAATGGCCTTAATCCGTTATAAGTCCCCATGTTGTCACCGGAGTTTGTCAACATGAAGTATGTATTTGAACCATCATTACGAATAAAGAATCCGTAATTACCATAAGCAATACGTAGGCCGTTTGCTGATTTTGATATGACTTCGCCATTTACAATGGCATTGACAAGAACATACAAAGCATCCCATTTAAGATTCATCAGGTCTTTTGTTGTAGTACTCTGGCGGCTTCTCCATTTGAAATATTCATTGCCGTTATCCCCCGTTTCAAACCACATGAATGAATCAGTGTCACCATCGGCATCATTTTTAAATCCAATCTTCGCCCAGTCAGTATTTCGAATCCAGGCAAGGATTGAGTCGTTTTCAAAAGTAAGTCCACCGGACAAGGTATCGCCATTTTTTTGCACGGCGTTCCCGGCTCGGTTTACCGTTTCCTGTAAACCGAGATATTCGATAACGGCGGCAACGGTCGATTTAGCCAGAATATCCCGCCCGACTTTTGTCAGGGTTGCCAGGCTGGCAACATCATTCCCAATAAAATACGGAAACCTGTCTGCCGCAGTAGCAAGCCCCGCCAGTGCCGTCAGGGTGGCATCTTTCGGTTGCTTACCCGCAAGCGCATTAGTCATGGTGGTAGCAAAATTCGGGTCATTGCCCAGCGCCGCCGCCAGCTCGTTCAGCGTATTCAGTGCGTCAGGCGACGAGTCTACAAGGGCGGCAATCGCGGCCATAACGAAAGCCGTGTTTGCGATCTGAGTATTATTCGTTCCCTGTCGCGCAGTTGGCGTCGTTGGCGTTCCGGTCAGTGCAGGGCTGTTTAATGGCGCTTTCTTGTTCGTTTCATCCATTACCGTCTTAACGGCTTTCGGCGTTGCAGCCAGTGTTTCAGACGTGCTGTTGGTCGCACTGCTTAACTGAGTAAAACCTTTTGCGGTCAGCGAGGCGTCAGGGTGACGTCGTGACTGTTCATGTTCTGCAATTTTGTCATCAACGTAATCCTGCGTCGCCATCACCGTTGTGGTGTCAATGGTCAGATCCACTGAGGCCACACTGCTGACGATAATGACCATGCGGCAGGTCTGCGAACGTCCTGAGCCTTCGGCAAGGGCTGGCTTATAACTTTCGGCCATGTTCGCCACGGCAATTAACGTTCCCGCATCATCGTACAGGCCAAGCTCACGCATCCAGAAACCGCCCACCTCCGGCGGAATAACCAGCTCTGCGATAATATAATTACTGTTTCGTTTGTCCTGGCTGATTTTGTTCAGCGCATGTCGCCAGACTTCGTGGATAAGCCCGGTCTGTCCGGCATCCGGGACAGGCAATTTACCACCGCCATCCCCGACGGCCATCGTGGTAATGTTGACCTTCCGCCCTCCCGGCGCGGTTGCCGCTGCCAGCTTTGCTGCACCGGCAGTGGTGATACACGCCGGAAATGAAAACCGCAATGGTGCTCAAGGCAAAAGACGTTATCCGTCGTGGCTGTCTGGAATATGACGTCAGCGCCACCGACATCACCAGCTCGTTTATGGCTATCCGCAAGACCATGACCAGCAGCGGACGCAGCGCCACCTATGAGGCCAGCCGCAGCGAGGAAGCCAGCCACGCCGACCTCGCCTGGGCGACCATGCACGCCCTGTTAAATGAGCCACTCACCGCCGGTATCAGCACCCCGCTGACATCCACCATTCTGGAGTTTTACTGATGAGCAAGAAAAAAGGGAAAACACCGCAACCTGCGGCAAAAACAATCACCGCCAGCGCCCCGAAAATGGAAGCATTCACCTTTGGCGAGCCGGTGCCGGTACTCGACCGCCGTGACATTCTGGATTACGTCGAGTGCATCAGTAACGGCAGATGGTATGAGCCACCGGTCAGCTTTACCGGTCTGGCAAAAAGCCTGCGTGCTGCCGTGCATCACAGCTCCCCGATTTACGTCAAACGCAATATTCTGGCCTCGACATTTATCCCGCATCCGTGGCTTTCCCAGCAGGATTTCAGCCGCTTTGTGCTGGATTTTCTGGTGTTCGGTAATGCGTTTCTGGAAAAGCGTTACAGCACCACCGGTAAGGTCATCAGACTGGAAACCTCACCGGCAAAATATACCCGCCGTGGCGTGGAAGAGGATGTTTACTGGTGGGTGCCGTCCTTCCATGAGCCGACACCTTTCGCGCCCGGCTCCGTGTTTCACCTGCTGGAGCCGGATATTAATCAGGAGCTGTACGGCCTGCCGGAATATCTCAGCGCCCTTAACTCTGCCTGGCTGAATGAGTCGGCCACGCTGTTCCGCCGCAAGTATTACGAAAACGGCGCACATGCCGGATACATCATGTACGTCACCGATGCCGTGCAGGATCGCAACGATATCGAAATGCTCCGCGAAAACATGGTGAAGTCGAAAGGCCGCAACAACTTTAAAAACCTGTTTCTTTACGCCCCACAGGGAAAAGCCGACGGCATTAAAATTATCCCGCTCAGTGAAGTGGCGACGAAGGACGATTTTTTTAATATCAAAAAAGCCAGTGCCGCAGACCTGCTGGACGCGCACCGTATCCCCTTTCAGTTGATGGGCGGCAAGCCGGAGAACGTCGGGTCGCTGGGTGATGTTGAGAAAGTGGCAAAGGTCTTTGTCCGCAATGAGCTTATCCCGTTACAGGACAGGATCCGCGAGATAAACGGCTGGCTCGGTCAGGAGGTCATCCGCTTTAAAAACTACTCACTGGACACTGACAACGGCTGAACATCGCCGCCTGCGGGCGGCTTTTTTACACCCCGTCATCACGCCCTCACACGTTCGCCACTGTACAAAACACCCCGCAGACACACCAACGCCCCGGCAGGCCGACTAAACGCCATCACGACGCGCTCAGACGCTGAAAAAATAAAATCAGCACCACCGCCAGCGCGCAGTGCTTTCCCCGCCTCGCCCGCCCGCTTCATGGGTCGGTTTTGATGCAATTCCAAAAGCCGTCCAAACTCTCTTAGGCTAAATGTCCAACGAGAAAATAGTTCTTTGAATGTGAATGCATTTTAATGCAGAGTTATGCCCAGCATTTTTGTACACTTCGATGTATCAAATGCGCTGCAAACGATCAAATATGGATGTTTTATCAAGCATCCCCCAAAAGATATTTACATCATCCCATGAGGTTAAGATGGATAACAAAATCGTAGAAATTGAGACAAATAAGCTTGATTTTGACCCTAAAAACCCACGTTTCTTTCGTCTCAATGATGCCAGTAACGCTGCAACAGTCATTGAGGAAATGTTAGATGACGAAAGTGTCCACGATCTAATGCTATCAATCGGTCAGCAAGGTTACTTTCCTGGAGAACCTTTATTGGCAGTAAAAAGCAATGGAAACTACATCGTGGTTGAGGGAAACAGACGCTTAGCTGCTGTAAAGTTGCTCAATGGAGATCTGCTTCCTCCAAAAAGAAAACTTAAAGGTGTGCAAGAAATCATTGATGATACTACCAATAAACCTAAGAAGCTTCCCTGCATCATTTATGAAAACCGAGAGGATGTACTGAGATATATCGGTTATCGTCATATAACTGGGGTCAAAGAATGGGACTCATTATCTAAAGCCAAATACCTTAAAGAGTTATGTGATACTTTTTATTCACATGAGCCTAAAGAGATAGTATTAAAAAATCTGGCTCGTGAGATTGGGAGTAAACCACATTATGTTGCAACACTTCTCACTGCACTGAACTTATATGAAGTCGCGCATGACCATGAGTTTTTTAATTTACCCATGAAGGCTTCTGACGTGGAATTTTCATATATAACCACAGCTTTGGGATATTCAAAAATCACAAACTGGTTAGGTCTACAGGATAAAAAGGATTTTTTAGACCCAAATTTAAATGAAGAAAACCTTAAGCGTTTATTCTCTTGGTTTTTTGTGCCTGACCAACAAGGTAGAACCATCATCGGTGAGTCTCGAAGAATAAAAGATATTGCAGCAGTGGTTGAGAAACCCGAAGCAATTGAAATTCTCATGAAAAGTTCAAACTTGGATGAAGCATATCTATATACCAGCGGAGAAAGAGAAGCATTAGATAAAGCACTAAACGCAGCTAGTGTTAAATTAAGAGTAGTTTGGGATATGCTACTTAAAGCTAAAGAATTAACATTAGAGCATGAAGAGGCTGCATCTGAAATTTTTGAGATGTCAAAAAATATTAGAAATCAGATCAGAAGCAAAAGGGAGGATGATTGAGATTATGATTACAAATCTTGATTCAATGCCTTCTAATGAGCCTTATTTATGGGCTGATTATATTGAGATATTGGCCTTAACTAATATCGACAGGTCATTCAGTCGAGGAGACCTATATAGCACACTGCAAGCTCAACCCGAAGCAGTACTAGCTGAAACAGATGAAGCAGAAGAAGAGGGCGTTTATGATGTTGATGATGAAAATGATACGCCTGTACGCAAGAGAACAAAACGAAGTGTTAGTCGAGCATATACTGACAGAAAGTGGAGCTATGCGATAGGCTTCATACGACAACGCATTGATTTATTTGGGGATAGTTACCCTTTTACTTTATCAGAAGACAACGATACTGTAGAGTTACGTGATATATCAGAAAAGCCACTGGAACATTTAGAAAGACTATATTTAGCTTTACTAATCTGTGCTAACATAAAATATGTCAACATAATGAGCAGAAGAGAGATAACGCGCAGTTTTGAACTAATTAGTTTACCTATTTTTGAAAGCCTAATGCCTAGCGGTAGCATAATAAAAGCATGCTGGGCTTCTGGTGGTCAAGCGGCCCCTTACACTGGAACTCTATATAATAAATTTAAGAGTATTGCTTCCGATATCCGTTGCACAGCGAACTTCAAAGAACGAGATTTCAGTCGAGGAAATAGTGGTGACGGAGGCCTTGACATAATTGCCTGGCATCCAATGGGAGATCAACGAGATGCCATCCCTATTTCTTTTGTTCAGTGTGGCTGTTCTCAAGAAGAGTGGGAAGCGAAGCAGCTTGAGGCCTCACCTGCGATGCTCTACAGTAAATTCCCCGTAGCTCACCGATGGGCAACTTATTATTTCTTACCTCAAGATCTACGATGGATAGATGGTGAGTGGGCGCATAAAAATAAGTTAGGCGATGCTATTTTTGTTGATCGCCTAAGATTAATCAATTTAACCAGAGCATCTGATAATATTGATCACAGTCAAAATATTAGCTATCTAGATATCATCCTTGATCCTTCCAGCGCGATCGCTGCTTAATCCCATAAATCTGGAAGGTTTCTAGCAACCGCCTCAAACAATGGAGGCGGTACTGCATTACCTACCACAGTATATTTCATATTAATAGAAGCCCGTTCAGTTTCTGGGAAAATTAAATCCCCAAAACCTTGTAAAATAGCAGCCTCTCGATAGCTAAACCTACGAGCTGGTGCATCCGAAGTAAATTGCCACTTATCAGGTCCCAATTTTTCTAATGTTGGACTTATTGGATGTAGAGGCATATGTCTAGGATTTGCAACAATTGTTTTAGATATCTGATCCCAATCTTGCCTACGGTTTCGCGATAGATAATACCAATGAAAATCGGCGTCATAAAACTCGCCAACAGGCCAAACAGGCATATGCCCAATAGCATCACGAATTGTGGAATATGGTGTCAAACCATCACCATGTGTTGGTTTTGGAAATTTGTATGTAATACCGTAGTCCTTTCGTATTCCTACGATAAAGATTCGCTTCCTATCTTGGGATACCCCATAATGGGACGCATTCAGAATTTGCGAGCTTACTGTATAACCTGCTTCTTCGAAAACTTTGAATTGATCCTTTAATAAATGCTCAAAGTTACGCCTTACCATACCAGAGACATTCTCTACAATGAATGCTTTTGGCTTAATTTTACTCAAAGCACGGGCAAACTCTAAATATAGTGTATTAATCTTTCTATCTGCCTTCCTTGCCCCACCTTGACTAAATCCTTGGCAAGGATAGCATCCGATGAGCAACTCAGCAGAAGGGAACGACTGGAGCCCTGAGATATCGCCCAAAATGTAGTCAGTTTCAGGATGGTTTTCTAAGTAAACGTCCCTTGCGTAAGGCAAAATATCATTTGCCATAAGCACATTGAAACCTGCGTTCAAAACTCCCGCATCAGAACCACCACATCCAGAAAAAAGTGAAACTACAGTTGGCATTGACCCCTCCTAAAAACCGACCGCGTATTATAGCGAAACACCCCGTTGGGAAAAGCTAGATTTTGCCAAGTCTTGATATTCTCACGTTTTAGTAGTTGTGGCCATCTTTAACGAGAAAAAGATAAAATTGACTTCTCATTAATTTTCAATAGGTTTAATTGTAAGCTCAAACTAACGCCTCGCGACACTCGTTATTCAACCCCGCCAGCCCTGAAAACAAGTTTCACGACTGGCGGCGTTCTCTATCGTCTGCGTTGTGGTGGCGCAACTCTGGACTGACCGATATGGTTAAACCGCCCGTAATTATCCCGGACTATTTCGGCACACCCGACCAGCTCATCGGGCGTCAGATTTTCGTTGACCATAATCCGCTGTAAACGCTGAACAATAGCCATCAGCTTGATATTTTTAGTTTTATGGTGCGGTATCTCGCCTGGTATTCTGTGCATTATCCAAGCCACCCGTTTTGCTGTGCACGCTCCATCTGTTCATCTGAATAGTTCCATGCTCCATCCGTGGCAACCATTGCCCCGCCAGACATCCCCGTCTCTGGTTCATACATAACAGCAAGGCCGAGCTGATGCATAATTTCATGATTAATTCTGAATACCAGGCCACGCTCACTAAGTTCTTTCCAGTTCACAATCTCATATGCGCCTGTATTAAGCAGCTCAATACTTAGCAAGACATAATCTTCCAGCCAGTCTGACAGGTCAGTAACATCTGTTATCCGGGCTTCAACCTTTCGCCCCGTATACACACCCTGCACCCATTCATGCAAAATCAACGTGTCCCCGCGCTCATAATTACGGTCATTTTTCCGAAACTCTGCGCGTTTCTTTCCTTCCAGCACAAGGTCGAAATATTTTGCGTGCAGCTTTACCTCGTGAATTTTTGCCATTATGTCCACTCCATTACTGTTGAGAATCCCGGCCACTCATCAGCGACCGGATACGTGAATTTTTTCCCGTCATAATTTACGGTCGCGCCACGCGCCAGCGCCTCAAGCTCCCATCGCTGCGGCCTGATACCGTTCTGAGCAAGGTCAACGCGGATACGGGTAATTTGCGTTCGTTCCGACCGGGTCAGTCTGGCCGATGGCGCTATTTCATGTGGTTTTAACGGGCTTGCGTTTCTCTGCTGACGATTTGGTGTTCTCAGTTCGTGTTTTAATGCACCTCTGAGCGCCCTCACGACCTCTGGCTCATTCCATTCGATAACACCGTCATCAACCAGATTAAGCACGGCTGCGGCATGTTCATAAGGTGTGGGAGCCGGTATAAAACGCCTCTCGTACAGCGCGATTAAACTCTGGAATGAAAACCCACTTCTCACCGACACGAGCGTTCGGCTTACTTGGATCACGAAGCTCAATAACTGGCAACTTATTCTCTTTTACCATCTTGACTACAGCCGTTTCTGGCTTACCAAGTAACTCTGCAAACTTAACCGTATGTACCGCATCAATCGGGTACTGAATCACATAGTCATTGACTTCCATTGATTAGCCCTTTTTGCTTTCGTGTTACCCTTATTAGATCCAGTCCCTTCTAGGTCGCACCTGTCCTTTCTAGGGACTGGCTAACACACTCAAAAGGTCACCAATACACAACCTTTTGACGGGAATATAAGTCACCAATAGGTTACTGTCAAATGCAGACATTCGAAAAACTGAAAGCGATTAGGAAAGCAGAAGGCTTAACACAGGCGAAATTCAGCGAAATTAGCGGGATAGCTCTAGGAACAGTCAAAAATTACGAAAGTGGGCATAAAGACCCTGGTCTCAGCATCGTTATGCGAGTCACAAATACGCCTTTATTTAAAAAATATACGCTCTGGTTAATGACTGGTGATACGTCACCACAAGCTGGTCAGATCGCGCCGGCTCTCGCACACATTGGGCAAAAACCAACAGAATCAGACCACTCCGAAAAACAGACTGGTTAACACTCTATAAACATTACATTTTCACCATTTGTTACCAAGATGGTGAATACAGCGTCAGAGGGCTTTCTTATGTCAATTAAGAAGCTCGATGATGGACGCTATGAAGTGGACATTAGACCTCGCGGTCGCGACGGAAAACGCATCCGCAGGAAATTTGAAAGAAAAGCTGAGGCTGTAGCATTTGAGCGATACACAATCGCCTACGCCAGCCAGAAAGAATGGGCAGGTCAGCGAGCAGATCGCAGAACTTTGAGTGAGTTGCTGAACATCTGGTGGAAATATCACGGGCAAAACCACGAGCATGGAACAAAAGAGTTTAATCATCTGCTCAAAACCATCAGCGGCATAGGTGATATACCAGTGAGCCGGATGAGCAAAAGAGCTTTGATGGATTATCGTTCCATGCGACTACGTGATGGTATCAGTGCCGCAACGATAAACCGTGACATGTACCGATTATCCGGCATGTTCACAAAATTAATTCAATTGGATGAATTTTCCGGGCAACACCCAATTCACGGACTGCCGCCACTGGCGGAGGCCAACCCTGAAATGACGTTCCTGGAAAAAGCAGAAATCGAAAAACTGTTAAATGTTTTGGATGGTGATGACTTACTTGTCGCACTTTTATGTCTGAGCACTGGAGGAAGATGGACGGAAGTTGCCACGCTAAAACCAGCACAGATTACAAATTGCAGGGTTACCTTCCTGAAAACCAAAAACGGTAAAAAGCGAACCGTGCCGATTTCTGAGGAACTGGAGAAAAAAGTTAAAGAGGAGGCCAGCGCTAAATTATTCAAAGTTGATTATGAGAAGTTTTGCGGGATTTTACGCAGAGTGAAGCCAGATATACCACCCAATCAGGCAACCCACATCCTGCGGCATACATTCGCAAGCCATTTCATGATGAATGGGGGCAATATAATCGCACTGCAACAGATTCTGGGACATGCGAGCATTCAGCAGACGATGGCCTATGCGCACCTTGCGCCTGACTACCTGCAAAATGCCGTCGCGCTGAATCCTCTAAAAGGCGGAGTGACGTTATAAATTTCCCTTCTGAGTGTCCACATAGTGTCCACACTCTCAGAACTTTGTAGCCCTTCCAGTCCCTTATAGGTTTTCTTAAGTTACTGTTTTCTTACGGAAACCGATGTAAGTGATTGATAAAAAAAACCCCCACATCATGTGGGGGAAGACAGGGATGGTGTCTATGGCA
>ENA-UOZA01000255-UOZA01000255.1-food-metagenome-genome-assembly--contig:-NODE-255-length-13451-cov-5.947372_pt1 | contig 13451 bp, 15 predicted proteins | sample MGYA00249867_ERZ772721 | MGnify/ENA primary metagenome ERZ772721 (study PRJEB29005, sample SAMN08379453) | food metagenome | isolation source: cheese spiked with Escherichia coli O103 | study: EMG produced...
AACTGAGGTTCAGATTGAACCTGCTGTCAACTACGACAAGCCCGCGCATTATACATACTTAACCACCGAACGCAAGCGTATTGCTAGTAAAGTAAACAGCCTTCGGGTTATCTCTCAAGTTCGTTCAGTGCATTTTTGACACGCTCTCTTAAACCGGCTTTCTCTTCGCTTTCTTCCACAGTATTTTCTTCGTCTTCAGAAGAAGAGGGGGCATTCTCAACCGCGACGCCTGGGTCATCTTCCTCCTCGACGGATTCGACGACGGGGAGTGGCTGTTTTTTGAAGAAATAGTGTTGTGTTGATTGTTTAAAAGCGGGCGTTTCAGCCTCTACAGTGACTTCGGCTTTTACTATCCAAAGCACCCATAGCTGCCTGGCATACCCACCAACCAGCACCATTCCTGCAAACCACAGGCAAATCAGTAATAAACAAATTACATATATTATGGTGCTGTGTTTTTGTCGGGAGAAGATACCAGGGTGACCTGTTTCTTTCTGCTCACGCGCGGCGATATAGAATTCAAACATGTCATTTCCCCTTCACTGTTGTTTCCGGGGAAATATTTGCTTCATCCCGATATAAGTAGGCACTCTCCCCTGCCACCTGCCAGAGATGTACTAACGTTGAAAAGCCAACAACACCGTCAGTTTTCAAGTGGTGGCTTTTTTGAAATTGCTTTATTTTTTCTACCAACAAGGGACGCCACTCCGCCGAAGGTTCTGTCGAAATATGCAATGCGCGGTTTAACATCGTTTCCAGCCAGAGAATCTCTTCCTCGCTGCTATCACGCGTAATGGTACTCTCCCCTTCCGGCGACATTTTCCACAACAGAAGATAATCACCCGTCCATACCGACTCAAACCATTTATGTGTCAGCGTCCACGTTTGCTGACCTACGAGGACATCAACGCTAGCCTCACCGACGCGAACGACCACAACAGGCAATTTTTTGTCCCCGACTTTAAGCGATGCGATCCAGGGCAAATTCTGATCTACCAATGTTTGTAAAGAAGCATTCCCACTTTTACATGCCAGCCCCGCTCTTACTGCCTGATCGCACCAGGCCGAATCAGCTGGGACCTCGTACCCCCATACGCCGTATAACACGCTTAGCGCCTCACTATCGCGCATCACCACATGAGCAATATCCTTAGTCATATCTTGTTTAACTACTGGCGTTACGGGTATCAGCCACGCAGGAACGGGTAACGTAGCTGTAAAAGAGGACAGCAGTAGCCAACCACAGGTAAGAGCGATAATGGTTCCACTCATCACCACGGCAAGCTGCATTTTCCGGGGGCGGTTATCACCCAATATGCGGTAAATCATTCGCCATTGTTTTGCTGTGAAAACGCTGGTCTGCTCGGCTTGCTGTAATAAGCGAATTGTTTCGCCGGCAAGCGCCAGCTTTCTGCGATCGCCCCGACATAATAAAGCTATCCGTTTCAGAACTCTGGCGGTTAAAAGGAGATCGGGTTGGTCAATATTCTGACCTTCAAGGATGCTTGCCTTAAGTTCGTGCTCCGTCAGACGTCCTATCGAGACAAGTTCAATGCCCTGTTTTTTAAAATCACGTTCGACTTTTCGATCGGGTCTGCCGATCAGCAAAAATTGACCGTCAGGAATAAGAGATATTGCGCGTTGGAGATCATCAAGTATGCGGCGGTGATTCAGGTGAGCATTTTCAATAATAATAAGAGGGCAGCGACTATCAGTTCGATGAAGCGCATGCAGTAATTGCCCCGCCATCTCATCTCGCGTCCAGGCGCTGTCACGGCAGCCCTGTTCAGCCGCGTTATCGTCGGTAACGATCCATGCGGCCTTACCTTGCCAGGAAACAACGAGGCTTAAAGTAATCACACGGCGATGTTTATCTTTTTGCAGTTGCTGCGCCAGCCAGGTTTTTCCACTTCCAGCCTCACCCAACAAATAGCATAGACGCCAGGTTTGACGTTTCTCACACAACCAGGAAAGAATAACTTCTCTTCTCGTAGACATAGAACTTCCTGTTTTAATTATTGATTATCCTTAATCATAAAAATAATGTATGTATTTATTAATTAAATACATATTACTAATATAAATAAATTTTGCTTGATTCATGCAAGCGGCATTAATACTATTTATACTAACGTCAATATACAACCCACCCAATCTATTTTATTAGAACATACATCGTGCCCACACTACGTTTCCCCTTCCATCTGGCGAATCATAATAAAGATGCTGCCATCAATATATTGATTATATTTATAAGCATAGGGTCGATTATTTTTAATGTGAATTATTTCCATACAACTATAGTTAAAAATGGACAGATCATTAATCAACCAACAAACGCATTTCAGTCTGATTTCAGCCTTGCCGCTTTATGGCGTAACGAAAATCATGCTGGGGTAAAAGATGCAAATCCCGTGGCAGTTAATCAGGAAACACCTAAGCTCTCTATAGCGCTTAATGGCATTGTACTCACATCGAATGATGAGACTTCTTTTGTCTTAATTAATGAGGGGAGCGAACAAAAGCGATACTCCCTCAACGAAGCCCTTGAGTCAGCGCCGGGAACGTTTATTAGAAAAATAAATAAAACCAGCGTTGTGTTTGAAACTCACGGGCATTACGAAAAAGTAACTCTCCATCCAGGGCTACCTGACATCATCAAGCAGCCTGATTCAGAAAGTCAAAATGTACTCGCTGATTATATTATCGCCACGCCTATACGTGATGGAGAACAGATATACGGGCTTCGATTGAACCCTCGTAAGGGCCTCAATGCATTTACCACCAGCTTGCTACAACCAGGGGATATCGCCCTCAGGATCAATAATCTTTCGCTGACCCACCCTGATGAGGTTTCACAGGCATTAAGTTTACTGCTAACTCAACAAAGTGCTCAGTTTACAATTCGTCGCAACGGCGTACCCCGCTTGATAAATGTTTCCGTCGGGGAACTTACAGGAATGAATGGACTGCGTCATGAAAGGACTCAATAAAATCACCTGCTGCTTGCTGGCAGCACTACTCATGCCTTGTGCAGGACACGCTGAGAACGAACAATACGGCGCGAACTTCAATAACGCCGATATCCGCCAGTTCGTGGAAATAGTGGGTCAGCATCTTGGCAAAACGATCCTGATCGACCCTTCGGTACAGGGAACCATTTCCGTACGCAGTAATGATACGTTTAGCCAACAGGAGTACTACCAGTTCTTTTTAAGTATTCTTGATCTTTACGGTTATTCCGTGATCACGCTGGACAATGGTTTTCTGAAAGTGGTTCGCTCAGCTAATGTAAAAACATCGCCAGGGATGATTGCTGACAGTTCTCGTCCAGGCGTAGGTGATGAGTTGGTCACCCGAATTGTACCGCTTGAGAACGTTCCTGCTCGTGACCTGGCCCCCCTGCTCCGCCAGATGATGGATGCGGGTAGCGTCGGTAATGTTGTGCATTATGAACCCTCCAACGTTCTTATTCTGACCGGTCGTGCCTCCACCATTAATAAACTGATTGAAGTCATAAAGCGCGTTGATGTCATCGGCACAGAGAAGCAGCAAATTATTCATCTGGAATATGCGTCAGCGGAAGATCTCGCCGAGATTCTTAATCAATTAATCAGCGAAAGCCACGGTAAAAGCCAGATGCCAGCCCTCCTCTCCGCGAAGATTGTGGCGGATAAGCGAACCAACTCTCTTATCATCAGTGGACCGGAAAAAGCACGCCAGCGCATCACTTCATTACTGAAAAGCCTTGATGTCGAAGAGAGCGAGGAAGGAAATACCCGGGTTTATTACCTGAAATATGCTAAAGCCACGAATCTGGTGGAAGTGCTAACCGGTGTTTCCGAAAAGCTGAAAGATGAAAAAGGGAATGCGCGTAAGCCCTCCTCTTCTGGCGCGATGGATAACGTCGCCATTACCGCCGATGAACAGACTAACTCTCTGGTCATTACCGCTGACCAGTCCGTCCAGGAAAAACTCGCCACGGTAATTGCGCGTCTGGACATTCGCCGTGCACAGGTGCTGGTTGAGGCAATCATCGTTGAAGTTCAGGATGGAAATGGACTAAACCTCGGCGTGCAATGGGCGAATAAAAACGTTGGCGCACAGCAATTTACCAATACCGGATTACCGATTTTTAACGCTGCGCAAGGTGTGGCTGATTATAAAAAGAATGGTGGGATCACCAGCGCGAATCCTGCCTGGGATATGTTTAGCGCCTACAATGGCATGGCCGCAGGCTTCTTCAATGGCGACTGGGGAGTACTGCTTACCGCGCTGGCCAGTAACAATAAAAATGACATCCTCGCCACCCCAAGCATCGTAACGCTGGATAATAAACTCGCGTCCTTCAACGTGGGGCAGGATGTGCCGGTGCTATCCGGGTCACAGACCACTTCAGGGGATAACGTCTTTAATACCGTCGAACGCAAAACGGTGGGGACAAAACTCAAAGTTACTCCGCAGGTCAATGAAGGCGACGCGGTGTTGCTCGAAATAGAGCAGGAAGTCTCCAGCGTTGACTCTTCCTCTAACTCGACGCTCGGCCCGACGTTTAATACCCGTACTATTCAAAACGCCGTGCTGGTCAAAACCGGTGAAACGGTGGTCCTGGGCGGATTGCTGGATGATTTTTCTAAAGAGCAAGTGTCAAAGGTTCCTCTGCTTGGCGATATTCCTTTAGTGGGGCAACTCTTCCGCTATACCTCCACCGAGCGCGCTAAACGCAACCTGATGGTATTTATCCGTCCGACGATTATCCGTGACGATGATGTTTATCGCTCACTGTCAAAAGAGAAATACACCCGTTACCGTCAGGAGCAACAACAGCGGATCGACGGGAAATCAAAAGCGCTGGTTGGCTCGGAAGATTTGCCGGTGCTGGATGAAAACACGTTCAACAGTCACGCCCCTGCGCCATCGTCACGGTGAGGCATTCATATGAGAATTCACTCACCGTACCCCGCCAGTTGGGCGCTGGCACAACGAATTGGTTATCTCTATTCAGAGGGCGAGATTATTTATCTCGCCGATACGCCATTCGAGCGGTTACTCGATATTCAACGTCAGGTTGGCCAGTGCCAGACCATGACCAGCTTGTCACAGGCTGATTTTGAAGCTCGGCTGGAAGCGGTATTCCATCAGAATACCGGTGAGTCGCAACAGATTGCGCAGGATATCGATCAATCCGTCGATCTTCTCTCGCTTTCGGAAGAGATGCCCGCAAATGAAGATCTCCTGAATGAAGATTCAGCGGCACCGGTTATCCGCTTGATCAATGCGATTTTGAGTGAGGCCATCAAAGAAACCGCCTCTGATATCCACATTGAAACCTATGAAAAAACAATGTCGATCCGTTTTCGCATCGACGGCGTTTTGCGGACAATTTTACAGCCAAACAAAAAACTGGCGGCACTGCTTATCTCCCGAATTAAGGTCATGGCTCGTCTTGATATCGCCGAAAAACGTATTCCACAGGATGGAAGAATTAGTTTGCGTATCGGGCGACGTAACATAGATGTCCGCGTATCCACACTGCCGTCCATCTATGGTGAACGCGCCGTACTCCGCCTGCTGGATAAAAACAGCCTCCAGCTTTCATTGAACAACCTGGGGATGACGGCAGCGGATAAGCAGGATTTAGAAAATCTCATTCAGCTTCCGCACGGTATTATCCTGGTGACAGGGCCGACAGGCTCCGGTAAAAGCACCACGCTCTACGCCATCCTTTCGGCGCTGAATACTCCCGGCCGCAATATTCTGACGGTAGAAGATCCCGTGGAATATGAGCTGGAAGGCATTGGGCAAACGCAGGTGAATACCCGTGTGGATATGTCTTTCGCTCGCGGCCTGCGCGCCATACTTCGCCAGGACCCGGATGTCGTCATGGTGGGGGAAATTCGTGATACAGAAACCGCGCAGATTGCGGTTCAGGCCTCGCTCACCGGCCATCTGGTACTCTCAACACTCCACACTAACAGTGCATCAGGCGCAGTGACCCGGCTCCGCGACATGGGCGTCGAATCATTCCTGCTTTCGTCTTCCCTGGCAGGGATTATCGCGCAACGTCTGGTTCGTCGCCTGTGTCCGCAATGCCGACAATTCACGCCCGTATCACCCCAACAAGCGCAGATGTTTAAATATCATCAGCTCGCGGTGACAACAATTGGCACTCCCGTAGGCTGCCCTCATTGCCATCAATCCGGCTATCAGGGGCGCATGGCGATCCACGAAATGATGGTGGTGACGCCGGAATTACGGGCCGCTATTCATGAAAATGTGGATGAACAAGCACTGGAGCGACTAGTCCGGCAACAACACAAGGCCTTAATCAAAAATGGCCTGCAAAAAGTGATAAGCGGTGACACCTCCTGGGATGAGGTTATGCGCGTCGCCAGTGCCACGCTGGAGAGCGAAGCATGAATTATCGCTATCGCGCCATGACCCAGGATGGTCAAAAATTGCAAGGGATCATTGATGCTAACGATGAACGTCAGGCACGACTGCGGCTGCGTGAAGAAGGGCTTTTCCTGCTGGATATTCGCCCCCAAAAAAGTTCGGGAGTAAAAACACGTCGCCCGAGGATCAGCCATAGTGAACTGACGCTTTTCACCCGGCAGTTGGCAACCTTAAGCGCAGCGGCATTACCCCTGGAAGAGAGCCTTGCCGTAATCGGTCAACAAAGCAGTAATAAACGACTGGGTGACGTGTTAAATCAGGTACGCAGCGCCATCCTTGAAGGGCATCCCCTTTCCGATGCATTACAGCATTTTCCCACGCTTTTCGATTCGCTCTATCGTACCCTGGTAAAAGCGGGCGAAAAGAGCGGGCTGCTGGCCCCGGTGTTGGAAAAGCTGGCTGATTACAATGAAAACCGGCAGAAAATCCGCAGCAAGCTCATTCAGTCACTGATCTACCCCTGTATGCTCACTACGGTGGCGATTGGGGTCGTGATTATTCTCCTCACTGCTGTCGTGCCCAAAATTACCGAACAGTTCGTGCATATGAAGCAGCAACTGCCGCTGAGTACACGCATTCTTTTAGGTCTGAGCGACACGTTGCAACGTACCGGCCCGACATTATTAGCGACAGTGTTTATTGTCGCTGTAGGTTTCTGGCTCTGGTTAAAACGCGGCAATAACCGCCACCGTTTTCATGCCATGTTGCTGCGCGTTGCGCTCATCGGCCCGCTGATTTGCGCCATTAACAGCGCACGCTATCTCCGCACTTTAAGTATTTTGCAATCCAGCGGCGTCCCTCTGCTGGATGGGATGAATTTGTCCACCGAAAGCCTCAACAACCTCGAAATTCGCCAGCGTCTGGCAAATGCGGCAGAGAACGTTCGCCAGGGTAACAGCATTCATCTTTCGCTGGAACAAACCGCAATTTTCCCGCCGATGATGCTCTACATGGTGGCCTCTGGCGAAAAAAGCGGGCAGCTCGGCACATTAATGGTCAGAGCCGCAGATAACCAGGAGACACTCCAACAAAATCGGATCGCCTTAACGCTCTCCATCTTCGAGCCAGCACTCATTATTACGATGGCACTGATCGTCCTGTTTATTGTCGTGTCGGTACTCCAACCTCTTCTTCAACTTAACTCAATGATTAATTAAGGAAAGCATATGCGCGCAACGGATAAGCAACGCGGTTTTACATTACTGGAAATTATGGTGGTGATCGTCATTATCGGCGTACTTGCCAGCCTGGTGGTTCCTAACCTAATGGGCAATAAAGAAAAGGCGGATAAGCAAAAAGCCGTCAGCGATATTGTGGCGCTGGAAAACGCCCTTGATATGTACAAACTCGACAATCATCACTATCCAACCACAAATCAGGGGCTTGAATCCTTAGTAGAAGCGCCGACACTGCCACCGCTGGCCGCAAACTATAACAAGGAAGGTTATATCAAGCGTCTGCCTGCCGATCCCTGGGGCAATGATTATGTCCTCGTTAATCCTGGTGAACATGGTGCATACGATCTGCTTTCAGCAGGGCCCGATGGTGAAATGGGAACCGAGGACGACATCACCAACTGGGGTTTGAGCAAGAAGAAAAAGTAAGTCAGCGATGAATCAGCAACGCGGGTTTACCCTGCTGGAGATGATGCTGGTGCTGGCGCTGGTCGCTATCACGGCAAGCGTGGTGCTCTTCACATATGGCCGGGAGGATGTCGCCAGCACTCGTGCGCGCGAAACAGCGGCGCGGTTTACCGCTGCACTTGAATTAGCCATCGACCGCGCCACGCTCAGTGGTCAGCCTGTCGGTATCCATTTCTCTGATTCAGCATGGCGCATTATGGTACCGGGCAAAACACCATCAGCCTGGCGCTGGGTTCCATTACAAGAAGATGCCGCAGACGAGAGCCAAAATGACTGGGATGAAGAACTCTCAATTCATCTTCAGCCATTTAAACCTGATGACAGCAACCAGCCACAGGTTGTGATTCTGGCCGACGGACAAATCACGCCCTTCTCTTTGTTGATGGCTAACGCCGGGACCGGTGAGCCGCTCCTGACGTTAGTCTGTTCAGGCTCATGGCCCCTGGATCAAACGCTCGCCAGAGATACCCGCCCATGAACAAACAATCAGGGATGACACTGCTTGAAGTCTTACTGGCGATGAGTATTTTCACCGCTGTTGCTCTGACTTTAATGAGCAGTATGCAAGGGCAACGAAATGCCATCGAGCGAATGCGTAACGAGACGCTGGCATTGTGGATAGCGGATAACCAGCTTCAGTCACAAGATTCATTCGGCGAGGAAAACACGTCCAGTTCTGGCAAAGAGTTAATAAATGGCGAAGAGTGGAACTGGCGCAGCGATATCCACTCAAGCAAAGACGGCACGCTTCTGGAACGCACCATAACGGTGACATTACCCAGCGGTCAGACAACCTCGCTTACGCGTTATCAAAGCATCGATAATAAATCCGGGCAGGCACAAGATGATTAATCGCCAGCAGGGTTTCACATTGCTGGAGGTCATGGCGGCGCTGGCGATTTTCTCAATGCTTAGCGTGCTGGCGTTTATGATTTTTTCGCAAGCTTCCGAGTTGCATCAACGCTCACAGAAAGAAATCCAGCAGTTCAATCAGCTACAGCGCACCATCACCATTCTTGATAACGATCTCCTGCAACTGGTCGCCCGGAGGAATCGGAGTACGGACAAAATCATGGTGTTGGGTGAAGAAGCTATTTTTACCACGCAAAGTCGCGATCCGCTGGCTCCTCTCAGTGAAGCACAAACCTTACTCACTGTTCACTGGTATCTGCGAAATCATACGCTCTACCGTGCTGTTCGTACTTCTGTGGATGGCAGGAAGGATCAACCCGCCCAGGCGATGCTGGAACATGTCGAGAGCTTTCTTCTGGAAAGTAACAGCGGGGAAAGCCAGGAACTTCCTCTCTCAGTCACGTTACATCTGCAGACTCAGCAATATGGGGGGTTACAGCGCCGTTTTGCATTACCTGAGCAGTTAGCGAGAGAAGAGTCGCCAGCTCAGACGCAGGCCGGGAATAATAACCATGAATAATGAACAACGCGGCGTCGCGCTGCTCATTGTACTCATGTTACTGGCGCTCATGGCTGCTCTGGCAGCAGACATGACGCTCAGTTTTCACAGCCAGCTTCAGCGAACCCGCCAGGTAAACCATCATCTGCAACGGCAATATGATATTGAACTGGCGGAGAAACTTGCGCTTGCCAGCCTCACCCAGGACGTTAAAGATAACGACAGACAGACCACGTTGCAGCAGTACTGGGCACAGCCACAACAGTTGCAGCTGGAAGATGGCAATACAGTGAAGTGGCAGTTACGCGATGCCCAGCACTGTTTTAATCTCAATGCGTTAGCAAAAATCTCTGACGACCCGCTGGCTTCCCCTGATTTCCCCGCCCAGGTATTCAGTGCGCTGCTGATTAACGCCGGTATCGATCGCGGAAACACCGATGAGATCGTGCAATCAATCGCTGACTATATTGATGTCGATGACTCACCACGCTTTCACGGCGCAGAAGATAGCTTTTACCAAAGCCAGACGCCGCCCCGGCATAGTGCCAATCAGATGCTTTTTCTGACTGGCGAATTACGTCAGATAAAAGGCATAACCGAAAACATCTATCAGCGGCTTATCCCGTATGTCTGCGTTCTCCCGACCACGGAACTTAGCATCAATCTTAATATGCTAACGGAGAACGATATTCCGCTCTTCAGAGCGTTATTCCTCAATAACATCACGGATGCTGACGCTCGGGTCTTATTGCAAAAAAGGCCGAGGGAAGGCTGGCTAACCACGGATGCATTTCTTTACTGGGCGCAGCAGGATTTCTCCGGTGTGAAGCCACTGGTTGCTCAGGTGAAAAGGCATCTCTTTCCCTATAGCCGCTATTTTACGCTGAGTACGGAAAGTATCAGCGACGAACAATCCCAGGGATGGCAAAGCCATATTTTTTTCAACCGTAAACAGCAGAGCGCCCAAATCTATCGGCGTACGCTGCAACTCTACTAATCATAAGGATCGTGATGCCTGAATCGTTGATGGTCATACGTTCTTCCTCGACGCTGCGTAAGCATTGGGAATGGATGACGTTCTCCGCAGATAGCGTATCTTCGGTACATACGCTCACGGACGATCTTCCGCTGGAGTCGCTGGCCGATCAGCCCGGTGCCGGAAATGTTCATCTTTTGATCCCACCAGAGGGCCTTTTATATCGTTCCCTCACGCTGCCCAACGCCAAATACAAACTCACCGCACAAACATTACAATGGCTGGCAGAGGAGACGTTACCCGACAACACCCAGGACTGGCACTGGACGGTTGTCGATAAACAAAACGAAAGTGTCGAGGTGATAGGCATTCAGTCGGAGAAACTCAGTCGCTATCTTGAGCGTTTACATACTGCCGGACTCAACGTGACGCGGGTTTTGCCAGATGGCTGCTATCTTCCCTGGGAAGTAGATAGCTGGACTCTGGTTAACCAGCAAACAAGCTGGCTCATTCGCAGTGCCGCACATGCCTTCAACGAACTGGATGAACACTGGTTACAGCATCTTGCTGCCCAGTTTCCGCCTGAGAATATGCTTTGTTATGGTGTAGTACCTCACGGCGTTGCAGCGGCCAATCCACTTATCCAGCATCCTGAAATACCATCACTGAGTTTGTATTCTGCCGATATTGCATTCCAGCGCTATGACATGCTGCATGGTATTTTTCGTAAACAGAAAACTGTAAGCAAATCGGGAAAATGGCTCGCCCGCCTGGCAGTAAGCTGTCTCGTTCTCGCCATTCTTTCTTTTGTTGGCAGCCGGAGCATCGCGCTCTGGCATACGCTTAAGATTGAAGATCAACTTCAGCAACAACAGCAAGAAACCTGGCAACGTTATTTCCCGCAGATCAAACGCACCCACAATTTTCGTTTTTACTTTAAGCAGCAACTCGCTCAGCAATATCCTGAAGCTGTGCCGTTGCTCTATCATTTACAAACACTTCTGCTGGAACACCCTGAACTGCAGTTAATGGAGGCGAACTATAGCCAGAAGCAAAAGTCGCTGACCTTAAAAATGAGTGCTAAGAGTGAAGCTAATATCGATCGTTTCTGTGAGTTAACACAGTCCTGGCTTCCGATGGAAAAAACAGAAAAAGATCCGGTCAGTGGTGTATGGACAGTAAGGAACTCAGGGAAATTATTAAATCATGGTGGGCAGAAAAATCCACATCGGAAAAACAGATCGTTGCGGCACTGGCGGTTCTCTCGCTCGGCGTTTTTTGTTGGCTTGGGGTGATAAAACCGATAGATACCTACATTGCAGAGCATCAGTCCCACGCGCAAAAAATTAAGAAGGACATCAAATGGATGCAGGATCAAGCGAGCACCCATGGTTTACTCGGTCATCCTGCGCTTACGCAGCCCATCAAAAATATCCTTCTCGAGGAAGCAAAACGTGAGAATTTGGCTATCACGCTGGAAAACGGCCCGGACAATACTCTGACAATTCATCCTGTCACAGCTCCCCTCGAAAACGTCTCCCGCTGGCTCACTACGGCACAGGTAACATACGGTATTGTTATTGAAGACCTTCAGTTTACTCTTGCCGGAAACGAAGAGATCACCCTCAGGCATTTGTCCTTCAGGGAGCAACAATAATGACAATGCTACTGCCGCTCTTCATTCTGGTTGGTTTTATTGCAGGTTATTTTGTTAATGCCATCGCCTATCACCTCTCGCCGTTGGAGGATAAAACGGCGTTAACGTTTCGCCAGGTATTGGTTCATTTCAGGCAAAAAAATATGCCTGGCATGATACAGTGCCCCTGATACTTTGTGTTGCTGCTGCTATCGCCTGCGCCCTGGCACCTTTCACGCCCATCGTGACTGGCGCACTCTTTCTCTATTTCTGTTTCGTACTCACGCTCAGTGTTATTGATTTTCGCACTCAGCTCCTGCCCGACAAACTCACCTTACCGCTGCTCTGGCTTGGCTTGGTATTTAATGCGCAGTATGGATTAATTGATTTACATGATGCGGTTTACGGCGCGGTAGCGGGCTATGGGGTGCTGTGGTGTGTTTACTGGGGCGTCTGGTTAGTTTGTCACAAAGAGGGATTGGGCTACGGTGATTTCAAGCTACTGGCCGCTGCAGGCGCATGGTGTGGCTGGCAAACGTTGCCAATGATACTGCTGATTGCCTCGCTGGGTGGCATTGGTTACGCCATCGTTTCACAACTTCTGCAACGCCGGACTATAACCACTATCGCATTCGGCCCGTGGCTTGCGCTCGGCAGCATGATAAACCTGGGGTATCTGGCCTGGATCTCTTATTAACCGGGAGGGTTCTCCCTCCCGACACGGCTCAACCTTCTTCGCGGATCTGTGCTTGCAGATAATTTTGCAGGCCCATCTTCTGAATCAGATCAAGTTCCGTTTCCAGCCAGTCGATATGGCCTTCTTCATCACGCAAAATTTCTATCATCATATCGCGGCTGACGTAATCATGAACGCTATCGGCATAACCAATTGCCTCACGCAAATTCTTCGCGCCATCCAGCTCAAGTGCCAGATCAGAACGCAGCATTTCCTCAACATCTTCACCAATGTTCAGTTTGCCCAGGTCCTGTAAGTTTGGAAGACCTTCCAGAAAAAGAATGCGCTCAATATAACGATCGGCGTGTTTCATCTCATCAATGGATTCATGATACTCCACATCATTGAGACGTTTGAGACCCCAGTTTTTAAACATTCGGGCATGGAGAAAGTACTGATTGATTGCGACAAGCTCATTTCCCAACAGTTTGTTGAGATAATTTATAACTTTAGTATCACCTTTCATTTTTTGACTCCTTCGCTTCCACTCTTTGAAGAGTAGAACGGCTTACGAGTAAGTCAAAAAACACACTCCGTTTATGCGGACTCCTTAAACTCCGGCAGCTGCATTAATTCATCCTCCATCACTTCAC
>ENA-UOZA01000264-UOZA01000264.1-food-metagenome-genome-assembly--contig:-NODE-264-length-12759-cov-4.138067_pt1 | contig 12759 bp, 7 predicted proteins | sample MGYA00249867_ERZ772721 | MGnify/ENA primary metagenome ERZ772721 (study PRJEB29005, sample SAMN08379453) | food metagenome | isolation source: cheese spiked with Escherichia coli O103 | study: EMG produced...
TAGCTACCATCCGCTGTTTGGCAGCTTCCTGCGCCAGCGTTGCCAGTGGGAGATGGCCGCAGAGCTGCCAGAAATTCACCGCGCCGCCGCCGAAAGCTGGATGGCGCAAGGTTTCCCGAGCGAGGCTATCCACCATGCGCTGGCCGCCGGAGATGCCGGTATGCTGCGCGATATTCTGCTCAACCACGCGTGGGGACTGTTCAACCACAGCGAACTGACGCTGCTGGAAGAGTCGTTAAAAGCGCTGCCGTGGGAGAGCCTGCTGGAGAATCCGCGTCTGGTGCTGCTCCAGGCCTGGCTGATGCAGAGCCAGCATCGCTACAGCGAAGTGAACACCCTGCTGGCGCGCGCCGAGCAGGAGATGGAAAGCGAGATGGATGCCACCCTGCACGGCGAATTTAACGCCCTGCGTGCGCAGGTGGCGATTAACGACGGCGACCCGGAAGAAGCCGAACGGCTGGCGATGGTCGCGCTGGATGAGCTGCCGCTGGCGAATTTCTACAGCCGTATTGTGGCCACCTCGGTACACGGCGAAGTGCTGCACTGTAAGGGCGACCTCACGCGTTCGCTTTCGCTCATGCAGCAAACCGAACAGATGGCCCGCCGCCACGATGTCTGGCACTACGCACTGTGGAGCCTGATCCAGCAAAGCGAGATTTTATTTGCTCAGGGGTTCCTGCAGGCCGCCTGGGAAAACCAGGAGAAAGCGTTCCAGCTGATCCGTGAACAGCATCTGGAACAGCTGCCGATGCACGAGTTCCTGTTGCGTATTCGCGCTCAGCTGCTCTGGGCATGGTCGCGTCTGGATGAAGCAGAAAGCTGCGCCCGCCAGGGCCTGAATGTGCTTTCGAGCTTCCAGCCGCAGCAGCAACTCCAGTGCCTGGCCCTGCTGGTGCAGTGCTCGCTGGCACGCGGCGACCTGGATAATGCCCGCAACCACCTTAACCGCCTGGAAAACCTGCTCGGCAACGGGCAGTACCATAGCGACTGGGTCTCCAACGCCGATAAGGTCCGGGTGATTTACTGGCAGATGACCGGCGATAAAAAGTCCGCCGCCAACTGGCTGCGTCACACGCCTAAACCAGAATTTGCCAATAACCACTTCCTGCAAAGCCAGTGGCGCAATATTGCCCGCGTGCAGATCCTGCTGGGTGACTTTGAGCCTGCCGAGATTGTGCTGGAAGAGTTAAACGAAAACGCCCGCAGCCTGCGCCTGATGAGCGATTTAAACCGCAACCTGCTGCTGTTAAACCAGCTTTACTGGCAGGCGGGCCGCAAAAACGATGCCCAGCGCGTACTGCTGGAAGCGTTACAGCTGGCGAACCGCACCGGGTTTATCAGCCACTTTGTGATTGAGGGTGAAGTGATGGCCCAGCAGTTGCGCCAGCTGATTCAGCTCAACACGCTGCCGGAACTCGATCAGCATCGCGCCCAGCGCATTCTGCGCGAGATCAACCAGCACCATCGCCACAAGTTTGCGCACTTCGATGAGAACTTTGTTGAACGTCTGCTGAACCATCCGGAAGTACCGGAGCTTATCCGCACCAGCCCGCTCACACAGCGTGAATGGCAGGTGCTGGGGCTGATCTATTCAGGCTACAGCAACGAGCAGATAGCCGGTGAGCTGGCGGTGGCGGCAACCACCATCAAAACGCACATTCGCAATCTGTATCAGAAGCTGGGCGTGGCGCACCGTCAGGACGCGGTGCAGCATGCGCAGCAGTTGTTGAAGATGATGGGGTACGGAGTTTAGTTTTGTGCGGCCTGATGCCCTCACCCCGGCCCTCTCCCACAGGGAGAGGGAGAACAATTTGTAGGTCGGGTAAGCGCAGCGCCACCCGACACAACCGCTAGCACAACTCCAGCTGCAAATTGTTATCCTTAATCACCTGCAACACGCCCGCCGGCGGCATCTCGTCGGTGTAGACCGCATTCACCATGCTAATGCTGCCCATGTTGACCATCGCATTGCGGCCAAATTTCGAGTGATCCACCACCAGCATCACGTGGCGTGAGTTCTCAATAATCGCGCGCTTGGTGCGCACCTCGTGGTAATCAAACTCCAGCAGCGAGCCGTCGGTGTCGATGCCGCTGATCCCCAGAATGCCGAAATCGAGGCGAAACTGAGAGATAAAATCGAGCGTCGCTTCGCCGATAATGCCCCCGTCGCGGCTGCGCAGTTCGCCGCCCGCGAGGATGATGCGAAAATCGTCTTTCTGCATCAACGTGTTAGCCACGTTCAGGTTGTTGGTCACCACGCGGAGGTTCTCGTGATTCAGCAGCGCATGGGCGACCGCTTCCGGCGTGGTGCCGATATCAATAAACAGCGTCGCGCCGTTCGGGATCTGGCTCGCCACTTTACGGGCGATACGCTCTTTCTCTGCCGTTTGCGTCGCCTTACGGTCATGCCATGAGGTGTTCACCGAGCTGGACGGCAGCGCCGCGCCGCCGTGATGGCGCAGAATACGGTTCTGATCGGCCAGGTCGTTGAGGTCACGACGGATGGTTTGCGGGCTGACGGCAAACTGCTCCACCAGCTCTTCAGTACTGACGTATCCCTGTTTTTTTACCAGTTCGATAATGGCGTCATGACGTTGTGTTTGTTTCATGAAATATCCCTGGGAATTATGTTCGTTTTCGCGCATGGAGCGTATCGGCCAGCGCCATCGCCAGCCCGACCGCCAGGCCGGTAACGTGCGCACCATTGGCGATAGACATACCAAACAGATCAAACCATCCGGCAATAAGCCATATTAACGCAAAGGTTATTAATCCACGTTGTAAATAGATGCCGCTTTCCGGGTCGCGCTCGCCTCTGAGCCAGGCGTAACCCATCAGGGCGTACACCACGCCGGATAACCCGCCAAACCACGGACCGCTGAATTTATGCTGCACATAGCCGCTTAACAGGGCGCTGATAAGGGTGATCACAATCAGCTTGCCGCTGCCGAGCCGCTTCTCCACTGCTCCGCCGAGATACCACCACCACAGCAGGTTAAAGAGGATATGCATCACCGAGAAGTGCATCAGCGCATGCGTGAAGTAGCGCCAGACGTCAAATTGCAGGGAGGGATCGTACGGCCATGCGAGGGCAATCATCACGCTCTGGTCGCCCACCACGCTCATAATAATGAAGACGATGATGCTGGCTGCCTTCTTATGGTGCGTATACGGTCGTGCGCGGTCGCGGTGGGTGGCGTTTATGGGTATACGTTGATAGTGCAGGCCACTGTCGGTCTGGCCGGATTGCCAGCTTGCTGCCAGATAACGCGGGTCGCCCGGGTTTTCCAGGAAACGCGCCAGCTCGGCGTTCACGCGCCCAGCCTGGCTTTCGTCTGCCAGCCAGACATCCGTCTGTGTATGCTGCTGAATAGTCAGGATAATGCCCTGCGTCGCCATATAGTCGACAAACGCCTGGGCGACGCGCGGGTTGCTAAAAGAGGTGATCATCAACATGGGCAGCGGTCGCTTATTTCCACACAAAAGGGGACAGTATAGCGGGATCAGCGCTCAAACGCGTATTCAACTTCTGCCGGGAAATGACGATGCCATGCATCGAAGCCGCCATCGACGCTGTATACCGCGTCGTAACCCTGCTGGAGCAGATACTGCGCCGCGCCTTTACTGCTGTTGCCGTGATAGCACATCACCATCACCGGCGTGTCGAAGTCGTTATCGCGCATAAACGCGCCCAGCGTGTCGTTGGTGAGATGGAACGCGCCCGGCGTGTGGCCCATCGCAAAGCTCTGCGGATCGCGGATATCCACCAGCACCGCGGTTTTCTGGTGCATCTTCTGATGGGCTTCTTCTACGTTAATACATTCAAACTGATCCATGGTGTTCTCTTTCTGTTGTTCTGGTTGGGTGCGCTCTGGTGCCCTCACCCCAGCCCTCTCCCACAGGGAGAGGGAGAAAAGTTAGTCGCACGATTTTACCCCGTAGTGTACGTCCTGGCGGCGGGTAAACGCCATTATGTTATCCATATCACTCTAAATTGTTTTTTTGATGTTACCAAAAGCGCGTTCCTTTGCTATTATGAGCGATATCGAACATTTTTGAGCTTTAACGAAAGTGCATGAGGGTGTTATGGAAACCAAAGATCTGATTGTGATAGGCGGGGGCATCAACGGTGCCGGTATTGCGGTTGATGCCGCAGGACGCGGTTTATCCGTGCTGATGCTGGAAGCTAACGATCTCGCCTGCGCGACGTCGTCCGCCAGCTCCAAGCTGATCCATGGAGGCCTGCGCTACCTGGAACACTACGAATTCCGCCTGGTCAGCGAAGCGCTGGCCGAACGCGAAGTGCTGCTGAAAATGGCTCCGCATATCGCCTTCCCGATGCGTTTTCGCATTGGTCTGTTTATGTACGATCATCTGGGTAAACGCACCAGCCTGCCGGGTTCGACCGGTTTGCGTTTTGGCTCAGAATCGGTCCTTAAGCCTGAAATCGTGCGCGGTTTCGAATATTCTGACTGCTGGGTGGACGATGCGCGTCTGGTGCTGGCTAACGCGCAGATGGTCGAGAAGAAAGGCGGCGAGGTGAAAACCCGTACCCGCGCGACCGCCGCGCGCCGCGAAAACGGCCTGTGGATTGTGGAAGCGGAAGACGTAGATACCGGTGAGAAGTTTAGCTGGAAAGCGCGCGGCCTGGTGAACGCCACCGGCCCGTGGGTGAAACAGTTCTTCGATGACGGTATGCACCTGCCTTCTCCGTACGGCATCCGCCTGATCAAGGGCAGCCACATTGTGGTGCCGCGCGTGCATACCCAGAAGCAGGCTTATATCCTGCAAAACGAAGACAAGCGCATCGTGTTTGTGATCCCGTGGATGGACGAGTTCTCCATCATCGGCACCACTGACGTGGAGTACAAGGGCGATCCGAAAAACGTTGAGATTGAAGAGAGCGAAGTCAGCTACCTGCTGAAAGTGTACAACGCACACTTTAAAAAACAGCTGGCGCGCGATGACGTGGTCTGGACCTACTCCGGCGTGCGTCCGCTGTGTGATGACGAGTCTGACTCACCGCAGGCCATCACCCGTGACTATACGCTTGATATTCATGACGTGGACGGTCAGGCGCCGCTGCTGTCGGTGTTTGGCGGTAAGCTCACCACCTACCGTAAACTGGCGGAGCACGCGCTGGAGAAACTGGCGCCGTATTACAAAGGCATCGGCCCGGCGTGGACGAAAGGCGCCGTGCTGCCTGGCGGCGATATCGGCAATAACCGCGACGATTACGCCGCGAAGCTGCGTCGCCGCTTCCCGTTCATTACCGAAGGAATGGCGCGCCACTACGCCCGCACCTACGGCAGCAATACCGAACTGTTCCTCGGCGACGCAAAAGAGATTGCCGATCTGGGCGAGCATTTTGGCCATGAGCTGTACGAAGCGGAACTGCGCTACCTGGTGGAACACGAATGGGTGCGCCGTCTGGACGATGCCATCTGGCGTCGTACTAAAGAAGGGATGTGGCTGAATGCCGAGCAGCAGTCTCGCGTGGCGCAATGGTTGCAACAGCATGCGGGAAAGCGTGAATTGTCACTGGCGTCCTGAGGGTGACAAAAAATGCCCGGTGGCGCTGCGCTTACCGGGCCTACAGGATCGAGTAGGCCGGGTAAGGCGGAGCCGCCACCCGGCTTTGTTTTTACAACCGCACCGGATCAATATGCCAGATATTCTCGGCATACTCTTTGATGGTCCTGTCTGACGAGAAGTATCCCATGTTGGCGATGTTATGCATCGCGGCGCTGGTCCACTTCTCCTGCTGACGGTACAGTTCGTCCACCTTATCCTGACAATCCACGTAGCTGCGGTAATCCGCCAGCACCTGATAGTGATCGCCAAAGTTAATCAGCGAGTCCACCAGGTCACGATAGCGCCCAGGCTCCTCAGGGTTAAACACCCCGGTGGCGATTTGCGTCAGCACCTGGCGTAACTCTTCATCCTCTTCATAATACTCACGCGGCGAGTAGCCCTGCTTGCGAAGCGCCTCTACCTCTTCCGCCGTATTCCCGAAGATAAAGATATTCTCCGCGCCCACATGCTCCAGCATTTCGACATTTGCGCCGTCCAGCGTGCCGATGGTCAGCGCGCCGTTCAGGGCAAACTTCATGTTGCTGGTGCCGGATGCTTCCGTCCCCGCCGTGGAAATCTGCTCTGAGAGATCCGCCGCCGGAATAATCAGCTGCGCCAGGCTTACGCTGTAGTTCGGGATAAACACCACTTTCAGCTTGTCGCCAATGTCCGGATCCTGGTTCACTACCTTCGCCACATCGTTGATAAGATGAATGATGTGCTTCGCCATGTAGTACGCGGAGGCCGCCTTACCGGCAAAGATTTTCACGCGCGGCACCCACTCCGCTGTCGGGTCAGCCTTAATGCGGTTGTAGTGAGTGATGACGTGCAGGACGTTCATCAGCTGACGCTTGTACTCGTGGATACGTTTGATCTGCACGTCGAACAGCGCTTTCGGGTTCGCCACCACGTTGAGATGCATCGCCAGCCAGACTGACAGCCGTTTCTTGTTCAGCAGCTTGGCTTCCCGTACGGCTTTGTTCACCGTCGGAAAATCAATGTGTTGCTCAAGCTCGCTCAGCTGGCTCAAATCGGTGCGCCAGGTGCGGCCGATATTTTCGTCCAGCACGTCAGACAGCGGCTGGTTCGCCAGCGCCAGCCAGCGGCGCGGGGTGACGCCGTTGGTCACGTTGCAGAAACGCGTCGGGAAGATCTTCGCAAAGTCTGCAAACAGCGACTGCACCATCAGGTTCGAATGCAGCTCTGAAACCCCGTTAACCTTATGGCTGATCACCACCGCCAGCCAGGCCATGCGTACGCGGCGACCATTGGATTCATCAATGATCGAGGCGCGGCTCAGCAGGCCGGTATCGTTCGGGTACTGCTCCTGCAAGGTCTTGAGGAAGTAGTCGTTGATCTCGAAGATGATTTGCAGGTGGCGCGGCAGAATTTTGCCGAGCATATCCACCGGCCACGTCTCCAGCGCTTCACTCATCAGCGTATGGTTGGTGTACGAGAACACCTGGCAGGTCACTTCAAACGCGTCATCCCAGCTGAACTTATGCTCGTCAATCAGCAGGCGCATCAGCTCAGGGATCGACAGCACCGGATGGGTATCGTTGAGGTGAATAGCGGTTTTTTCCGCCAGATTCGCATAGGTTTTGTGCAGCTGATAGTGACGGCTAAGGATATCCTGAATCGTTGCCGAGACGAGGAAATACTCCTGACGCAGGCGCAGCTCGCGGCCCGAGTAGGTCGAGTCATCCGGATACAGGACGCGGGACACGTTCTCAGAGTGGTTTTTATCTTCCACCGCCGCGAAGTAGTCACCCTGATTGAATTTACCGAGGTTGATCTCGCTACTGGCCTGCGCGTTCCACAGGCGCAGCGTGTTGGTCGCATCGGTGTCGTAGCCGGGGATAATCTGGTCATAGGCCACGGCGAGGATCTCTTCGGTTTCCACCCAGCGGGATTTTTTCCCTTCCTGCTGAATACGCCCGCCAAAACGCACCTTGTAGCGCGTGTTGTGGCGCTTGAACTCCCACGGGTTACCGTACTCCAGCCAGTAGTCCGGCGACTCTTTCTGACGCCCATCAACGATGTTCTGCTTGAACATGCCGTAGTCGTAGCGAATACCGTACCCGCGTCCCGGCAGCGCCAGCGTCGCCAGTGAATCGAGGAAGCAGGCGGCAAGACGCCCGAGACCACCGTTACCCAGCCCCGGGTCGTTCTCTTCGTCAATCAGCTCTTCTAAGTCCAGCCCCATCTCTTCCAGTGCGTTTTTGACGTCGTCATAAATCCCGAGCGATAACAGCGCATTGGAGAGGGTGCGACCAATCAAAAACTCCATCGACAGGTAATACACCTGTCGCGTCTCCTGCGAGAGCTGGGCGCGGTTGGAGCGCAGCCAGCGTTCGACCATACGGTCACGCACCGCAAACAGCGTGGCGTTCAGCCACTCATGTTTGTTGGCAATAACGGGATCTTTCCCAATGGTAAACATCAGCTTATAGGCGATGGAGTGTTTCAACGCCTCAACGCTGAGCGTGGGGGAAGAGTAGCTAAATGGAGCATTCATATCAGTAACTTCGCCTCGTTACATCAAGCGTTGATAAAGGTCGCGGTAGGACTGCGCCGCAACGTGCCAGCCAAAGTCCATGGACATCGCCTGACGTTGTACGTAACGCCACAGGGATGGACGGGACCACAAGACGAAAGCACGCCGGATCGCCCGAAGTAGCGACCAGGCATTACTGTCCTCGAAAACAAACCCGCTGGCGATACCATCCGCCAGGTTTTCCAGGGAGCTGTCAGACACCGTATCCGCCAGCCCGCCCGTGCGGCGTACCAGCGGCAGCGTGCCGTATTTCAGACCATAGAGCTGCGTCAGGCCGCAGGGCTCGAAACGGCTCGGCACCAGAATCACGTCTGCGCCGCCCATGATGCGGTGCGAGAACGCTTCGTGATAGCCAATCTGCACGCCCACCTGCCCCGGATGTTCCGCCGCGGCCGCGAGGAAACCTTCCTGCAATACCGGGTCGCCCGCGCCGAGCAGCGCCAGCTGCCCACCCTGCTCCAGTAATCCCGGCAGCGCTTCCAGCACCAGATCCAGCCCTTTCTGGCTGGTCAGGCGGCTGACCACCGCAAACAGCGGTACCTTGTCGTTGACCTTCAGCCCCATCGCAATCTGTAGCTGACGCTTGTTCTCCGCTTTGTCCTCCACGGAGTCGCGACCATAGCGCGCTGCCAGCAGGAGGTCCGTTTCCGGATTCCAGATCTGTTCATCCACGCCGTTCAGAATGCCCGACAGACGACCTTCACGGTGGCGCTGTTGCAGTAGCCCTTCCATACCGTAACCGAACTCCGGCTGGGTAATTTCCCGCGCGTAGGTTGGGCTGACCGCCGTGATGTGGTCGGCGTAGTACAGACCGGCCTTCAGGAACGAAATCTGTCCGTTAAACTCCAGTCCGTGCATGTTAAAGAACGACCATGGCAGATCGATGTCATTCATATGATGCGCGTAATACATGCCCTGATACGCCAGGTTGTGCACCGTAAACACCGATTTCGCCGGGTGTCCTTTCGCCGCCAGATATGCAGGAGCCAGCCCCGCATGCCAGTCGTGCGCGTGCACCACGTTCGGACGCCAGAACGGATCCAGCCCGACGGCCATCTCCGCCCCCACCCAGCCGAGCAGGGCAAAGCGCAGCACGTTATCGGTATAGGCGTACAGGTTGGTATCGTGATACGGGCTGCCGGGTCGGTCGTATAAATGCGGCGCATCAATCAGGTAAATCCCTACGCCATTGTAATGTCCAAACAGCAGGGTGATACGTCCCGCGAAGGTCTCGCGGCGGGTAACAACCTTCGCATCGGGAATACCACGCCGGATATCCGGAAAAGCGGGTAACAACACGCGGGTATCCACCCCTCCGGCAATTTGCGCCGCCGGTAATGCACCAAGAACATCCGCCAGTCCGCCCGTTTTTAACAACGGGAACATCTCAGAACATACGTGTAAAACCTGCATCATCGCTCCTGTTTGATTTGCAGCTTCCGCAACATTTCCCGTGTTACTAACACGATCCCCTCTTCCGATCGGTAGAAACGACGTGCATCTTCTTCCGCGTTTTCCCCAATCACCATCCCTTCGGGAATGACGCAGGCACGGTCGATAACGCAGCGACGCAGACGACATGAGCGCCCTACCCAGACATCCGGCAGCAGGACTGCCGAATCGATATTACAGAATGAGTTTATACGCACGCGCGGGAACAGCACGGACTGCACCACCACCGAACCGGAGATAATGCACCCGCCAGAGACCAGCGAGTTCAGCGTCATACCGTGGCTGCCGGAGCGATCCTGGACGAACTTCGCCGGCGGCAGCGATTCCATATGGGTGCGAATCGGCCAGTTCTGGTCGTACATATCCAGTTCAGGCGTCACAGATGCCAAATCGAGGTTGGCTTTCCAGTAGGCTTCCAGCGTGCCGACGTCGCGCCAGTAAGGTTCCGCATTTGGATCGGACTGCACGCAGGACAATGGGAAAGGATGTGCATACGCCATGCCAGCTTTGGTAATTTTCGGGATGATGTCTTTACCGAAGTCGTGGCTGGAGTTTTCGTCTTTGTCGTCTTCTTCCAGCAGCTCATAAAGATAATCGGCATCAAAGACATAGATCCCCATGCTGGCGAGCGATTTGGTGTCGTCTCCCGGCATGGTTGGCGGATTCGCCGGTTTTTCGACAAAGTCGATAATCTTGTCGTCGCCATCTACATGCATCACGCCAAACGCGGTTGCTTCTGCAACAGGCACCGGCAGACACGCCACGGTGCAGCGCGCACCTTTTTCGACGTGGTCGATCAGCATGTGGGAGTAATCTTGCTTGTAGATGTGGTCCCCGGCGAGGATAACGATGTATTCCGCGTTGTAGCGGCGAATGATGTCGAGGTTCTGGGTCACGGCATCCGCCGTGCCGCGGTACCAGTTCTCCCCGTGAACGCGCTGCTGCGCCGGGAGCAGATCGACAAACTCGTTCATCTCTTCGCTGAAGAATGACCAGCCGCGCTGAATGTGCTGCACCAGCGTGTGCGACTGATACTGGGTAATGACGCCAATACGGCGAATTCCTGAGTTCAGGCAGTTGGACAGTGCAAAATCGATAATACGGAACTTACCACCAAAGTGAACGGCCGGTTTGGCGCGCTTGATGGTCAAATCTTTCAGACGGGTACCACGCCCGCCCGCGAGGATCAGGGCAACTGTTTTTAATGGTAGCTGGCGCGCCAACATTAACGGATCGTTCTTCTCTAATCTAACCATGACTAACTCCTTTTTTATCATCTTTGGAATACGCACACTCCGTGCGCAGGCCCGTGCCAGACAGCCATAACAACCGGATTATCCGCTCCGGCAAAGGGAGGAATGGCTCGCCATTCCCCGTCAGGTAAAACAATCTCTGCGACGTCATCCGTCGCGTTCAGCGTCACCAGCCACGCATCCGAAAGCAGGATTTGCAGACAGGGTATGCCGTGTTGCCACTCTTGCGCGCTTAACGGTTGCGCGTCTTTATTCAGCCAGCGAACGTTGCCGTCGCCCTCTTCCCACCAGCAGTCGGCGGTGAGCGCGGGGATGTGCTGGCGAAGATGGATCAGCGCCGCGGTGAAATGGGTCAACCCGCTGTTCGCTTCTTCCCAGTTGAGCCAGGTCAGGGTGTTGTCCTGGCAATAGGCGTTGTTGTTGCCGTGCTGGCTGTGACCGTGCTCATCGCCCGCCAGCAGCATCGGCGTGCCCTGCGACAACAAAAGCGTCGTCAGCAGCGCATGAACGCTGGCGCGTCGCCGCTCGATCACATCCAGACTTCCGCCTAACCCTTCTATACCATGGTTAAAGCTATGGTTGTTGTTAGTCCCATCGCGATTCTCTTCGCCGTTTGCCTCATTGTGTTTCTGATTGAAACAAACGCAGTCGCGCAGCGTAAAACCGTCGTGCGCCGTCACCAGATTAATGGTGGCCGACGGACGTTTGCCGTCACGCTTAAAGAGATCGCTGGAGCCGGCAAAGCGACCGGCAAACTCCCCCAGCGACAGATCGCGCGTCAGCCAGAAGCGGCGGACGGCATCGCGGAAGTGGTCGTTCCACTCGGCAAACAGCGGCGGGAAGTTCCCCACCTGATAGCCGCCCTCGCCGATGTCCCAGGGCTCCGCAATCAGCTTCACCTTTGAAAGCACCGGACAGTTTTTGATGGCCTCAAACAGCGGCGCCTGCTGGCTGAACGCCGGGGTGCGCCCCATTACCGGCGCCAGGTCGAAACGAAAACCGTCCACGTGGAACGTCTCAACCCAGTATTTCAGGCACGCGTACGCGTAATGCGTAACGGCCGGATCACTGAGGTTGAGGGTGTTACCGCACCCGGTCCAGTTCTCGTAATCGCCGTCGTCCCTGATCCAATAATAGCTACGGTTATCGATTCCGCGCTGTGAGAGCGTCGGGCCATCAAGATCGCTTTCTGCACTGTGGTTCAACACCACGTCCAGAATGACCTCGATACCCGCCGCGTGAAGCGCCTTCACCGCATCGCGAAACTCATCCCGCGCCTTCTCCGGATGCACCGCGTAGCGCGGGTCGAGGGCGAACATCGCCAGCGGGTTGTAGCCCCAATAGTTGCTTAACCCAAGACGCTGCAGCCGCGGCTCGCTGGCAAAATGCGCCACGGGCAACAGCTCCAGGGCGGTGATCCCTAAGTGCTTCAGGTACGCGACCATCGTCGGATGTCCAAGCGCTTTGTAGGTACCGCGCATCTCTTTGGGGATTGACGGATGCAGATACGTCAGCCCTTTGACGTGGGCTTCATAAATAACGGTGTTGCCCCACGGCGTGCGCGGCGGGGCATCGTCTTCCCAGTCGTAGAGATCGTGTACCACCACGCTTTTGGGCGCGACGGGTGCGCTGTCGCGGTGGTCTGGTTCGCCGTAGCCAACGTGGAACAGCGGGTCGTCTTTAAACTCGCCGTCCACGCGGTGCGCACATGGGTCAATCAGCAGCTTCGCCGGGTTAAACCAGTGCCCCTGAGAGGGCTCCCAGGGGCCGTGTACGCGAAAACCGTAGTGCATCCCCGGCCGTCCTCCGGGCAGGTAGCCATGCCAGGTATCCCCCGAGCGCGCCGGTAAAACGTAACGGAGTACGTTACCATCACCCTCAAACACACAGAGATCACCCCGCACAACATCGGCACAAAACACC
>ENA-UOZA01000265-UOZA01000265.1-food-metagenome-genome-assembly--contig:-NODE-265-length-12719-cov-50.507107_pt1 | contig 12719 bp, 17 predicted proteins | sample MGYA00249867_ERZ772721 | MGnify/ENA primary metagenome ERZ772721 (study PRJEB29005, sample SAMN08379453) | food metagenome | isolation source: cheese spiked with Escherichia coli O103 | study: EMG produced...
CATAAAACCGCCGCGAAGCAGTCGACCGATCATTCGAGTTCCACCTTTTTATTCATAAGGCGGGACACTTTCAGGATTTTGAATTTATTCAATTTTTTCCTTTCTCCAAAATCTCTCCAAAACTTTTCCCCAAAACAGGACCACGCATTTTACAGCATTTTTATACATGGGTGAGCTTACTAGGACAGAAAAGTATTCCAGTTTGTTTACCCATATCGCTTTCCGAATGAGATTTTTGATGTGATTTCTTCGTGTTGAAAAACCACATAATGTGGTATTAGAATTAGCTATCAAGATTCACTTTGAATCCGTTTTGAATCCCATTGAACTCAGGAGTGACTATGAAGCGTAAAAGTGTGGCTTTGTTACAAGCCATTGGCTCGGTTATAGCCCTGAGCCCGACGGTCGTTTCAGCAAATGGTATGCCAGCGAATCCAGTTTCCGCTTTGCGTCAGGATGCTGCGGCTATCAGAGGCGATTTCCAAAAAGCAATGGTATCCGTTAACGTTGAAAAGCTGAACAATGCCAGATCAAAAAGAAAGTGAGAACACCAAACTCACTTGTGAAGAACAAAAGGATAATGAACTGGTTTCTCGAGTAATCGAAAATCCAGAGGTCTTAAACAGGGTTTTGGATAGTCCGCAGGTGCGGGCTATTGTTTGCCAGCATTTTCAGGGGCCTGTTCCGCCACCTTCAATGCTTAAAAAGTATGATCAACTGGTGCCAGGGCTTGCAAATCGACTTGTTGAGTTGACCGAAAAAGAGCAGGCTCATCGCCATAAAACAGTGGCTGATAGCATTGATATTGCCAGAGATGGTCAAACAAAGGCTTTTTGGTTGGCAATATTGATCATCTTAGCTGCCACTGTCTTTGGCGTCATGGGGGAGACAGTTCTTGCCGGAACTCTCGTTTCAATAGATCTTGTTGCATTGGTTACGGCATTTATTGTTGGAAAACATTATTCTAAGCAGGAACCTGATCAAGATTAGTCTCCGAACCCCGGTTGATGCCGGGGTTTTTACACTAGCAAAGTAATATCAACATTTTTCAGCTGTATTTATTTCGTCAAACAACCAATTTAACCCATTCCTGACCACGAGTATCGTTATAACGATCGGTGGTTGCCTGGACTTTATGTCCCAGTAATGTTTTTGTATCGATACCCTGTGCACGGTACAGCCGTTCTGATAGAGAACGTTGTTCATGAAATGTTGGCGGAGTTTTTCCTGCTGGTGGAATTATTCCAGCCAGCTCCCGCGCTTTGGCAAAGTAATCGCTCAGGTTGTCTTTACTCATTGGTTTTGGTTGTTTTTGGTGCCGACTATGAATCAGGTATGGACTCAATATTCTGTCCCTGCATCCATCAATCACTTCTTTTAGCGATATCCCAATGGCATCACAGCGTAGCGTCAGCGGTAACGCCAGACGCATTCCAGTTTTTCCCTGGGTAATATGCAGGTGTTCGTTCCACACATCTGAAAAACGCATATGGCAAATGTCATCACGGCGCTGACCAGTAACAATCGCAAGAAGCATTGCGTTACGGATAAAGTGTTTTTCAGGCGTTGCGTTGTAAATTTTTTGCCAGTCTTCCAGGGTGAGTCTGGCTCTGGTTACTTTAGGGATCGGTTTACGGGTAGCCTCCGGAGGATTCCATCCAGGAGGAACTTCCCCTGCATGCTGTGCTTCTTTATAAATATCAACCCATAATCCACGATTTACTCTCGCTGTGCTGACCATGTCTTTATCCAGCCACTCATCCAGTATTAATGCAAAGTCTCTTACTTCCAGTTCTTTCAATGGGTGGTTTCCCAGACGGGAAACCAGGTATGCAGCCATTCGAGTTTTTTCTTTGTGAGTTGTAGCTGCAATATCTCCATTTTTCAGTCGCGTGTCCTGTATTTTCAGATATCGATCAACCCATGCCTTTAATCTGATACCCCGACGTTTTGTTGCTGATGGACTTTCATCAATTTTGCGCATGAAATATTCGGCTTCTGCTGCAGCTATTCGCTGATTGGCTGTGGAAGCGATTCTTTCAGCTTTGCCTTTGTCTGTTCCGAGTCCGTGAAATTTTCCAGTCACAGGGTTTTTATACTGGTAGTAAACTCTGCCAGTTCTGCGATCAAACTTTTCGTAAAGACCGGCTACGTCAGTGCTGTTTTTTCGTGGCCTCGGTGACATGAGTTAAAATCTCCTTCAGTGCATCATCATCGCCAGTATGAATTTCCGGCGCAATTCCCGTTTCACTAGGTCCAACAAATACTGCCCGGCGATCTATCAGCCAACGTCCACGAATTTTTTGTGGTCTTGGTACGATGTATCCAAGTTTTCCGTATTTCACCAGGGTAGTGTTTGTTATTGGGAGACTGAACCGTTTGGGTTTCCACTCATCGAGCGTTATCAGGTACTGTTCGCTCATGGTTATCACTCCGGAACGCGCCAGTTGCAGAATACCAACTACAACTGGCGACGGTTGAACATTAAAAATCAGCCTGATTCGGGATCAGTTTTTGTATCGTGGCTGTAACGTATTTCGCCTGGTGACGGGCATCATCCAGCGCATGGTGGCGCACGCCTTCAAATGGAATAACTGTTCTGGCATCGAAGCCGATAGTTTTTCCCAGTTCAACGATTGTACGTACATCGCGATCGTTGTAGTAACGCCACGGGCAGGGGATGTTCAGGCGTTCGTACGAGGTTCGTAAAATAGTGTTGTCGAAAGTTGCACCATTGCCCCATACCTGAACGAATTTTTCATCCGAGTACTCATTGATGAATTCCCGAAATTGAATAAGAGCGTCAACCAGTTTTACCTGATCAACTAAAATTGCAGATCTGGCTTCGCTGGACTGAGCAAGCCACCATTCGATGGTGGAACCATCAGGAACAGCACCCGTGTCCATAGCGTCAACCAGGCTGATAACGATATAAAATGTTGGCCCGATTTCCCCGGTCTGCGGATCGAAGAACACAGCACCAATAACCACGATGGGGGCATTACTTTTTTTACCCATCGTTTCAAGGTCGATCATCAGGTGGTACCACACTCTGCTGGTGGATGTGATAACGTGATGACCGTTCACCGCAATTAAGGGATCTGCCGTCTCGCCAGTTTCGCTATCGCTGGCGTGGTCCTGATAGCTGCCAGCATTCTCCTTGTGTGGATGTTCAGCGCCTTCCATTTCCTCCGGATCTTTTTCCTGAGATTCATCCAGATTTTCTTCATTAAAGGTTTCCTGATACGTTGCGTCGCCCATCACCGCACCACAATCAGGGCAGTTGCCGCCGCTGGTCTGACCGCAGGCGGTGCAGGCTTTTTCCGGCTCCTGTTGCGCATTTGGGCTGTTTTGTTCCGCTTTCTGGTCGTTCTGTTCCGTTTCTTGCTGGTTCTGATTCACTGAATCGCGGGTTTCAATCCCCTTCACCCATTTCGGATCATTCGGGTCGCTAATCCCTGCAACAAATTCACCACGTGATACAGCAAGCAACTTATTGGCGTCAGGCTGGCTGATATTGGCTGCCTGCATAATTTTGTTTACTTCGTCAGCGGTAACTTTTATCGGCTCTGGTTGTTCTGAATCTTCAGCGGTATCTACATTTTGCGGTAAGCCCGTGTATGTGCCATTTTTTCGGGCAAAATATTCTTCTTTTGTGATTTCAGTGGCGCCAGCAGCCAGTGCCTTATCCAGACCAGAAAGTTTGTTTGCGCGACCGTATTTTTCTCCGTCCTTATCTGCGAAGAGGAAATAGAACGGCCCCTCACGCTCTACAGATGGTTCAGCTTCCGGTGCGGTTTCATTTTTTGGGATATCAGATACCTCAGTTTCCACTGCATCAGTTTGTGTTTCTGATGACTTGAGAACATCAACAGTGCCCAGGTCTGTTTCTTCATTCTCAAACACGCCCTTTGTCGTCAGGTATTCGCAGATATATTTGTTCAGTGCTACGGGATCTTTGTGAATGTCGATCGGACGCTCACGGACAAGGCCAAAAATAGTTTGGCGGTCGTAGCGAAGGGCATCAGGCTGTTTGCGCATTGATGCCGAGATACGCTTCCAGTCTTCGCGGTCGTTGTCGATAACTTCATTTTTTGCCCAGCGATGGATGCTGCCGTCAATGTTTCCGGCATCCACATCACCAGGCCAGAGAGCGTAGGCCAGTTCGTCATCCAGTGTTTTCCATGTCTGCTTGTATTCGCGATGAATGGCAGCAATGACCGGGCTGATTTTTCCTGTTGAATTTTCAGTGTACTGTTGATTGGCTCTGGCGCGGGCGAGATCAACAACAGACGTGTATTTTCCGGTTTCCTTGCGTTCACCTTCGCGACGTTTTTTCCAGATGCGCATCTCTGCCTGAATTTCGGGCCATTTAGCACCAGGAATACATTTATGCTTAACCCACCCAATGGCGTGCAACTTAAGCTCCGGATACATGGCGTTAACTTCTGGCATTTTCATCAACGCTTCAACGATATGTCCGTTGAATGTTGCCATGTCTTCCTGCAACAATTCCTGTGCGCTAATAACCATATCAACGGTGATGTTTTCACATGTGTCGAACTTAACCATGACAGCGTTCTGTACTTCAGGGGCCAGCTTGTCAAAAGTGACGTTCATCGGATCGGATTCAGTCTCAACCGGGACAAAAGAAGCAGACTCCTCATCCCAGCGGTTTTCCTGCATATATTCAGCATCCCATGAATCGAGGGCAGGGCGGGGTATACCAGGTTTATCCTCGCAGACAATAAATTTATAAGCGCAGTCCTGAGCAGCCGGATAATGTTCCAGGAATTGCCAGTGAAATTTTGCTCGAGCACGGCGTTCGTCGCCAGCTTCAATGGCTGTGGCTACAGCCACAGCGCCTTCTTCCCTTGTTGCCAGTTCGTCAGGAATAGCGGCGCAAATAAAGACTTTACTCATTTTGTTTTAACCTCATGACAGATTTAAGGATGAACAAATCCCTGCCATTGCTGGCATATAAGAATGAAACCGGATATTTATTACGGAACTGTTTTAAAGACCTGCCGGGATTTCGATATTATCCTGGTGAATAACTTTATCGACCGGGTAACAGTTACCGGGAATTTTCTGTTCGGTTGCTGCAGTCATACACTCCTGCATTGTCCTGTGAACACTGACTGCAATATCAACTGGCACTCCGGAAACAAGAAAAACTGTCAGAACAAGCGCAAATGCTGAATTCATTGTGCACATCCTTTTGGCATCAGACGTAAACGAGCCAGCATTGAAACAATGCATATTTTATTTAATAGCTCCCGTTCTTGTTTTCTCTTGTTAATGGCATCTTCAGTAAATACAGGGTTACTGATAGTGACACCAATTTCAAAACAACCTTCAGACGTATTAACGTTTGGTAATAACGTTTTCATTATCGCGCCCTCAACAATGAGTTTTGTGATGCGGTGCCTGGTGCCTCCAGGTGACGTTAACCAGTTAACAATTAACGCCGGATACAGAGAACCCACCCATAAGAACCAATACGGAAGTCAACTGGCCTTTTTAACTGTTCCGCGTGCGCTGAGCCGCATTCACCGCATCACAAAATTCACTTTAAAAAGGACGGACATCAGCCAGCAATGAAACTGATGCCGCCAAAAGGTAATCAACATGGGTTGTTGCAGCGGGGTTGTCACTCAGGCGTATGGTCAACCTGACAACCCGGTGTCCTCAACAGGGGGAAGGAATAACCCCGCCATACGTACCGCCGCGCCATTTCGCGGAGTGCCACAACCGGAAGCGCACGGTCGAATTAAATTTAACGACACCGTACAGTGAGACGAACTTCGCCGTGCGCTTTCGCGTTATGCCCTGACTTTTCAGGGATATATCCTTTCAGTAAACTGTCAGTGCCGGATTCTTATCCGTGTCCGGCGCACGACCACATGTGGCAGCATGTTGGTCTCCATTTTTAACCCAGAACCTCAATGGAGGATAAAATGTCAGACAAGTTAATTAACCCATTTACCTATCCATCTGTTGCAGCTTTGAACTTAACAGTTGAGTTAATTCGGGCTGGCAAAATGTCATCCCCTTCAGAGGCGGCTAATTCAGTTATTACAATTCGCAATATATTAAAAGAAGAAAAACAAGCCGCTATGGAGAAGACTGATAAAGAGCAATAAAGGCTTCTCTGATTTCTTGAGCCAGTTTTTTAGCTGGCTCTACCTTTTCTGTCTCCCCGTTCAAAATGAGAGATTTCAGTGTTTCTGCGGCGATTTTCTGAGTGTCTGGAGGTAAATCTTTAAATTCCATCTTTAACCCCGTTAGTCGATAGATTTTGTCGAACTGGAAAGCGCCTGTTTAAACTCACCGAAGCTGAGAGCTTCTTCGCCTTCGGCAAGGCCTTCGAAGTATTCTTCGTAAGCCTTTTCCATGATTGCGTCGAAATCCATATCACTCACCTGAATTTCTTTCCAGCCAGCGACGTGCGCCAGTTTCGGTTTTAAACGTTTTGCTTTTGGTATACGTCATCGCGGTGAACGTGCCGTCATGGTTGGGAAACACGCCGTATACCAGAGATTCGTTGTTGCCAAGATCGATAGTATCCATGCTGACCTCATTTCCCCTTAACGCCGGGGTAGCGGAACAAAAACCTGCTGCATAGTTATTAAAGTTGAACCCTGCCGTCATGTTCTTACGCCTCGGGCTGGCTACTTAACCCCTGACCACTGCCTGGTAACTCGAAGTATTGCCCTGCATTCTGTGGGGCGGGGTGGGTGGCAGGTATATAATGTACTTTGCGTTCATTGTTGTAAAGTACTTTTAGTACATTTTGTGTGTAAAAAAATGAGATGGGATAAAGTGAAGCACAAACCCGGAGGAAGGCGCTACCGGATTTATGCTGGTTTAAGAGGCTTTTTGTTTTTTCTTTCGTGCTAACTCTTCGTAAATTGCATTGTACTTCTGTTTTTTCTCTTCAAGAGTTTTTAAAAGTTCATCTGTCTCACTGTCAGGGAGCTCGTCCAGAAGGTCAATGATGATTTTTTGTCTTGGATTTAACTCCTGATAGAAACGTACCTGTCCACTTTCTTCTGTATCCTCTCCCAAAAGATAGGTTGGTGTTGTTCCTATTAGTGTTGCTAATTCCCTTAATTTCTCCCGGCGAGGAATTGTTTCGCCATTAAACCATTTGCTAACCGCTTTTGGTGTTAATTTCATTCGACGGGCAATTTCTGCCTGCCTTCCATGTTGTTCATAACCAGCGTTTTCACAGGCTAGCGCAAGCCTACTGGCGAACTCTTTACGCGCTTTATCTTCATGAACCATAAGTTCAATGATATTCGCTCTTGAATGTACTGTCAGTTCTGTTATAGCATGTACTCAAAGTTCACATTGTGAGGGTGATATGAACCAGAAAACACTTGAAGATGTAATCAAAACTGTTCGCGTTGCTGTTGTGGCCGACGTTTGTGGTGTCAGCCAAAGAGCAATCTATAAATGGATGGATAACGGAAAATTGCCTCGCACAGAATATACCGGCGAAACAAATTACGCTGAAAAAATCGCTCTTGCATCAAACGGATTATTTTCTGCCGATGCAATTTTAACTATTGGCAGGAATAAAACTACTACGAAAAAGCTGATGGGAGTTGATTCATGAAAATCAAGCATGAACACATCCGCATGGCGATGAATGCCTGGGCGCGTCCTGATGGCGAAAAAGTTCCGGCAGCTGGAATAACCCAGGCTTATTTTGAGTTGGGTATGACGTTTCCTGAACTGTACGACGACAGCCATCCGGAAGCCCTGGCTCGCAATACCCAGAAAATTTTCCGCTGGATAGAGAAAGACACCCCTGATGCAGTTGAAAAAATTCAGGCGTTGTTACCAGCGATCGAAAAGGCAATGCCACCTTTGCTGGTGGCCAGAATGCGCAGCCACAGTTCAGCTTATTTTCGGGAGCTGGTGGAGACGCGGGAGCGACTGGTGAGAGACGCTGATGATTTTGTCGCAGTGGCAATCGCCGGTTTCAATCAGATGAACCGTGGTGGCCCGGAAGGAAATGCTGTGGCAGTACATTGACTGACAATAGTCATATCGAATCGCTTCCGGCAACTCGTGAGTAAAAAGATTCGGTATCAGAAGAGGTGAGTATGGCTAACGCCTGGCTCAGATTATGGCATGACATGCCAAATGACCCTAAGTGGCGAACAATTGCCAGGGTGTCAGGGCAGCCAATTGCAACAGTGATGGCAGTGTATATCCACCTCCTGGTGAGCGCGTCACGAAATGTCACGCGAGGTCACATTGATGTCACGACAGAAGATTTGGCAAGTGCGCTCGACGTGACAGAAGAGGTAATTGATTCAATTTTGCAGACGATGCAGGGGCGGGTACTTGATGGTGATTTAATCACTGGATGGGAAAAACGCCAGGTGCTGAAAGAGGACAACGGCAATATTTCGCAAACCGCAAAATCTCCGGCAGAGCGCAAGAGGGCGCAGCGAGAGAGGGAAAGAAAGCGGGAACAAAATGGCGATTGTCACGGCGAGTCACGAAATGTCACGCACATGTCACGACGAGTCACGACAGATAAAGATACAGATAAAGATACAGATAAAGATACAGATCAAGAAGATCAAAACACTATGGTCCATGGCGTAAAAAACGCCACGAACCAGGCAGGGGATGTTCAGACCGTCAATCTTGGTCAGCCAGCAGGCACGACACCGGAAGCCGATTCAGCGTATGCGCTGAAAGCCGATTCGGGCGCTGTGCAGCAGGTGATGACCGCAAGGCAGGAGCAATCACACCAACTTCAGCAGCCTGAAGCCGATTCCGCCATTCAGCGGGAAGCCGATCGGGTAGTCCCGGAAAACACCGGGCAGCCTGTGGGACGAGTGGATTATCCTGATGTGTTCGAACAGGTCTGGCGGGAATACCCGTTGCGTGCCGGGGCAAACCCGAAGAAATCCGCTTTCAGTGCCTGGAAAGCCAGATTACGCGAGGGGGTGCTACCAGAGGCCATGCTGGATGGTGTGAGGCGTTACGCAAGATACCTAGCGGCTACCGGGAAAACGGGAACGGAATTTGTTCAGCGAGCGACGACGTTTTTTGGACCGGACCGGAATTTTGAAAACCCCTGGTTGCTCCCGGTAAGCGGTACGAACAACCAGCGTTGTGTGAATCATATTTCTGAACCGGATACCGAAATTCCACCGGGCTTCAGGGGGTAAGTGTTTATTTCAGGTCATGAGGTAATTTTCAGGAGGACTTGTGGCAAAAGTTTTTACACAAGAAGAGCGAGAAAAAATTAAGGGGCAGGTTGTTGAACTTGTACGTCTGAGTGGTCGCGAGACGTTACGGGCTCTGGAGGCTAAAACCGGTGCATCAAGGTATTACATAAGCACTCTCGCCAGAGAGCTGGTTGCCAGCGGCGATGTATACAACTCTGGTTACGGATTATTCCCGTCTGAACAGGCTCGTAAGGACTGGCAAAATGCCCGCAAAAAACTCTCAAGGGCAAAGCTGAAGAAAAAAACATCTGTGGTTGATCCGGACCTTATCTGGTCATTACCTGATGGAGAAATACGTCGCTACGACAGTCGTCTAAACATAATCTGTCGCGAGTGCCGGAAGAGCGAAGTTATGCAGCGCATACTGGCATTTTATCAGGGAAATGTTTGGTATTTATTGAAATGACGAGATTAAAGAGCATTAGTTCAGATATTAATTGACACTTCGGTTGCATAAGACTAGAACTACTGTGATTGGCATCTTTGTGCCAAAAACGGACATTACAGTGTATGGTTAATTCTGCCTGTCAAATAACTTATATTCATCAAATGATCGAAATTATGACTTAGCTCAACAATTAGGTTTAGCATGGGTCATATGACTAGAGTGCAGCAACTTTCTGCTATAATTTAATAAGGATAAAAAATGCCAGCTTATGCTAATAAAGGCGGTAATTCGGGTATAGTGTTTTATGAGATTACTCCAGATGCTATCACAGTACAGTTTAAAGATGGATGGAAATACGTTTACGATTCTACAAAACCAGGGGCTTCAACGGTCTCTAGGATGAAAGAGTTAGCCCAGGCTGGGCATGGGCTAAATAGTTTTATTAGTAGTGTGGTTAAGAAAAATTTCTCACGTAAATACCTTTAATTTTAATTGAGGGTGGGAAGGACTATCACCCTCATAATTCTTCACCATTCAATCAAGAGCAATTCAAGGTGATTTGTTCTGTGCATAGTCGGTTAGTTAGCACTTCGTAATTTATTGAATAGAAGGCTTTTGGAACAGTATCTTCACTCGTGCTTATCGCCCAGCAGATTTAGCAAGAATAGTCTCGAGCATTTCTGGTACGTTGCCTTTAGCATTGATAGTTGCTGTTCGGTAAGCTAGTTGATTTTTTGAGAGATTGATTCCTGTAAGTGCTTCAATTTCGTTGCAGGCCTTACCCCATTCTACCCAGTTTTCAGACAAAAAAGATTCAAGATGATCCGCAAATATAGCAATATCATTAGTAACTGTTGCAGCTGGAAAATCCTCTTCGGGCATACCAAAGTATCTAAGCAGACTTCGATTCTCCATTGCGTGATTATTCCGCTCGGCATCGATAGCTCCCTGCATTTTATTTTTCGCTTTGGCACGAGCTTCAAAACCCGCATCTGCATCGAAAAGCGCGAAAACAGGAACGCCAATTGTACTTAGAATCGCATGGGCAAGTGGGATTGATGTCTTTGAACCTACAGGAACAATAGAGATGCCAGCGGCTTCAAGCGAGCCGTGTGACTTCCTGTCGCCAATTCCATAAAACACCGATAATTCTGTTGTCCCTTCTACCAGAAAAGCTCTTTGGGCAAAGAGAGCTATTGAAAGCTGATCAGCTACATTATGGCCAAGCCTTCTATCAACTACTTCGGCATTAACAATTCCTTTTAATTTATCTTTGACATCTTCGATGGTTGCAAAGTGAACAGAAACAACGGGGTTTGCATCAGATGTTCGTGTCAATCGTCTAATCTGGTTGAAATGGCGAGCTTCAAGAAAGTATGGGCTGTGAGTCGCATATGTTATCTGTATGCGCTTATCCGCATCTTCGGCGAGTTCTCTGAGTACTTTTGCAAATGCTTGTGCTTGGATCGGATGCTGAAATAATTCTGGTTCTTCGATCGCAAGGCAAATAACACCTTCGGTAGAAGCTGCACCAGACTGAGCTAATAATTGGAGGGCAGAGATCAGTATCGTGCGTTGAAAGCCGTGCCCTTGCCTTTCGACTGCTGTTTCGGTTGTGCCATCAAGCACAGAAACTTCGAATGTGGTCTTGGGGGCCTTCAGTTCGATATTTGCAGGGGTAACTGTAACAGCACGACCGGGGGAGTAAGTCGTAACTACGGCGTTCAACTGCGCCGTCATATCCGCAAGTTGGGTTTCGAATTTTTCTTTGTAGACTTTCTGCTGCTGGACTCGGGATTCTTCAACAATCTTTCCAATTTCCTCATCTGCGGCGGTGCGATCAATCGAACGTTCAAGAATTCGACCAATAATACTCGCCTTGCCATCGAGAGACTCTTCACTGGCACGAAGATCTGCTGTTACCAAAACGTAATCAAAGAGACCGCTCATCTTGCCGCCACTGTTGAAACCGAAAAAGTTGGTTTGTAGGGATTCAAGTGCCTCATGTAGTAATTCTGTATGTGATGCTTCCCATGCAGTCATTGCTTCTTCGACAGCAAGCCCGGTCTTGGCAACGGGAAGATTGAATTCAGGATGTGCTTCTCGAAGAGCGTTGTACAAATCCTTCTTCGCTGTTGCTCCATTAGCAGCTTTAATATCGTTAAAATAAGGGAAACTTTTTGCGTTGGCAGAAAGCCTTTCTGAACCGTCGGGCGCGCGTAGCCTCCAGGCAGTGAATGTTGCTGCTCCCTGCGGAGCGTATTTGCCAAGTGCTTCACGATCTCTCTCAGTGAGGTTTGAGAAGGTAACCTGTACCTCAATATCTTTATCAATAGTTCCAAATGAGCAATCTTTTTCATTTAACATCCCGACCTTACCGTTGAAGAACCAATCAAGTGCTCGGAGAACAGTAGATTTACCTGCCCCATTCGGGCCAATGAACGTTGTAACGGAATCGAAGGGAATATTTATATCTGTCAAAGTACGAAAGTTTTTTATCCTAACGGAATGAATTTTCATTTTGCTTCCCTTCCCAATATTGTGCCTTTTGATCAGTTATCTGATTAGATGTCGGAAAAATCACCCATGGGCATAGACTATGCGAAAAGCCATTGGTTGACTACTTCAATGTATCCTGTATCAACAATGAAAATGTCCGTTCTTCGCTCACAGAGTTAGTGCGACAGCTTCGCACCAAGAGCTGACATTGTAATATCCGACAGGCTATTGCCTGTCAGTTAACAGTTACGTGTTATAAAAGGTCAGGCGGGATCCTGACTAGGCGTGTTTAAAGAAGTGCTGGTGGTGAGCGGGTGTTGTGTCCAATTTCCACAGAAAAAAATCTGAGAAACTATACCCAATAGTTGTATTGAATCACTGACGAGACAGCCTCATATTTATCAGGACTGGTGTACTTCCAATTCAGGAGGTTGTCGTGCTGGTTCTCAAATGTGCGCTAGCTATTGTGGCTGTAATGGCAATTTATTGTCTTGCTGTTGTTCTTACGGATCGCCTTTCTGATTGATTTTATATTGGCGAGGTGACGTGAGTTAAGTAGAATTGCTGCGGGT
>ENA-UOZA01000271-UOZA01000271.1-food-metagenome-genome-assembly--contig:-NODE-271-length-12378-cov-6.574373_pt1 | contig 12378 bp, 14 predicted proteins | sample MGYA00249867_ERZ772721 | MGnify/ENA primary metagenome ERZ772721 (study PRJEB29005, sample SAMN08379453) | food metagenome | isolation source: cheese spiked with Escherichia coli O103 | study: EMG produced...
TTAATTATGGCACAACTGTTCAGAAATTTATGTACCAAATACTAGGATAGGAGCAGTATACCCAAAACGAGAAATATTTTCAGATAAATATAGATTATTGACCTTTTGTTGTCCTTTATAATAGGATGAAACTTGATATATCAATGATACATTGTGCTTTAATATTCCGATCACCGGTATAATTGAACATTATACAGTTTTAAAAAGCCTTAGAGATAGGGCTTTTTTTGTTGCGTTAATACCATGGTTCTTTTGAATACTAATAGTTAATTGATAAATAAAAAAGCAGCCTGCGGGCTGCTTTTTTTACATGGCATTACTTATTTTAGGAAGGTTACCGCTGGGGTTGCGGTCGTTAGTTGCCACGTAATGATGCCAGAGAAGTAGTCTGTTTCGGCTAATTCGATTGATGAATTTGCATTCAAATGCGGTTCACCAGTAATTGGCCAAATACCACTCGTCATCTGAACTGTACGACCTAAATCAGTTAGTTGATTTTGATCAGTTAATGTTGCGGTGTTGAGATTTACAGGTAAGCCGGTTAAGCGAAGTGATGTTCCAGTAAGGAGGTCTTTTCCGGAGGTGAGGGGGGTCTTTGCGCTTGCAAGTGCCAGTTCTGATTCAGTCGTGTGTCGCTAATCTCTAAATTACCGGTGGCTGTGGGCTTAAGGGGGGTGGCCGCATTGCCTGTGTAAATTTGTTCGATTGGGACGTCAGTAAATGCAAAAGTTGGCACTTGTTTAAGGGCTAATTTTCCAATAGGTGCAGTGACTTGCAGTCGCGCTTGATTCGTTGGAATTGTAAGCTCGTTACCGTCTTTATTAGCTGTCAAAGTCAATTTTACTGAAAAAGGTTGCTTGTTTTCGGTCGCTTTTTTTGCGAGTTCAATGAATGAACTGTTTTTGGGAATCAGGAGCTGTTTTGTGGTGTTGAGTTCAGCTAAATTCGTAATCTGACCACTGGCATTCAATGCTTGATCGGCAGTGAAATCGTGTGCGATATTTTGGGCATCATAGTAGACCCATTTGTAACGCCATTCGTAGTCAGTTTGATACTGCTCAACTAACGGTGTCAGCCCTGCAACCGACCAGGTGAAGCCACTTTGCCGCGTAGCTTCTTCACTAGTTGTCAGGGCTTTTAACCCACCGACATAAACAGTTGCATTATCCTGTAAGCCATTGGTCTGACCAGTTAACGTCAATGGTAAACCGGCCTGTTCAGTACTTTCGTTGATGCCAGCGATTTCGTTGGTTTTAAACCGAACGACACGGCCGGTTGTTGGTAAATAAGTCACATTAGGACTCGCCCAAGACACAGGACTAGTTGAATTAACAGGCGTTAAGTTAGCTTGTACTCGGTAATCTGCATTGGCAAAGACAACCGAAGTGTTTGGTTGAATATCAATGGCAGTCGCCGGAGTTTCTTTTTCAACCACAGTAATCATCGCAAGTTCTGAATAGTAGGTACTGCCAAAATATGTCACGGCCATTTGGGAGTAATGCACACCAACGGGTAAACCACTAGCCGTGTAAGTTGTGTCGTGGAGGCCATTGATTGTTGTGTTACTTTTGACCGTTGTGCTGGGCTCTTTTAACCAGGTATTATCTGATTTGAGCGACCAGTGATTGACGGTAATTCTAGCAGAGGATGGCCAAATAATGGGGCCACCTGTTGTTTGTACATTCAGTTGCGCACTATCACCTAGGATAATGTATTGTTGAGCTTGTGGTTGGCCGTTGAATCCTGCGCGCCAAGGGACTAAGAACCAGAAACCATCCCGATTCGGATTGTTGACGCCATCAGCAGTACTGGGGGGAGTGACTGCTTGAGGTATCTCTGCTTTTGGGGAAGCATTTTCAATCGAAGAGGTAGGGGGCTTGATTCCTGAGTGACTTGAACTGGATTCGGACGGGCTAGCTTGAACGGCATGTTGTGTTGTCTGGCTACCAATGATTAGTAGCAGTGTGATGAGAACAAGTAAAATGTGGACGGGTGATTGAAAACGGCTAGTCATTGGTAGCTCCTTCCTTAGTCAAATTGGATTGGTGGTGATTGAATTTTAGCAAGCCAGCTAAAATTAGGCACAAGACACCAATAATTTGCCAAAGAGTAGTGGTGGACAAGCCGGTTTGGGGTAACATGTCATGACTTGTGATATGAAAACCAGTTTTTTTGGGGATCGACGACATGTGTTTTGGAGGATCAACTGGTTTTGTAGGTTTGAGACCTTCTGGATTCACAACTCTAACTTGTAGGTGACTGGTTGTTGCGGTAGCTTGAGTGGCTGAGAGTCCTAAGCAAAATCCTAAGCATAATAGGCTGATGATTAGCTGCCTAGTCATATTTAGCATCTCAGTGCCTCCTTTTACGCCGGAATGTATAAAATACTAAGGCGGTAATGACACCGACTAATATAATAATAATTAGCCAGAGTACATAATTAGGTTGAGCTTTATTGGTCATGTTTTTATCAATCTGTTTCTCTTCTTTACGACTAATCGTAAAGTGCCGTTGTAAGTGGAACTTTTTTCACCTGAACTTAATGTCAATGGGCGCGTACCGATTGGCATTGCATAATCGAGTGTTGACGACGGCGCCATCTCATAATTCTTAACGGATTGTTGAAGAAGAATTTGCGTCCGATTTCGTTTGTAGAGTTTAGCATCTAATTTAATATTCCCAAACATATAGGGGCTCTTGTTATGAATGGAGGTGATTAACTTTGGTAGGCCGCCATGATTTGTCATTTTAACAGTCGTCAACGATAGTTTGGGGAATCTAGGTTGATTGAAATCCTCTGATAGAGAGACCGGATTGCTCATCGCGAACCGATTTTGAAAGCTCATATTCTTTGCTTTCGGATTATCATCCGTTAAACGCTTTGTATAGAGGCTACCAAGAATTGTACCGGAGAACCCTTTTGGGGGAATTTTTAGATGAAACGTAATCGTTCGTTCTTCTTTTGGTGTGAGTTGATAAGTTTGACGCCCTTGACATTCTTAGCCACTAAATCAGGTAATAACGGCTTATCCGACCAGTTGCGGGGTTGATTGGATAAGGTATAATTGATTTTACCTGAAGGCGATGTTGTTGCCGCGACCAGTTCAGTTGAAAAGCGATGGGTTTTATCCGGACTTAGATTACTTACAGTGACCGCAACAGGTACGGTCTGGTTGGGGGAAACCGTCAGCGAGAAGTAATCGAGATTGTCTGGATTTTGATTCACTGCAAAAACAGGTGTTGTGGCAAATTGTGCGCCATCTGCAGCGTGAACGGGTACTAAAGAGAAGTAGAGTAAACTAAGAATCCCGATACCGGTCGTTAAACCTAGTTTGCTCAATATTGTACACATCTGCTTGATAGTAATCATTACATAATCCTTCCAATCAATCGTTTGTCCGGATTAAAATCAATCTATTAAAGTGCTGCGGCGACTGGCCCAGTTGATGATAGATGCCAAGTCATTACACCTGTATAAGTTTGAGCAGATTCTAATTCAGCACTTGGATTTGGTGCAACGGTCAATGCTTGGTTATTGATCACATAACTATCGTTACCATGGACACTACCATCACTAGTTGCTAATTGCACCGTTGAACTATCAGCCGGTATTGAGGCATCAATTGGGCTCGATGACCAAAGTGAACTAGTCGCAGCTAACGCGAGTTGGAAACCTTCAAGAGTTCCTTGATTGACACTGTTGGCGAGAGGTTCTAATTTAACGCCCAATTTCCAATCATGTTTTCCAGCACGATTATCAGTAATTGTCAGGTTACCAGTATTGGTGATGTTCCCTGTAAATCCAGCATAGATTTGACTGGCAGAAATTTCTTCATCGGCAAGTGAAAAGTGGGGGACAGATTTGAGCAATAATTTTCCACTTTCAGGATTTGTGGTGGAGGTTGATTTGACCGTCATCGAAACTTCACCTTGCATTGGACTACCTTCAGCCTCGTTGTCGACAGCAGCCACGGGGCTGACAGTAATCAGTACGCTGGAGAGTAATAGGGATAAGCCTATTACTGAAACGTTTTTTGTCATTGGAAGAGACTCCTTTCGAATGTAAAGCATATTTTTTACAAGTTGGCCAACTCGTCTTTATCTGATGCTGAGAATAGCGGTAAATGATTTGAATGTCTAATGGTTAGAATACAATTCAATTGTGCGATAGTTGATATGATAGCGTTTGCGAATAAAAGCATAACTAAGAAGTATAATGTTCTCAAGCGATATAAGTTGAACGCATAAAAAAAACGTCACCGATTTGGTGACGTTAATGACGTGATTGACATTGATAAACATGATCGATTAGGAATTTGGCTGCAGCCGAGGGTGGTCGTTCGTTTGACCAGACAAGACTAGTGTTACTTGTTAATTCGGGCATTAGTGGGATGAAGGCGAGATCGGACTGCGGGACTTCAGAGTGACTGTTTAAGTACAACGCATAACCGATTCCGGCTGAAACAAGTCGCGCTGCATTTTGATGGAAATTATACGTGACGACTTGATTGAGGGTGGTTTAACCATTGTGCGAACTGGGTGTTAATGACATTTTGTTGCGCAGTGATTAAAGGCAGTTGTGTCAAATCATCCGGTGTCACGACCCGATGTGTTGCAAGCAGACTATTTTGTGGAGCGAGGATTCCCAGGTTGTATCACCAGGGAGTTCGACAGCATTATAATTCTGAGTATCGGCGGGATTCAACATAATCCCGAAATCAAAAAGCTCTGATTGTAACTTATTGTGCAAGTCTTCATCGGTTGTGCTAAAAAGGTCAATCTGAATATCCGGTTACCGACTGGTTAACCGATTAATCGCTTCGGCAATCGATTGGGTTAACTCGAGTTCACCAATACCAATCAGAATGCGACCACTAACGGATTGCCCTTCATGTAAGTTAACGACTAACTTGTCCATGAGGTCTAAAATATGTTGGACCTGCTGGGCAAAATATTCGCCAGGCGGCGTGAGTTGAATGTTGCGACTACCACGTTTGAATAACGTAATAGAGAGTTCGTCTTCTAATTCTTTAAGCTGCTTGGAAATGGTTGGCTGAGAAACATGTAGTTTTTTAGCGGCACGACTGATGTTTCGCTCTTGGACAACCATTGAGAAGTAACGTAAGATACGAAGTTCCATATCGATTCTCCCAACATTAACTTAATTGTTAGACTAATATAACCACTAACTTAATGAGTTGTCAAAGTGAAAATTAAGAATATTAATATAAATTAAGGACAATTTGTTTGAAAATATCACAGGCGAAATGCTTGAAATTTATGTCATTCAACGTCATAAAAGGCTTTTGGTTAGTTGCTTATAAAAATATTATGTCATATTTTGGCTGATAAAATATTTTGCAATAAAAAACCTCTTTGATTAAATCTCAAAGAGGTGGGAAGCATACTGATTGATTTATATAAATACGGGCAACGTTTGATAATTAAAAGCGACTAGTGAGTTGCTGTGCCAGTAATAATCTCAGTTGAGCAGTAAATTGTCTCATAAATTGATTGACGCCTTCAAGCCTGGAGTTAATTGTATAATCATCTTGCCGAAGCTGGTTAACGGCGTCTTTCAACCAGGATAACGTCGGTTTCTAAATCCTGCATAGGTGAATCAATGGCAATGTTTGGGATGTTTTGTTTTCTGCATTTTTTTGATTAACTTACGCTAAATTAATTGACACCCTTTATGAATGGTATGGTACCATAGGCGTAATTAGAAAAGCGAAGGGATTCGGGCGCATGCGACGTTCTAAATGGATAATAATCATCATTGGTTTAGGAGTTTTAATTGGCAGTGGATGGTGGCTTTTAGGGCATGCAACGACGCAAAAAGCGCAGCAAGTCAAGCAAACAGAAAATGAACAGCCCACTTTTTATTTGCATGGTTATGGCGGTTCGGCTCGTTCGACTGATAGCATGATCAAAGCTGCTCGCGAACAAAAGAATGCGACACAGGTCCTCACTGCAACCGTTCGTAAGGATGGTTCAGTTGATTTACAGGGGCGTTGGTTAGCTAAAACGACACGACCAATCGTGCAAGTTGTTTTCGAAGATAATCGCAATCCTAACTATCAACAAGATGGTGAGTGGTTTAAAAACGTCTTAGTCGCGGTTAATCGGCAGCACAGCTTCAAACGATTCAACGTGGTGGCTCATTCGATGGGCAACTTGACGGCCGTTTATTATTTATTGAACCATGCGATTGATAAACAGTTACCCCGTATGGCGAAGATGGTGAATATTGCGGGTCATTTTGATGGGATTATCGGGATGGATGATCAGCCTAATCAAAACCAGGTTAAAAAGGATGGCCAACCACAAAAAATGAACGCGACTTATCGGCAACTGATGGGACTGCGTAACCAGCTCCCTGCTAAATCGATTGCGGTGTTGAATATCTATGGGGATTTAGGCGATGGGACGCATTCTGACGGACGTGTTAGTAATGCATCGTCACAGTCGTTGCGGTATTTGGTGACGCCTGGTGCGAAGACCTATCAAGAAAAGAAGTTTACTGGTAAAAAAGCGCAGCATAGTCAATTACACGAAAATCATGCAGTCAATCAAACTGTCTTAGCGTTTTTATGGTAAAACATACTTAAAAAGTGGTGGCGACAAAAATTAATTTTGTCGCCACCACTTTTTTAATGTTCAAGACGGTAGTCTCGCGCTGCTTGTTCGAGATTCGAAATGAGAGCTTGTTGTTTTGGTGAGAAGAACTGGGTCTTACGATAGGCTAACGAGATGTAAAAGATTGGTTGTGGTTCATCCAATAAATCAAGTACCACTAAGTCATCAGCAGGCGTAACACTGGTTTCAGTTAGAAAACCGATGCCGACATTTTCGTGAACCATACTTTTTAAGACACTAACGTCATTGGTGCGGTAAATAATTTCGGGTTTGATTTGATTGACGTCCGATAAGTTCTTGAAGACCACGGGATGCACGAATCCTTCCGCGAGCATAATAAATTTCTCGTGGGCTAAATCACGAAAGGCGACCGCTGGTTTCTGGGCTAAGGGACTATCAGGTGCAACTACAATCTTAAAATGGTGACGTTCGATGACTTTAGCTGTGATGGTATCGGTTTGAAGTGGCGTCGCAGAGCCAAGAAGCGCGACATCTAGTTCACCGGCTTCTAATGAAGCCAACAATTCTTTGGAACCCCCATCAGCTGTCTTAAAATGTTGAATCGTGCCGTTAGCGGCTAGCTTTTGTGCTAATTTTGAGAAGTAGTAAGTGCCGATAATTGGTGGCAAGCCAAAACGCAAATCAGTAGCGTTGAGATTGAGCATGTCGGCCTTTGTTAGTTCAATCTCCGCTAATATTCGCGCGGCATGTTGATAAAGTTGCTCACCACTAGGGGTAATAATCAATGATTGGTGTGATTGATCGCGCTGAATGAGTTTGGTCGCGAATTCATCTTCAAGGCGTTTGACCGCGTAAGTGATCGTCGGTTGACTGACCTTGAATTGATCAGCGACTGCCGTAAAATTTTTTAATTTAATTAGCGCAGCAAAATAGGCCAAATCTTTAATCTTCATAAAAACTCCTGTTTAATGCAGTTTAGACGTTTCATATAAATCTATTTTATCATAAATGTAAGTTTTGACTATCAAATGTTGAGGCGTGTATAGTGACCAACATGATATAAAAGAAAAGGAGATTTTTAATATGAAAGCACAACAAATTTTAAATGATCCATTTTTAAATAAGGGTACAGCATTCACTGCTGAAGAACGTGCACAATTTGGTTTAACGGGGATGTTACCACCTCACGTGCAAACCATTGATGAACAAGTTAAACAAGCTTATGCCCAATATCAATCAAAAGCCAACATGCTTGAACAACGGATTTTCTTAATGTCAATTTTTAATGAAAACCGTGTGTTGTTCTTTAAATTATTCAGCCAACATGTTGCTGAATTCATGCCAGTGGTTTACGATCCAACGATCGCTGACACAATCGAAAACTACAGTGCTTTATATGTGAACCCCCAAAACGCTGCTTTCTTATCAATCGACGATCCTGATTCAATGAAGACAACCTTGGCAAACGCTGCTGATGGTCGCGAAATTAAATTAATCGTTGTGACTGATGGCGAAGGAATCTTAGGGATTGGCGACTGGGGCACACAAGGTGTGGATATCTCAGTTGGTAAATTAATGGTTTATACGGCTGCTGCCGGGATTGATCCTAGTCAAGTCTTACCAGTTGTTTTAGATGCTGGGACGAACCGTGAAAGCTTACTCAATGATGAATTATACTTAGGCAACCGTCATGAACGGGTTCGCGGCGATCGTTACTACGATTTCGTCGATCAATTCGTGCAAACGGCTGAAGACCTATTCCCTAATATGTATCTTCACTTTGAAGATTTTGGCCGGAGCAATGCTGCTAATATCTTGAACAAGTACAAAGATCAAATCGTGACGTTCAATGATGATATCCAAGGCACAGGGATTATCACATTAGCTGGGATTATGGGCGCTTTAAATATCTCTGGTGGCAAGATGACCGACCAAGTTTACATGAGCTTTGGTGCTGGGACTGCCGGTGCTGGGATTACCCATCGCATCTTCGAAGAAATGTTACAAGAAGGTTTAACTGAAGAACAAGCACGTAGCCGTTTCTACATGGTTGACAAGCAAGGGCTATTGTTTGATGATGATCCAGAATTAACACCAGAACAAAAACCATTTGCGCGCAAACGGAGTGAATTCGCGAATGCTGATGAATTAACAACTTTAGAAGCTGCTGTCAAAGCAATCCACCCAACCATTTTAGTGGGGACTTCAACCCAACCTGGGACCTTTACAGAATCAATCGTGAAGGAAATGGCTGCTCACACAGAACGCCCAATTATTTTCCCATTGTCAAACCCAACGAAATTAGCTGAAGCAACTGCTGCAGACTTAATCAAGTGGACTGACGGCAAAGCTTTAGTAGCGACTGGGATTCCTGCTGCACCTGTTGAATACAACGGTGTCACATATGAAATCGGTCAAGCAAACAACGCTTTAGTCTATCCAGGGCTTGGTTTAGGCACAATCGCTTCCACTGCGAAAGTCTTAAATGACGAAATGATTAGCAAAGCAGCTCACTCATTGGGTGGCATTGTTGATCCAACAGAACCTGGCGCAGCTGTCTTGCCTCCTGTGACAAAACTAGATATCTTCTCACAAACGGTTGCGAACGCTGTTGCTCAAAGCGCTGTTGATCAGGGTTTGAATAAAGAACCAATTGCTGACGTGCAAAAAGCCGTCGCAGACATGAAATGGGAACCAGAATACAAAGCACTATAATTTAAATATAAATCGGTAGGAGCGTGAAAGAGTTGGCAGCATTTCTAACATCATTATCAAGCGTTGTCGAAATCGTCTTAGTCATTGCATTGGGGTTTTGGCTACGGAGTTCAAAAAAATTCGATGATAATTTTAAAGGCACAATTTCATTTTTAATCATGAATGTCGCTTTACCATTATCAATTTTCGTCTCAGTATTAGATAACTTAACCCGTGAAAAGTTGGTCGGTTTATCTGGCGGCTTGATCTACGTCTTAATTAGTTTCGCCCTCGGTTATCTCGTGGCATGGTTACTAACCAAGGCTTTCCGGATTCGGCCAGGTCGTCGAGGGACATTTATCAATATGTTCGTCAATGCTAATACCATCTTCATTGGGTTACCATTGAACTTGGCACTATTCGGTGACAAGAGTTTACCTTACTTCTTGATCTACTATGTGGCCAATACGGTTTCAACATGGGCAATCGGGGTCTTCTTCATCTCAAATGATGATCCAACCAAAGAAAAAGGCGCTGCTAAAGGCAAATTTAACTGGCGTAAATTATTACCTTCACCATTAATCGGTTTCTTAGCCGCATTAATTTATCTTTTAACTGGTTTACCATTACCAGAACTTGTTGATAAGACATTCTCAATGGTCGGTGGCATCGTAACACCAATGTCATTGATCTACATTGGGATTATCTTAGCTGATGCTGGTTTGAAATCAATCCATTTCGACCGCGATACAGTCCTTGCGTTATTAGGCCGTTTCGTTGTGGCACCAGCCATCATGATTGCCATCATGCTATTCTTCAAGAACACAACTTCAATTCCATCAATCGAACAAAGCACATTGATTATTCAAGCTGCAACACCTGGTTTGGCTGTCTTACCAATCTTAGTTGGTCAATCACATGGTGACGTTGAATATGCAACGAACGTTGTCACAACAAGTACCGTCTTATTCGTGGTCGTTGTCCCAATCTTGATGCAAATTGTTCAATATATCTAAAGCTTAAATGTGTCGTTCAGCTAACACTCCCCTAAATTTTACCCCCAGCGCGCCGTCTCAATTAATTGAGACGGCGCTTTTTTTGTGCAAAGAAACACAAAGAATGTTGTCAAAGGCGGTAAAGTGCATTACAATGAAAACGGATTTAATAATGTGAAGGGGACGATAGCATGACAGAGAAAATCTACACTAACTTAGCACCTGAACCATTGGGACCATACAGCCAAGCGATTGCAACGGATCAACTGGTTTTTATGTCAGGGCAACTCGGATTAAAAGATGGCCAATTGGCACCGGACTTAGCGAGTCAAACAAAACAAGCAATCACGAATATGCAACACGTGTTAGCGGCAGCAGGATTATCCCTAGAAAACGTTGTGAAAACCAATTGTTTTTTAACTGATTTGGATGACTTTAACGAATTCAATGAAGTATATGCGCGCTTCTTCGGTGATATCGCACCGGCTAGAAGTGCCGTTCAAGTTGGTAAACTACCAGCTGGCGCAATTGTTGAGATAGAAGCAGTTGCAATTCGTTAATGCCGTAATTGACTGAATAAACAACCATTTGAAAAAAGCCTCCAGAGGAAATTAAATGCATTTCATTTAATCATCTCTGGGGGCTTTTTTGCATGCCTTAAATTTAATGTTTAAAGGGATGTTCATGGGTACAAATACTGATATATAGGCATTGTTGTAAAAATATTCTACCAATGTTAATTAGAAAAATATTAAAATTAGATGATAAAAAATGCGGATAAAATGAAGCTCCAGCGCGACCATTTTGATGACATGGAACCGAATACAAATATCGGCATTAAAGAAGTTTACGCATGTTGCATAATCATAGATAGGGATTATCTCTTTAAAAGATTTAACAGATTCGTTTTAAAACAACTTGTACACAATTTAATAGCTTGGCAGAATGAAAAAACATTAAGTCCAATTGGTGATTAATTGATTGAATCTTTGATATCCCAATTGATAACTAGACCGTACCAAAGGTGTAGTGATGAATGGAAAAATAGAAAAATCATATGGAGGTAGACGATGGATAGAAGAAAATTAGCGCTGGGTGCAACAATGCTGACCATGTTATTGGCGTTTATCTGTATCAATAGTGGTCGTACTCAAGCAGCGATACCCGCCCATATTCCAATCGATGGCATTTTTAAACCCTCCATTGGGGTAGATAGTTCCGTTCAAGCAGGTGGAATTGTGCAAGTGACACCAGATAGCCAGAACAAGAAGGGGGCAATTTGGTCGGAAGAGCAGTATAAGATTGATTTGACACATAATTTTACAAGTTTAATGTATGTCAATTTAGGGGACAAAAAAGCGCAATCGGGTGACGGGATGGCCTTTGTAATGATGAATGACCCAGACAAGGTTAAGAATTGGCAGCAAGTGACCGGTGGCGCCCTTGGTGTTTGGCGGAATCCATTTTCTTGGGTAAAAGATAACTCAGCAATCGCCAAGTCATTTGCCGTTGAATTCGATACGTACCATAATGGCAATGATTTTGGCGGTTTGCTACCCAATGATGGCCCAGATAGAGGCCATGTTGCTTATAATTTTCCAGGACAAGATAGTGCATATCAGCGTTTACCAAGTCGCTTGTACGCGCTAAACCATCTACAACTTCAAAAACCGCAAAATGGTGATTATTTATCAAATGGGACATGGCACCCGTTTCGCGTTAAGTGGGATAGTCTTAAGAAACAATTGACTTATCAATTCGACGATTATGCGCCCGTTACAGTCGCCATTGATCCTGCGACGGTGTTTGGAACAAATCAGGTTTACTGGGGGTTTACCGGATCAACCGGTGATTATTCAGAATTAAATCAAGTTGTCTTTTCCGAAATACCGGGGCTCAATAGCATTGATTCTCCAGTAACAATGACTGATTTAGAAAAAACGACGCCCACGGTCAGCTTAACCAATAATCAGGCGATGCAGACCAGCCAGTTATATGTAGGGCGAACGGTTCATTACAGCATTACACCAACTAATTTGGTAGATTGCAAATTTAATCCGAATTTTTGGACAAATTTGTCAGCATAACC
>ENA-UOZA01000285-UOZA01000285.1-food-metagenome-genome-assembly--contig:-NODE-285-length-11588-cov-3.247030_pt1 | contig 11588 bp, 10 predicted proteins | sample MGYA00249867_ERZ772721 | MGnify/ENA primary metagenome ERZ772721 (study PRJEB29005, sample SAMN08379453) | food metagenome | isolation source: cheese spiked with Escherichia coli O103 | study: EMG produced...
TTGAAACCGTCAGCTGGAAAGGCCATAACTACCAGGTGAAATGGTGGTCTCAGGGCGACCAGCCGGATCTGAACTGCGCTGCGGGCCAGGCATGGACAGACCTTGGTGCTTACTGATCCTTTTCGTTAAGCGAAAAATAGTGGGCTAAAAAATGCAAGCCCCGGTTTACCGGGGCTTTTTTCCACCAGGGAATGAGGAATTTTGTCAATGACGGTCTCGATTAAAAACAGCCAGATCGATGTGAACAGCTGGTATCAAAAAATCACCTTAACCATCACCAATGAAAATAACAGCGCCGTGGATATCAATCATGCGGCCATTGGTTTTACCGGGTCCGGACATCAGGATCCGTGGGGCAATTTTGGCGGTACGCTTAAAGGGGATATGCCCCTCACCTTAAGCGGTAAAGCGCAGGGAACCCTCGATGTCAATGAAATCATTATTAATAACAGCCAACCGCTGCTACTGCAGCCCGGTGAAAGCGGCACGTTATTCTTCAGCTTTGCCGCCACTCAGGTGCCGGTCAAAATCTCAACTTTTAGCTTAACCCTGGCCTCATCTGCGCAAGATGATAGCGCTGATGAATCTGCGGAAGAGGGGCAGCCGGAACCTGAAGCCCCCGTCGATGATCAAACTGATGATGTCGCGCCTGAACCGGAAGAGATTATCCCTGACGATGAGGGTACGGATGAGATGGCTCCTGAGCCTGAAGAGCAGGGCGATGATGCGGTTGTGGAAGGAGAGGGAATGACTGTTGTCGCAAGCCCGCTGAGCACGACCAGCTGGTATCAACGGGTGACTCTGACGCTGACCAACCTCTATGCCCAGGCTATCGACCTTAACCAACTTAAGCTGCAGTTTACCGCCAGCGCGCATCCCGATCCTTACAGCGCGTTCAGCGGATCTTTGCTCGGCAACAAGCCCGTAACGTTGGGCAGCGACGGCGGTTGGCCAATCGAAAAGAACACGATTACGATAAATAATGATGGGCAATTCTGGCTAAAGGGCGGCGCAAGCGCTGAGCTGCAGTTCTATCTTTCCGCTACCCAAACTCCGGTCACTATGAGCGGCTTAACGGCAATCCTCGCGCACGACCCAGGCCGTCAGGGCAAGATCAATATTCAGTTCCCTTCGTTAAAACAAAACACCACCCTGAAGCCGACGATCGACCTGTTCTATCCGGATGCGACTTCACGACGCTTTGCAGGCGTGTGGGGAGTGTCGCTGATCATGTGCGATCTTTGGGCGTGTGAGTAGTCTATCGCTGTGCTGTAGCTGAGTTATGATGATATGCAGATCGTACCCGTTGAATCGACGTTCAGGCTGAAGCTGGCTGGCGGATCTGACTGCCAGACCTGTCAGGTCGCGTATCAGGCGCCGGTACAGTTTGCTTCAGTACGCCTTATCGTCGATGCCCCTGAGTTTGCTGGCGCGGAAATGGTGGTTGAGCTGTGGTCGGAGTCTGGGGTATGCGAAAGAACCCTGACGATGCCCGTCAACCAAATACAGCTGGTGGATCGGCTTATCGCCGGTCACTGCTACGAGATTGGCTTACAGTCGACGGTAATCAATAACCAGATGATTAGCCATCCCGCCCGACCGACGATTTTTACCCCTGAGCAGGACCAGGTGAAAGAGGTGAGCATCGGCTTCCAGCAGACCGGGGTTGATAGTCATGATTTTGTCGAAGTTCAGGTGACGATACTAGGTTTACCTGAGGGCGTATCGCCTCAGCGCTATCGGTTCTGCTGCGGGCAATATCAATATACCGTGATGCTGGAGAGCGATGCCCGTCTGCAAACACTGGCGATGCATCTGGCTCCCGGCCAGTATAGCGTTGAGACTCCCGATGTTTACGTCGCCGGTACACCGTGGCGCTGTGAAAAGGATGCGCCGCTGCGGCTGCTGAAAAGCGTCAACCACATTACGCTCGAGTTTGTGCAGGGCGTTCCACTGCAGGTTAAAGGCTGGCCGGACTATCTTGCCCACGGCGGGGTGACGGTGAATGCCGCGGATACCGTATCGCTATATCGCGACGTCCCTTTTAGCGCCCTGTTTAAATATGATGGTTTTGACGGCGGCGGCGACCCGATACCGGCGGCGGAAGTGGATAAAAACGGTGACGGCTTCCTTGATTATGACTCGCTGCCGATTCACAAAACCGTTCCGCTGGTGCGTGAGATTGAAAAAGAGGCGGGACGCTCCGTGATGCCGGTCATGGTAGTTTATACCGCTAACGCCAGCGGCGGCAGCGCGCTCTCGGATCTTCAGGACGGACAGCGGTTACGTAACCACTTTGGTAACTTCATCACCCAGTGTCTTGCGGCGCAGTCCTGGAAGGACGACCAGCACGCCGTTCCCGCCACCTTTGTGCTGAATCCGGATTTCCTTGGCGCGATACAGCAGGAGCCGTACGGCTATACCGCAGTACGTAAAGCGAATAGCGTACAGGTTAATGTCCAGCTGGCGGCGGCGATTAACGCTTTGCCTGCTCTTCCGGGATTCAGCGCGCCGCTGTTGCCGACGTTTTCTAACGATCTTTATGGTTATGTCCAGGCGATTAACTATATTGTGCGCCAGTTTGCGCCGGACGTGGCCTTCGGCTGGCAGACCAACGTCTGGGCGACGGGAACGGCAGACTGGGTACTCAGAGCAAATGCCGATCCTGTGGCCCAGGGGACAGCGATAGCCAGCTTTATCAATGAGCTGGGAGTGTATAGCGGTGAGTATGCGCCAGATTTTATCGCCTTTGATAAATTTGAACGCGATTGCTTTAGCCCGGATGCATTAGCGCACTATGGCTGGAACGCGACCTGCTGGTTTAATTATTTAGGGATGGTAAAACAAGCGGCTAAAGACCTGCATAAACCAGCTATGCTATGGCAAATCCCGGGGGGCCATATGCCAACCGTAGACGAAGGCAACAGTAAAATTGCCGCCGCGCACTACGCGTCGGGCGGAAGCTTCTTTATGGGCGATGCGCGTATTGGCAGCGATCTCAATACCATCGCTTCGGATCTGTTAAATACGACGGTGAATAGCGCGACTTATGGCGTAGCGACAGTCGGCGACTTTTTACGCCAGGATAATGGCTACGACTGGGGGCAGATGCAGGCGTTAAATCTCCCTGATTATAACGTTTTCTCGGTACTTTGGGGCGGAGGCTCAACGGTAAGCATTACGACAATTCACTCTAACGGTGAAGATGGCGGTTGACTGGCAGAAAAAATGGTGGAATATTACTCAGCGCCAAAATATTTTAGTTAATAACACCTCATTCCCAGCTGATTATTGAACAAAAATCGTCTTGATCATACTGATTCAGAGAGTTTAAAATTCTGAATCACTATTTTTTATGAGGTTTTTTATTTTCCGAGAAATAGTTTCATTTGTGATTTTATTTCCCTGTTAATATTATGTTTTGAGGTTTAATTGAGCTTGTTGATATTTTTATTAAGAATTTACTCATCGTGCTAAGTATTGCGTATTTGTGCGGGTTTGGTACAGATATACTACCAGGTGGTTTTATTTATAATTAATTGAAGACACCTTTCATTAAGTATATGTTGGGTTGACCTATGATTATGGTTTTTAATGAAAAAATGAAAGTTGACATTGCTGAAAACGATAATGAGAATACCTTGCACTCATATTTATTTTCCCAGCAGGCTAAACCACATGCAGCGCTTGATGCGCTCTTCTCCGCATTATGGTCTTTTGGTAAGCCTTTTAATTTAAATCCTGGTGATGAGTTTTTACTTAATTCTGGCGGTGAGAATAAAATAGTCCTTCTGCAGTCCGGGATTTTTTCATTTTGCCGCTGCGGCAGTGGACTTCATGTGAGTTCTACATTTGCGCCCTCTATTGTCGGACTCGTCGATAGCTATGGGGTAACCTACGATGTTCCGACCCGACCGGAGCACTTTCTGGTGGCCGAAACCGAGTGCAGCGGACGTGCGGTTTCTTTGCCCGACTTTATTAAGACCGTCGATGAGTGCGATCTGTGGCACGATGTCGCACGAATACTTGCCTATCGTCTGATGGTGATGAGCGTACGGGATCGGGAGTTGGTTGGCGTGGATTCTTATCTGAAGGTGCGCGCATTATTAATCGAGCTTTGGGCTTATGCCAGCGAATACCGACAAAGCATTAACGTCCTTAACTTTATTCAAAGACGAACGGGCATATCCCGTAGCCGTACGATGAAACTTCTCTCTGAACTTAAGAAAGGGGGTTATATTAGTATCGATGGCGGTCGTTTATTAGACATGAAGAAATTACCGACGGCCTATTAGCGATGTTGCATAAAAGGTGTTTTTTTACATCAATTAAACACCTTTTAAAAAGTATTACGAACGGTTGTCTTTCGTGTGTTCATGTATTAATTAAAAAGTCAATAGTCCTGATGGCATAGGGTGTATCTCATGACTATAGTTCTTTTAAAACATGAGGTTATCTGTAGTCCTATAAAAACAGCAGGTGATGATTGCAACTGTTTATACCTTTTATAATAATTAACTAATGTCAGAGTGTTTATTTGAGTGAGGCGATTACTGGTCAGTAAGTTATCTCATATTAATGACGTGAGTGTCTTCCTGTAGCATATAAAGCCAGAGATCGTCAGGCTGGCCTGAGCGAAAGCCCTTGTCCACCAATGTCTGATATTTATCAAACTATAACACTGGGTTTTTATTAAATTTAAAAGGGATTATATGAAAAAGCATCTATTAGCCATGATGGTGACTGCTATTTCTGCAGGCGGCATGATGACTTCCGCTTTTGCGGATACGGCGACCGTTTCTGGTGGCACTGTTAATTTTGTTGGCCAGGTTGTTAATGCCGCCTGTTCTGTTTCTGCTGACTCCGTTGATCAAACGGTCACCTTAAGCCAGGTTCGTGCCAGCAAATTAACGGCCGCCGGCATGGTTGCGAATCAAAAAGAAGATTTCTCGATCAAACTGGAAGATTGCGATACCACGGTAAGCCAGGAAGCCGCAGTTATTTTTAACGGTCAGCAGGACGGTACGCTGGCCGGCTCCCTTGCCAACACCGCAGGTGCTGGTGCGGCTACCAACGTCGCTCTGCAGCTGTATGGTCCGGACGGCCAGCCGCTCAATATTGGCGATACTTCTGGCACCGTAACGTTAATTGATGGTGAAAACGTGGTTCCGCTGAGCGTCGATTATATCGCCACCGGCGCTGTAGTTGCCGGTAACGTCTCTGCTACCGCCACCTTTAGTATGGTGTACTCCTGATTTCTTTTCAGGTATTCCTCCGTGCATCTTGCACGGAGGAAACGCTATTTGTGTTGCGCCCAAAATCGTTTATTTACTTAGAAAATGCTTAAAAGAACAATTCAATTTCTATCGCTGTTACTGGCTATCGCTGGAATAATAAACCAGGCGCACGCGGGCGGTATCGCTCTGGGATCAACCCGCGTTATCTATCCGCTGGGAAGCAAGCAGGTCTCTCTGCCGGTTATTAACTCCTCGGAGAACAACGTTTTCCTGATTCAGTCCTGGGTTGCCAATGCTGATGGTAGCCGGAGCTCTGATTTTATTATTACCCCGCCGCTGTTCGTGATTCAGCCGAAAAAAGAGAACACCCTGCGAATTATGTACATCGGTCCGTCTTTGCCCACCGACCGGGAAAGCGTGTTCTATCTCAATAGCAAAGCGATCCCCTCGGTCGATAAAACCAGGCTGGCGAATAATTCATTGCAAATTGCGACCCAAAGCGTCATTAAACTTTTTATTCGTCCTGCGGATTTGTCCGTTCCTTCCACAAATGCGCCCGCGATGCTGCGCTGCCATAGCCAAAACGGTCGATTAATCGTTACCAATCCGTCGCCCTACTATGTCTCTCTGGTTGAAATACATGCTGGAAGCCGAAAACTGCCGAATGCCATGGTCGCGCCAAAAAGCGAGCTGACGTTGCAGAGCAGCGAAAGCCGGGTAACCTTCCAGACCGTCAATGATTTTGGTGCGACCACGCCTGTACAAACCTGCCAGAGCCAATCTTAGCGTGCAGAAAATGGCTGCTATAAAGCGTCAATCGCCGTCTGTCAGTAAACCGGTGCTGATGACCCTGACTTTAGTCAGCGTGTTAACGCTACCGAAGGGCTGGGCGGATAACTATTTTAATCCCGCGTTTTTATCGGACGATCCGTCCAGGATCGCCGATCTTTCACGTTTTGAAGGCAACGGCCAGGCGCCTGGCGTTTATCGGGTCGACGTCTATCTGAATGGCGCCTTTCTTGCCACCCGCGATATGACCTTCTACGAAGCGAAACCCTCCGCCAGGACGCCAGCCGCAGACGACTCCGGGCTAAGCGCTTGCCTGACGCCTGATATGCTCAAAGAGATGAAGGTGAACGTTGAGGCCTTTCCGGGGTTGTTAAAGCCCTCTTCTCAAGGGTGCGTGGATATTGCCGCCGCCATTCCCGCGGCCTTCGCGCGCTTTGATTTCACCCAGCAGCGCCTGAATATCAGTATTCCCCAGGCGGCGATGAAGAACAGCGCCAGGGGCTCTATTGCACCTGAGTACTGGGATGAAGGGATCAACGCGCTATTGCTTAATTACACGTTTACCGGTGCGAATAGCCGAGATCGCAGCGAGGGCGGCGTTGATGCCCATACCCTGTTTCTTGGCCTTAACAGCGGCCTGAACCTCGGCGCCTGGCGCTTGCGTAACTATTCCACCTGGAATGATAACAGCAGCGGCGAGAGCAATAAAAGCGACTGGCAGCATATCAGCACGTATGTAGAGCGCGATCTGCGCGCTCTGAAAAGCGAACTGACCGCAGGAGATAGCTATACGCCTTCCGCGATCTTCGACAGTTTGCCCTTTCGCGGCATTCAGCTGGCTTCCGATGACAACATGCTGCCTGACAGTATGAAAGGCTTCGCACCGACCATCCACGGTATCGCTAAAAGCAATGCCCAGGTGACCATTCGGCAGAATGGCTACACCATCGACCAGCGCTACGTCTCTCCCGGCGCATTTACCATTGACGACCTTTACTCCACGGCCAGCAGCGGTGATTTGAGCGTTGAGATAAAAGAGTCCGATGGCAGCATCACTCGCTATAGCGTGCCGTATTCCGCTTTGCCAATTCTGCAACGTGAAGGGCGGTTGAAATACGCGGCCACGGCGGCGAGCTATCGCGGCGACAGCAGCCAGAAAGAGGACGTTAAGTTTGGCCAGGCGACGCTGATATGGGGCCTGCCGCACGGCTTTACCGTCTACGGCGGGACGCAGTTTGCCGATCATTATCGCGCGCTGGCGTTAGGTACGGGAGCCAATCTGGGCGACTGGGGGGCGATTTCCGTCGACCTGACCCAGGCGCGCAGCACCCTGGCTGATGATAGCGAGCATCAGGGGCAATCCACGCGTTTTCTTTACGCTAAATCGCTGAATAGTCTGGGAACTAACTTTCAGCTGCTCGGCTATCGCTACTCAACATCGGGTTTTTATACCCTCGACGAGACGGCGTGGAAGCGCATGTCTGGCTATAACGGTCCAACCGACGAAAATGAAGACCAGCGTAGCTGGAGCGATTACTACAACCTCTATTACACCAAACGCGGCAAGATTCAGCTGAATATCTCGCAGCAGCTTGGGCGTTTTGGTTCGCTTTATGTAACCGGTAGTCAGCAGAGCTACTGGCATACCGATGAGAAGAACACGCTGCTGCAAGTGGGCTATAGCGATACCCTGGCGGGCGTGTCATGGAGCCTCTCTTATAACCAAAGCCGTGCCCCGGGAGAGGACAAGAGCGACCAGCTTATTGCCCTGAATCTCTCGCTGCCGCTCAGCCAGTGGCTACATCACAGCGATGATGTTACCCACAAGCATCACAATATCTACGCCACGTTCAGCACCAGTACCGATCGGCACGGCGGCGTCAGCCAAAATGCCGGAATAAGCGGTACCGCGCTGGCGCAAAACAATCTCAGCTATAGCGTACAGCAGGGTTATCAAAATCATGGCGTTGGTAAAAGCGGCGCCGCCAGCCTCGAATATGATGGCGCCGAAGGCAATGTCAACGTGGGCTATAACACCAGCAATAACGGCGATTATCAGCAGATAAATTACGGTCTGAGCGGCGGCATAGTGGCGCATGCGCACGGCTTAACGCTGAGCCAGCCGCTGGGCGAGACCAACGTGCTGATCGCCGCTCCGGGAGCAGGCAATGTCAATATTGATGACGAGCCGGGCATTCATACCGATCGCCGGGGCTATGCGGTGGTGCCTTACGCCACGACCTATCGCCAAAATCGCATGGCGCTGGATGTGAACTCGATGGCGGATGACGTGGATATCGACGATGCCGTCGTGAACGTCGTGCCTACGCAGGGCGCGCTGGTACTGGCCAGCTTTAAAGCGCGCGTCGGCGAACGTGCGCTCCTGACGCTGCTGCACGACGGGCAGCCGGTACCGTTCGGCGCGACCGCCTCGACCGATGCGTCAGCGGAGGAGGCGATCGTCGGCGATGGCGGCGAAGTTTACCTGGCCGGTTTGAGCCCCCAGGGAACGCTCAAAGTGCAGTGGGGCCGGGGAGCTTCCCGGCAGTGTCTGGTGCATTATCAACTTCCCGCAACCCGGCAGGCCCTGGTGCGACAACGCGTGGAATGCCGCTAAATGAAGACAGGTTTATTTTTTATTCCGCTGGCGGGGCTGCTGTTAGCCAATGCGGCTCAGGCTGCCGTCTGTCAAAACGTCAACGGCGCGCCTACTACGGTCGATTACGATCTGAGTACCACCCTCACGGCGGCCCAAAACGCGGCGGGGAATACGGTTCAGTTGACCAAAAACCAGGAAGTGAACGTTCAGGCCGTGTGTCCCGCAGGGTCGGCATTCTCGAACCGGACGTATCGTTCCTATGTTTCACCCTACGCCGTGGTTGAAACCAGCGGCCCATGGAAGTATTTAAAGCTCGACCCTGACTATCTGGAGGGGGCGATGAGAATTGACGACTCCGCGGCAGGAACCCTTTATCTCCCTACCAACTACGCCTATATGGGCACCGATGACAGCGTAAACGCCGGCAAACCGTTCTACATCCGCGACTCGAACCTGGTGTTTCAGCTCAAGATTGCCAGGCCTTTCGTGGGGACCGTCACTATCACTCCGAAGACCATGTTCAACGTCTACGTGACGACAGGGACGAGCGATCCCCTGAGCAACGTGGTTTACAACATTGCTTACAGCGGAACGGTAACCGTACCACAAAGCTGCGAAATCAACGCAGGGCAGACCATTCTTGTGGATTTCGGCTCGCTTTATAGCGGTGGCTTCAACCGCGCCGGGGCAAAGCCGGTGAGCGTCAGAAATAAAAAATTCAGGGTGCCGGTGAAATGCAGCGGCGTGAATTCGCAGGTTAATTTAAGCCTGCGGCTGATTGCGACAGCGGATACTCACCTTAACCAGGCTATCGCCTCGGATAACCCGGACGTCGGCGTGGTGGTTGAGTCAAACGATGGCGCGGTTTTGACGACAAACGATGCCAGCAGCGTGGTGCCTTTCGTCACTGACGATGCCGGCAAAGCCAACATCGCGCTGCAGGCTTATCCGGTTAGCACGACCGGTGAAATCCCCGCAGAGGGCGTATTTACCGCGCTGGCTAACCTGCGGGTGGACTTCGACTAAATGAGCTTAAAACGCGGTCTCTTTTTAGCGCTCCTCTGCGGGAGCCCATTTTGCCAGGCCGGTGATACCGGCAACAACCTGGAATTTACCGGCACGATCGTTGCGCAAACCTGCGATGTGGAGATTTCCAGCGTCAGCCAGAGTATCGATTTGGGGCAGTTTTCGGTTGAGGATTTTCCCGCAACCGGAACGACGACAAAATTTAAGCCGTTTAACATTAATCTGAAAAACTGCTCCCGGGGAATTACCGGAACCAAAATCTGGTTTACCGGCACGGCAGACAGTGATGATCCGTCGCTGCTGGCGCTGACCGATACCGGCATGGGTAACGAAAATATGCTGGCCAGCGGCATCGGCGTGGAGCTGCTTGATGAAGAGCAAGATGATGTCAGTATGAATAAAAGCAAATCAGTAGTTAATCCCCTCAAGGCCGGGCGCAATACGCTCTCCTTCTACATTCGCTACAAATCGACACGGCCAGTGGTCACCTCCGGCAATGCGACGGCGGTGATGTATTTCGACCTGCAATACGAATAGGCGCGGCGATGAATAAATATGCTTATTATGCCTGCATGGCTTGCTGCCTTCTGACGACAGCAACGCCAGACGCGCATGACGGCCGTGTCTATGACACCGCCACGATAACCCACAATACCTGCACCTTGTCGCCGGATTCACAAAACATTAACGTGGAGATGGGCAGCGTATCGAACCGTCAGTTTTACCAGGCTGGCGATGGTTCCGCCTGGCAGCCTTTCGCCATTGATTTGCAGAACTGCGGCAGCACCGTCAGCGGCGTTACGGTGAGCTTCAGCGGGACGGCAAATCAGCGAAATACGGATCTCCTGGCGCTTATCGACGCGGCGGACGATGCCACAGGGATTGGCATTGGCCTCTATGACCAGGATAAACATCTTATTCCGCCAGGGCAGACGAGCGAAGTCATCGCGCTTTCTCCGGGGCAGACTTCCGCGCATCTGCAGTTCTATGCTCGCTATATCGCGGACGGCAGCGCGGTTACGGCCGGAAAGGCGAATGCTTCAGCCACGTTTATCCTCGCCTATGAATAAACTCCTTTTTTATATCGTCATGAGCTGGCTGCTGCCGATCCCTGTAGCTCAGGCGGGCGTGGTGATCGGTGGGACGCGGTTTATCTATCATGCGCAGATGCCGACCCTAAGCGTGCCGGTGAGCAACACCTCTTCTGAGAGCTGGCTTATTGATAGCCACATTCAGTCGGCGCAACGATGGCCCGGCGCGGCTATTGCCGCAGGGAACAGACCCCCCTTTATCATTACGCCGCCGTTGTTCCGTCTTGCGGCAGAGCAGGAGAATACGCTGCGCGTGACCTGGACCGACGACGCGCTCCCCTCCGACCGGGAAAGCCTGTTCACATTGAGTATTGCCGCCATACCCTCCGGTAAGCCTGGCGACCATCATGTTCAGATGGCCTTTCGTTCCGCGCTGAAGCTTATCTATCGTCCTGCTGGCCTGGCAGGCAATCCCCAGCAGGCGTACCGGGGGCTGCGCTGGACGTTGACCCCGGAGGGGCTGTCGGTACAGAACCCGGGCCCTTATTACGTCACGCTCTTCTCGCTCAAGGCCAACGGCCGGCCCATTGATACCACAGGTGTCGTCGCCCCTTTTTCGACGCGCAAAACCGACTGGTGCCAGCGGGCGACCCGCTGCGAGGTACGCTGGCAAAGCATTAATGATTATGGCCGCGTGCTGCCGCCGATAGCGGCGAACGTACTGCTGGCGCGCTGATTTTTATCCCTGGAATGAGAGTTTGTTTTATGCACGATTCATCTTTAAAGCTGAGCTGCCTGGCGGCGCTGGCGCTGGCGCTGGTTAGCGGCGCGATTTCTTTACCGGCGCAGGCGGAGACCGGCGACCCGCCGACGCAGATTGCTCCGGCGGCGCACGCCTAGATACCC
>ENA-UOZA01000299-UOZA01000299.1-food-metagenome-genome-assembly--contig:-NODE-299-length-10902-cov-4.063889_pt1 | contig 10902 bp, 7 predicted proteins | sample MGYA00249867_ERZ772721 | MGnify/ENA primary metagenome ERZ772721 (study PRJEB29005, sample SAMN08379453) | food metagenome | isolation source: cheese spiked with Escherichia coli O103 | study: EMG produced...
ACAGATAGTCCAGCGGCAGCAGAATTAAATAGCTCACCGCCGCCAGCGCAATACACAGCAGCATTCCCGCCCGTGCAGGTACTTTCCCTAGCCCCATCGCCACTACAATCGGTGACGCCTGATACGGCAACAGCGGCGTGGAGTATCCCAGCACCTGAATCATAATCACGCTCAGCAGCGGGAAGCCGGTCGCATCGGAGAAGCTCTGCGCGAAGGTGGTATACAGCGCCGGTACGCCGTTGGCGGTCATGATAAAGTTCAGCGCGCTGGTAATGCCGGTCAACGCGAGAAAGCTGGTAAACGGACTCTCTTTATCCAGCGGCATAATCTGCAGCAGCGCATTGCCCACCACGCCGCCGATACCAGTTTGGGTCACGGTGATAGCCAGCCCGAGAATGCCGGCAACGTAAATACAGGTGCGGATGTTCACGCCGCTGGAAAACTCCTCGCCGCTGATAAAACCGACTCGCGGCAGCAGCGTTATCACCGCCGCCGCCAACCCCGTCCAGGCTGGCCCTATGCCGTGCCAGCTCTCCGTCACCCAGAGCGTCAGCACCACGACCAGCAGCCAGGCAAGGCGCTTCTCATCGCGGCTCATCGGCGGCAGCGGCGACAGATCGCGCGGCGGGTGCGGTTTCCCCGGGAACAGCCAGCATATCAGCACGATCAGCGCCGCCCCCTTGAGCCAGCCGAGCACCGGCGTATGCAGCAGTAAATAGGGCAGATAATTCAGATGGATACCGTACGATCCCTCCGCCGCGCCGCTCATCACCAGATTCGGGACGTTGGCGGGCAGGATAGTGGCAGACAGCTGGAAGGTACCGAACCCCACCGCCAGCGCCAGGCCAAACCAGGGGCGCGTTCCCTCTTCAATACCGGCACGCCTGGCCATTGCCGCCACAATCGGCATCAGCAGCGCGATGCGCCCCATATTGGACGGCATCACAAACGCCAGCGCATAGCTGAGCAGCACCACGCTGCCGACCATCAGCGGCCAGGAATCCGTCAGACGCGACGAAAGCGCCCGTGCCGCCCTGTCCGCCAGCCCGGTTTTGCGGATAGCGATCCCCAGCACAAAGCCGCTGAACACCAGCCAGAATGCCGACGACGCGAAGCCGCCGAAAATCACCTCCGGCGGCGCGATTTTAGCGATCATCGCTGCGGCAAAAAACAGCAGCGCGGTCATAAACTCCGGCAGGAGCGATGTCGCCCAAAGCAGGATAGTGAGGCCAACGATAATTGAAGGAAGGAACAGAGGATGGGACAACCAGAGCGACATACCTGTCTCCTGTCGGTTTTTTCAGCAAGAATACGACGGACAACAGGGCAGGTAAACGCCAGATATAGTGGGGGTTATGACAACTCTGGTGCGGGCAGATTAGTGATAATGAATTTCGCCAAAGTATTCCGACAGCACGTAATAGCGGCAATATTCGAAAGGGCTGTTATGCCCGGCCTGAAACGTCTGTCTGGCGACGGATAATAGTGGTTTATTCGCCGCAATCTGCAGCTTTTCGCACAGGTCGGCGGAAGGTAAGATCGCCTCCACCTTTTCAGTCGCCGAGTCACTGGTGACGTTTAATAGCGAATAAAGCGACGTATGTTCCAGCGCCTCTGGCGTGAGCTGCAGATTGGGAAAGAAGCTAAGATCGAGATAGATCTTTTCATGGTTAAACGGGCGATTGTTCAGGCAACGAATACGCGAGATATAGAGATAATGATGATGGGCGGGCAGGCTCAAACCATCTGCCTGAGCGTCACGTGCGCGACGCGGCGCGATCTCAAGAATACGGTTCTCTATCTCGACGCTGGCATCCTGAAGATCGCTGGTAATGCCGCGAACCGTGTGGCCGTAGCTTACTCCCTCCGGCACAGAGCACACTACCGATCCGCTTCCGCGCTGGGACGAAATAATGCCCGCATTGATTAATTCGCTCCAGGCCTGTTTAACCACGATGAGCGAGACGTTATAGGCTCTGGCAACGTCTTTTTGCGTCGGCAGCTGGCTGCCTAACGGCAAGGACCCATTCTGAATCTGCTGACAGATGATAAAAAATAGTTGCTTATAAAGCGGAGTAAAGCTCGTTTTATCAACCTGCAAACTGCGCACCTCACGTCTTCGCCAGCAGGGGACGTTTTACCGTCCCCGGCAGGGTGAATTCGCTACCCTGCGATTTGCCTGGCCAGTTGTGCCAAATCGAAATGATTCATACGATCCACGGTCGTTAAATAATCGGCGGGAAAAGCCTCCACGCCATGGAATGCGCCGGAAATCGCTCCAACCATGGTAGCGACAGTATCAGTATCATTGCCGATATTAACGCCGGAGATAATAGCATCTACGGCAGAATTCGGACAACACGCGAACAGGCCAAAGGCCGCCGGTACGGCTTCACTGACGTGCAGCCCGGAACCAATAATATCGGCAAGTTCCACCACCGCCGTTTCCCAATGACGATGGCGTTGACCGATAGCCACGGCCAGTTCGATGCGTCGGGCAACGGATGGGCCTGCCACCATCATCGCCCCTTGATCCTGCGCCAGCAGATAGCCTCTTTGCGCGCCATAAATACCGGCGGCAATAATGGTGTCCGCATTGGTCTGCGATCGTAACGCTTCGCTGGTTGCCGCCGCCATCGCCGCTGCGCCGGACATCGCCAGCACGTTATTATGCGTAAAGCGGCAAATCTGCAGCGCGCAGTGAATCGCCGCATCAATATCTCCCGGATGCAATACCGCCGCAGGCCAAATCTTCATGGCGGCGCCGTTGGTGGCTTCCGCGTTTCCCTTATTAATAATCTGTACCGACTGCTTTTCGCCTTCAAGATCACCCTGCAAGGAGGCGCGATGGTCATTGAATATCGCTTTCATTGCCGCACGCGTTGTCGGGCCGGTAAAGTTGGCGTAGTAAGGGTAATCCAGCCACTGCTGGAAGGCCTCGCGCATCGCCTCATCGCTGACCTGGCGCTGGTGGCGCAGCAGCGCGTCCATAATGTATTTCGCCTGAATAAAATCATCCGTGCACATACCCGCTTCGTTACAGCGACCAAACGTATCCGCTGGCGGTTTTTGAAAGGTCGTCACCCAGCCGCCGAAATAGTCCTTAATTTGCTGCTGAGTCCGTACTTCCGTCGCCGCGCCCATCGCGTCCGCGGCGGCGGCACCCACCAGGCATCCCAGTATTTTGTTTTGATCAACGTGCATGATGACTCCTTATTTCACGGTCATGGCTTGTGCCAGCGAACGGCTGGACAGAAAAGTATTGAGCTGGTCGGGAAACGGCAGAGCAGTCATTGCCCCTTTTGCCGTCACCGCCATCGCTCCGCAGGCGTTGGCATTGCTGATCGCCTCCGCCAGCAGGGCATGATTCCAGTGGTTTTCGCGGGAAAGCGTGAACAGCAGGCCGCCAACAAAGGCATCGCCGGCTCCGGTGGTATCAACGACCTCCACGCGCGGGGCAGGAAAAAGGAACTCTCCCTCGGCGGTGATGAGCAACGCCCCTTCGGCCCCCAACGAAATGATGGTGGTATCGCAGCCCAGATCGCGCATGTAATACCGCGCATCCTGCCAGTGGCTGGCGCCGCTCAGCTGACACAGCTCATCTGCCGAGACTTTGCAGATAGACGCCAGCGCAGCGGAGCGGGCGATCAGGTCAGGGATCTCAGCGGCATTGCGCCACATCTTGCTGCGCAAGTTGACATCAAACAGAACGTAGCCGCCGGCCTCCCGCATTCTTCGCGCGCCCTCAAGGCATGCCTCGCGAGCGGGGCTGTCGGTGAGACCAATGGAGCTAAAGTAAAACCATTCGTATTTTCTGAACGTCGGCAGATCCTGAGGTGAAACGAAGGTATCAGCCCCCGGATGTACCAGATAGGTAAAGCTGCGCTCGCCGTCAGCCGTCAGATTGACGATCAGTACCGCGCTGGTCAGGCTCGCATCCAGCCGCAGCGAAGAGACATCGACGCCGTTATCCTGAAAAACCTGGCGCAGGAAACTCCCGGCGTCATCGTCGCCAAGGCAGCCGATAAAACCGCACGTTCCGCCCAGCCTGGCAACGCAGACCCCCACGTTCGCCGAAGCGCCTCCGGGACATTTCAGGTAGCTGTTCTGTTTTTCCGGTACCAGGTCTACGGAGGCGTCGCCGATCGCCCAAACCTTATTCATGGCATTCATTTACGCCTCCTTATGCCTGTTTTTGCGCAAGGGCTAGCTGAATATCACGATAATATTCGTTATTAATCAGATACTTTTTCATAAGCAGCCCAACCGCAAGATGGAAAAGGGCCGGAATGAGCGTCATCATCAGCGCAATACCGGTGAGCGAACGCGCGCTCTGTTCAACGTCGGCCTGATAGCCAAAGTGGCTCAGCAGAAATCCCAGTACGCCCCCCGCGATCCCCATACCAAACTTCTGGAAGAAGAGGATGCCGCCAAACGCGAGGCCGGATACCCGCAGCCCGGTTTTCTTTTCGCCATAATCCACCGCTTCGGCGATAGAGGACCAGAACACCGGCATTTGCATATCGCAGAAGAAATTAATAAGAAAATAGAACGTAAATGCCAGGATAAGATTTTCACGCCCGACGAAGAAATACATCAGCGCGCTTAGTACAAAGGTAATAATCTGGGTGTAGCGGAACATCTTAATCTTATCCCAGAATTTAGTTATCCAGGTGGTGGCGATCATCGCCAGAATAGAGGCGACAACACCGGTAGTCAGAAAAGGTGAAATCAGGCTATCGCCGCCATTAAGATAATATTTGGCATAATAGGCCGCGACGGAACCGCGAATAACGTAACCGCACATCAGCAGTAAAATAACAACCCCAAGAATAATCCACTGATCGTTACGTAACAGATACTTAAACTGCTTCCCTACCGATAGCGAAGTAATTTCCGGCTCGCTACGTTCACGAGTGGTGAGAAAACAGAAGATAAACAGCAGGGCCCCCATCGCGCCCATTAGCCCCATAGAAAACTGGTAACCCAGGGCCTTGTTGCCCTGCCCAAGCCAGACGGCAAGCATCGGGACGACAATAGTCACCAGAAAAGCGGCAATTTTGGTCATCACAAAGCGATAGCCGTTTGCGCTTAGCCGTTCCACGGGATCGCTGGTAATCACGCCAATCATCGAGATATAGGGAATAGTGATAGCGGTATAGACCAGGGTCATCAGAATATAGGTGCCATAGGCCCACGCCAGCTTAGCCATATAAACCATATCAGGCGTGATAAACATTAAATAAACGGCGAAGCCAAAAGGGATGGCAAACCACAGCAGCCACGGGCGATAGCGTCCCCAGCGCGTATTCAGCTTATCGGTAAGAACGCCCATGGCCGGATCGATAATGGCATCGATCATCCGCACAACCACGAAAAGTACGCCAACATCAGCGGCGCTCAGGCCGTAGATATCGGTATAAAAATAGGCGAGAAGCAGCTGCATGGCGATGATCACAACGTTTATCGCCATATCTCCTGCGCCGAAGCCGATTTTTTCCACGATAGAAAGTTTCATGTTGATATTCCTTTACGCTTAGCTGCGCAAATAGAGGAAACAATTAATGATGTCACTACATGAAATAAAAACGTTTTTATAAATAAGCCGCCTGTCCGACACGCAATGGAGGCTATGAAGAGAGTGTAACCATCCTCAAAAAGATATAAAGGTATACCTTTATATCTTTTGATCGGTTTCACATATTTTTATGCACCCGATCCTACCCCGGCGTTAAACCGGGATAAGAATCAAGGAGATAATGAATGGCGGGAACGTAAAGAAAATTAACGGGATGCGAGAATGGCGCAGCTATGGTCCTGAACCTCTTCTGCCGATGCGCGATTCAGCGTCAGCAGGTTACGCTCGGTTGCCAGCAGCAGCAGCGAGCCGTCGCTCTGCTTCGCCATCGCCAGCGCGAAACGGCCCATATGTTCTCGCGCTTCCGGCACCTCTTCAGCCAGCATCAGGAACGGACTGCGCTGCGCCAGTTCGGTTTCGGTTACGCGGCGCGCCAGATATTCATGGCCCATGAGCCCACCGGGCAGCGGTAACCAGCGGCTGCTGATAGCGGCAGTCTGGCTATCCAGCTGATGGCGCACATCAGGTCGCAGGCAGGAGATATGAATATGGAAATGATTCTGCGTGCGTCCGCTGCGCGAGTTGATGGCCAGCGAGACCGCCTCATCCGGTACGGCAGAGCCACGGTGCTGGCTCATGATTTCGCGTCCCTGCCAGGCCTGCCAGAAGAAGTTCGGCGTCAGCGGTTCAAGCAGCAGCGGGCTTTCAGTGCCGTTGATACGGTAGGTTGGCATCAGCAAATACTGCAGCGGGCCATTGCGGTCCTTAAACAGGACATAGCCGCCCTTCAGGTTCACTTCCGCGCAGGGCGCGGGATTGTGATTCTGCTGTTGATGAGGGACGCACTGTTGCAGAACAATGTGACGCAACGTGTCACGGTTGCCGGAATGAAGCCAGTAGTAGCCGCCAGCCATCGCCGCCACAACCACCACCACCAGCGCTAATAAAAGGGGTCGTACTCTTCGCATTATTTTTTCCTGTCTCAGCCAGAAACGGAAGAGTAACGCAGTTTGATGACTAAATGAAAACGGGAGGAGGTACGGTGAGTTTTGCCGGAAGCGGTGCTTAACGCGCCTGAGCGGGCTACCAGACTACTCTGCCCCGGGTCGCGGCTTACGCCTTACCCGGGCGACAAGAGTTGTCGCCCCGCTACGCGCAGCGCGAGCGGGGATAAGGAGAGGCTATTTAACGCTGGTTGATCTGGTCAAAGGTGCCGCCGTTGGAGAAGTGCTCTTTCTGCGCTTTAGTCCAGCCGCCAAACACGTCATCGATGGTGAACAGCTTCAGTTTCGGGAACTCATCCGCGTATTTTTTCGCGATTTCAGGGTCACGCGGACGATAGAAGTTCTTCGCCGCAATCTCCTGGCCTTCCGGCGAGTAGAGATACTTCAGATACGCTTCCGCCACCTGACGAGTGCCCTTTTTGTCGACCACTTTATCCACCACGGAAACGGTCGGCTCGGCCAGAATCGATTCGCTCGGGGTGACGATCTCGAATTTGTCTTTACCCAGTTCGTTGGTCGCCAGCAGGGCTTCGTTTTCCCAGGCAATCAGCACATCGCCGATCCCGCGTTCCACAAAGGTGTTGGTCGAACCGCGGGCGCCGGAATCCAGTACTTCGACGTTCTTAAACAGCGCTTTTACGAACTCCTGCGCCTTAGCCTGGTCACCGTTGTTCTGGTGCAGGGCATAGCCCCAGGCCGCCAGGTAGTTCCAGCGTGCGCCGCCGGAGCTTTTCGGGTTCGGGGTAATCACCGACACGCCCGGTTTGATCAGGTCGTTCCAGTCATGAATCTGCTTCGGGTTACCTTTACGTACGAGGAACACGATGGTTGAGGTATACGGCGCGGAGTTATCCGGCAGACGCTTCAGCCAGTTTTTGTCGATTCGTCCACGCTCGGCGATCGCATCGACGTCATAGGCCAGCGCAAGGGTCACAACATCGGCTTCAATGCCGTTGATCACCGAGGTCGCCTGTTTGCCGGAGCCGCCGTGTGACTGACGAATCACCACGTTGTCGCCGGTTTCTTGCTTCCAGTGCGCGCTAAAGGCTTTGTTGTACTGTTCGTACAGCTCGCGCGTCGGATCGTAAGAAACGTTTAATAGCTGAATGTCTTTTGCCAGAACGCTGGCGGATGCCAGCAACAGAGTTAACCCCACGCCCCACTTATTCATCGCACCGCTCTCTTTATGTAGTGTTGTGATGGATTAAGCGTGCCAGAAAGCAGACTGATGATTAAAGAATAAAAAAAGATTGGCTATAACTTGTGAGTATATAGAGCGAGGTGAGTTTGCCTCCTCCCGAACGGGAGGAGGCGGGAAGCATTAGACTTCTTCCATACGGCCCAGCAGCGCCTGCAGACGATCCTGCCAGCCCTGCTGCTGTTCTTTAAGCTGACCGTTTTCACGCTCAAGCTCTTCACGGCTATGCTGGGCGCTTTGTACTTCCTGCGCCAGCGTATTTCAGCTCTTCGATTTCCATCTGCAACAGAGTGATGGTATCAATCGCCTGCTGAACTTTAGATTCTAATTTCTCAAACACTTCTAATGACATCGTCATACCTCTCCTGAACTTGCAAGGCGTTGATAGAAACCGTCCGTTTCGTATACGCGTTGACGCCTTAACGAAAATTAGCGCACTACAGTGGTGATGTAGTCGATTGTATGAAGCCCCGCCGCCCCTGTCCAGCGACAACCCGCGTAGATTGCGGTTTGCAACACTTTTCAGTCTTTACCTGGTCCGTTCGCCGCTTTTACCCGGTACTTTTTCGTAATTGTTAATCACCTCGTTAAAAAAATGAGCGGTGAAACGCTCCCGCAAATGACCGAACACGCGTTTATGGCGCGAAAACGCTCATTTTCTTGACGAGGTACACACATTTGAATTTCGATATTTCTCGTTTTTGCTCGTTAACGATAAATTAACACTATGCCTACATGGCAGCGTGGTCGCCTGCGACCTTCACACATACAATAATCATCACTTCGCTTCAGGATTCGATTATGAGCCAAACATCAACACTAAAAGGCCAGTGCATCGCAGAGTTCCTCGGTACCGGGTTGTTGATCTTTTTCGGCGTTGGGTGCGTCGCTGCGCTTAAGGTCGCGGGAGCCAGCTTCGGTCAGTGGGAAATCAGCATCATCTGGGGTCTGGGCGTCGCCATGGCGATTTACCTGACCGCAGGGGTTTCCGGTGCGCACCTTAACCCGGCGGTGACCATCGCGCTGTGGCTGTTCGCCTGCTTTGACGGTCGTAAAGTTGTTCCTTTTATCATTGCGCAATTCGCTGGCGCCTTTTGCGCTGCGGCTTTAGTTTACGGGCTTTATTACAATCTTTTCTTCGATTTCGAACATACCCACAATATGGTGCGCGGTAGCGTCGAAAGTCTTGAGCTGGCAGGTATTTTCTCTACCTATCCAAACCCGCATATCAATTTTGTGCAGGCCTTCGCGGTAGAAATGGTGATTACCGCTATCCTGATGGGCGTCATTCTGGCGCTGACCGACGATGGCAACGGCGTGCCGCGTGGCCCGCTGGCGCCGCTGCTGATTGGTCTGCTGATCGCCGTCATTGGCGCATCCATGGGCCCGCTGACCGGCTTCGCCATGAACCCGGCGCGTGATATCGGACCGAAAGCCTTCGCCTGGCTGGCAGGCTGGGGCAACGTCGCCTTCACCGGCGGCAAAGATATTCCTTATTTTCTGGTGCCGCTGTGTGCGCCAATCGTCGGTGCTGCGCTGGGCGCATTCTGCTACCGCAAGCTGATTGGCCGCCACCTGCCTTGCGACACCTGCGTCGTTGAAGAGAAAGAAGCCGCATCTCCCTCTCCGACACAACACAAAGCTTCGCTGTAATCTGACTACGGGACTCATACTATGACCGACAAAAAATATATCGTAGCGCTCGACCAGGGCACCACCAGCTCCCGCGCCGTGGTAATGGATCACGATGCCAATATCGTCAGCGTCTCTCAGCGAGAATTCGAACAAATTTATCCGCGTCCAGGCTGGGTTGAGCACGACCCGATGGAAATCTGGGCATCGCAAAGCTCTACGCTGGTTGAAGTGCTGGCAAAGGCCGATATCAGTTCCGATGAAATCGCCGCGATCGGCATTACCAACCAGCGTGAAACCGCCATCGTGTGGGAGCGCGAAACCGGTAAGCCGATTTATAACGCCATCGTCTGGCAGTGCCGCCGTACCGCCGAGATCTGCGAACAGCTCAAGCGCGACGGCATGGAAGAGTACATCCGTAAGGCAACTGGCCTGGTGGTTGACCCCTACTTCTCCGGAACCAAAGTGAAGTGGATCCTTGACCACGTCGAAGGTGCGCGCGAGCGCGCAAAACGCGGCGAGCTGCTGTTCGGCACAGTAGACACCTGGCTTATCTGGAAAATGACCCAGGGACGCGTTCACGTTACCGACTACACCAACGCCTCGCGTACCATGCTGTTCAATATCCACGAACTGGACTGGGACGACAAAATGCTCGACGCGCTGGATATTCCGCGCGCCATGCTGCCGGAAGTGCGCAAATCTTCCGAAGTGTACGGCCAGACCAACATCGGCGGTAAGGGCGGCACGCGTATTCCGATCGCCGGCATCGCGGGCGACCAGCAGGCGGCGCTATTCGGCCAGCTGTGCGTTAAAGAGGGGATGGCGAAAAACACCTACGGCACCGGCTGCTTTATGCTGATGAATACCGGCGAGAAAGCGGTGGCATCAACGCACGGCCTGCTGACGACTATCGCCTGCGGCCCGCGCGGTGAAGTGAACTATGCGCTGGAAGGCGCGGTATTTATGGCGGGCGCCTCCATTCAGTGGCTGCGCGATGAGATGAAGCTGATTAGCGACGCGTTCGATTCCGAATATTTCGCCACCAAAGTGAAGGATACCAACGGCGTGTACGTGGTTCCGGCGTTTACCGGGCTCGGCGCGCCTTACTGGGACCCGTATGCCCGCGGGGCGATCTTCGGCCTGACCCGCGGCGTCAATTCCAACCATATTATTCGCGCCACGCTGGAATCGATCGCCTATCAGACCCGCGACGTGCTGGAAGCGATGCAGGCTGACTCCGGGATCCGTCTGCACGCCCTGCGCGTTGACGGCGGCGCGGTCGCCAACAACTTCCTGATGCAGTTCCAGTCCGATATTCTCGGCACCCGCGTAGAACGCCCGGAAGTCCGCGAAGTCACGGCGCTGGGCGCAGCCTATCTGGCCGGTCTGGCGGTGGGCTTCTGGCAGAATCTGGATGAGCTGCAGGAGAAAGCCGTGATCGAGCGCGAGTTCCGTCCGGGAATTGAAACCACCGAGCGTAACTATCG
>ENA-UOZA01000311-UOZA01000311.1-food-metagenome-genome-assembly--contig:-NODE-311-length-10597-cov-28.323468_pt1 | contig 10597 bp, 4 predicted proteins | sample MGYA00249867_ERZ772721 | MGnify/ENA primary metagenome ERZ772721 (study PRJEB29005, sample SAMN08379453) | food metagenome | isolation source: cheese spiked with Escherichia coli O103 | study: EMG produced...
GCGGAAAACGGGGTCTGGCTGACATCAACGGTTGCTGTTGAGTTTCTTGAGTGGCCGTTCATGCCGGCTGGGGTACAAAAACAATAAATTCAATATATTGCAGGGGTTATATAGGCCTGATAAGCGCAGCGCATCAGGTAATGTAGCGTTTGTTATCAGTCTGAAAGGATACCCTCGCACAAGGGTATCCTTAATAACCTACTAAAATTAAAGTGATTTACGGCAGGCGGTCAGTTGGGGGCTGGAATCAGCGTCGCTTCCAGTCATACCCGTTAGCATCTGCACATAGTAGTGCCGATTGTAATCATCAGATTCACTTGTCCAGTAAGCTCCTTGTGTAAATTGCGAATTACTGGAAAACGCTCCAACGTTCCCCCATTCACCATACAGTGATCCCTGCGTGCGTTTGTTTTCGCCAGACGTCAAATGTGTGATGCCAGGAAGAGTATATCCATCATTTTTAGCATGACAGAGCGCATTGGCAGCTAGCCAGATATTGGTATGATTTCCATTATTCACCCACCAGCCTTTCAGCTTAATTAAGGTCTGGTAGGTTGTACCTCCTTGTCGGGGAACAGCGCTTATTGTGACTGACGTTTGATCGCCGATATTTGCGAAAGAAACCTTACCTGAAGCATCGACCGACACCCAACTCTGTGAACTTGAAAACATATAATCATCAACGGTTTTACCCGCTTCGAAGTTATCATTGTTGAGTGTGTAATACGCTCCTGCAAAACCTTCGCTCGGGAATTTAGCCGTGGAGAAGGTATGGTTGTTTGCAGTGACATGACCGGACATTTCTTTTATCGAGCGGATGAGATTCAGCGATACGCTTAAGTTTGCCTGATGAACCCCGTTCAGCATGGGAATGAGAGTCGCTGTTCCCTCTTTTCCGCCAGTGACAGTCACGGTGTACTCGCCATAATTTCTTTGGCTGTAATCAATATCGCTCAACTTGAGAAAGTTCACGAAGGGACCTGACTGGACAAATTCCAGATGATCAGACGTCACTATCGGGTTACCGTACTTGTCTTGCAATGTTAGCGTAAGTTTCGCGCTATGCTGGTAGTCAGCCATCAGAGTGCCAACGTCGGATTTCAATAATGACTTACTTTCATCCGCCGTGCTGGCAAGCAAGGTAATAGCTGCGGATTGGTTGGCTGTACCAGGAACTTGCACATTGACCGTTAAGGTTTCTGCCAATGTACTGGTTATTGTCGCCGTGACTTGCCCGGACTGATCGGTACGCGTAGTTGGAATATTAACTACCGGGCGACCTTTGGTGTCTAAGGCGTAACGAACATCGACACCTTCAACCGGGAATCCGTAATCATCTTCTACTCGTGACGTGACGGTGCTGCTATCGATGCCGTCGGCGGTTATGGTGTCAGGAGAAGCCACGACGCTCACAACATGTGCCGTTTTAGCATCTGCCTTAACCGCAACCGTTACCTGGCTCTGAACGGGAACATCTTTGCCCATTGTGGCCGTAACGGTATAGACATTCACTTTGTCACTGGTCAGCGTCACTTTGGCCTGACCATACTGGTCAGTAAGGACTTCCCCTGTATTGCTTAGCGTTGCACCTTCAGGCGTTACGCTAAAGGTGATAATTTGCCCAGGCATTAATTCATCCCGAGCATTTCTCACCGTTGCGGTCAGCGTAATACCTTCACTGTTATGGACCGTGGTTTCTGGCTTCGATGATGTTAACTCGAGCTTGCCATTTGCCACATTCACGTCAACCTTACTACTACTGTTATTGTCCAGCGTTGCCGTCACCTGATAAACCCCTGGCTGGGTGCTAATAAGGTTAACGTACGCGTAACCGTTATTATCGGTGTAAGCCGTATCGCCTATCGTAATGTGAGCTGTTGGCTGCGCACTTAATCTGACGCGTTGACCCGCTATTACATTGTTAAACGCGTCCTGGACGAGTATCCGTAGTGTGATGTTTTCGCCAACCGTTATCGTTTTTTCGGCTCCGGTTATACTTATTACCTTCGCCGAACTTTCATCCGGCAGCACTGATAAACTAAACGTTTTATTATCGGAGGGTTGCGCTTTCCGGCTCACCACGACGTTATGTTGTCCGGCAATATTGCTGGTCATTGTTACCGTCGCCTGACCCAGCGTATTGGTGGTGACTTCTGTTCCACTTAGAGTGACATCGTTACTCTGGAAAGTGACCAGCTGGTCTTTAAGCGGATTTTGGTAAGCGTCCAGGATCGTTGCCGTCAGGGTACTCCCCGTACTGTCACCCGCAACAATGGTATTTAATGAGGCAGTCAGCGGCTGGAGCTGCGCGCTGTTTGTATCCCCAATAAAAGTGACTTGCTGATGAGCAACGGTATTATTTCTGGTCAGCGTCGCCGTAACTGTAAACTCACCCGCTTTTGTGCCACGCAATGTGACCACGGCATCGCCGTTTGCATCGGTGCGGGCGGTTTCACTACTTAGCGTGAAGTTCCCGGTCATGGAGGCTGGCAAGGTAAATTTCACATCCTCATCCGGCAACGGGTGTCCATAAACATCTTTCACACTGGCTGTCAGGATAACGGTATTTGTATTGTTAGCGATCGCACTGCCCGACCCGGCATTCAAGGTCATTACCGATTGTTCCCTGTTTGGGACCACGGTGATCGTGACCGACTGGTGAATATTTTTATCCGCCTCAAGCGAGGCATCGACGGAATAGCTACCAGCTTTTGAACTGGTCAGGTGCACTCGCACAATACCGGACTGGTCTGTTGTGGCGGACGTGTTGTCCAGTTGCGAGCCACCAGGTGCCACAAAATTCACTTTCATATCTTTTAACGGGTTGTTATGAAAGTCTGTGACGGTGGCGGTCAGAGTACTGCCCTGGCTGTTGCCAGCAATAATGGTATCTGGATCGGCAACCAGTTGTTTGAATTTTGGCGTACTCGAATCGCTAACGAATTTCGCAATTATCCGTTGTGAGAAACCATTTGGCAGCGTGGCACTAATCGTATTTTCTTCCGCAACCTGACTTACCATGTTGATTGTGGCAACACCATATGCATCCGTATTTTGCTGCGGCGGTTCGACAAATTCAGCGCTTCCTTTTTCATTCTTAAAGGTGACCTGATGATTTGTCAGGGGATTATCACTCTCATCAGTGACGTTGATAGTGAGGGTATTAAATGTCTTTTTATCGGCGTAAACGTCATTATTCGTCGCTGATAATGTGGCGACGCGAGCCTTATTCTGGTTTGCCTCAATGTTATAAATATGCGATTGCAGTGGAGCATTCCAGTTGTGAAGGCTAAGTTGTGCCCTTAGTGCTGTCCCTTGCTTATGGGCCGGATAATTCGCGGTATAAACGCCCGGCTGCTCTTCGTGCCAGACAATCGTGGCGCCAGGTTTGCTGTTTTCGACAGTAACGGCTTTTACCAATTCCTCTTTTTGATAAGCAACCGGTTGATTGCTGTCGTCTTTCAGTTCCACCCTAACCTTGATGTCGTCTCCGGCATAATACGATACGTTATCTATTGTTATTGATGAATGGTCGCGGGATGAGACAACAGGGACGATATTAACGACGATGGATTCTTTTACCGCACTCTCACCGTTAATTTGCGGCGTCAGTGTTACTGAACCTGATGTCGTTCCGGCGGTCAGCATCTGTGTGTAACTACCATCACCGTTATCTGTCCAGTCAGACAGGGTGATATCCTGAACGCCTTCACTGCGGGTTTGCAGCGCCAGCCCCGGCACCGGAGTTCCGTCGGAATCGTGCGCAGTAACGGTCAATGTGGTCGTCGATTTTTTATCTGCAGCTACGGTTAGCGGATTAACGGATAACAGAGAATCTTTCTGGCTTAATGTCGGAGCCTGAATGACGACCATGCTTTGTTCATGACGTGACAGGTTACCTTTTACATCCTCGGCGGTAACGTCTATCGACCATGTATTATCGGTTTCTGGAGTGTTAGTGAAGCGGTAACCTGGTAGCGTGACCGTGATATCTTTTCCAGACGTGCTTACTTTACCTCCGGCAGCTTCCAGCGCAGCGGCTTCGATATTATAGCCTTTCAGGGCATATTTGGTCTGTAGCGAGGAAACCAGCGGTTTTATTTCTCCAGACTTCCCTTTCACCGGATCCAGCAGACTCAGGCGAATCAGCTCTTTCTTGCGATATTCCAGAACGATGTTGTTGTTGCGATCAATCAGGTCATAACGACTACCGGCCAGACTGCGCCGTCCGGCCACTTCGTCCGGGTTAAGCTGTTTCTGCATTGAACTGCTGGGTTGCCAGGTCAGATCAACGGCAAAACGTGTGTCATTTTCACCTTGTTTCCCCTGACGCTGTTCCGCACTGAGAGTCAGAAGCGGGAAGGGGGTATAGTTGAGGCCCGCGGTAATAGCATGGGGATTACTTTGGCGATCATTCTTGTCAAACAGCGCCACTTCATCACCATAGTATTGTTCATAGACCAGTTTTCCACCCAGTTGTGGCCAGGCTGGTAACCAGCCTTCCGCGCGTAAATCCCAGCCGTTGGCCGGGCGGGCTTCGTAGTCATTATCCAATTCCGGTGCGCTACGCCAGCCGGTCAGGCCGATATAAGCGTTGCTGCTCAACTTCAGATAATCACGCCAGTATTCTGCGCCAAGCCCCGCGCGGGAGTGATAGCGGCTCAGGTCGTGGTCAAAAAACAGGTTGATGCCTGACATCCAGCTGGGGGTGAAATGACGCCAGCCCAAACCGGTGTTGATCTGGGTACGATCGTCTGTTCGGTGAAGGGTATGCTGGCTGAAGAGCAGATAATCGGGTGTGTCATACCACGGATGCAGGAAGTCGAATTGCGAATTTTTCAGGCTGAAATCTTCATCCACACCCAAAGAGATTTTCGCAGTGCCAAAGTTATTTAACCAATCAGTCATCGCGCCTGAGGCTTCTGAAGACGCCCAACCACGCGCCATGCCGCTGGCCTGCTCACTATTCATATCTTGTGAAAGCAGGGTGCCAACTCGCTGCGAAGTGCTGGCTATTTGATTCTCCAGCGTGTTTTCGCCATTCGCAGGCGGTACGGCATTTTGTTGCTCATGACTTTTCTGTAAGGTTGTTGCCGGAACATCCAGTTCTTCACCCTGGCGCACGTTATCAAACCCGCGAGCAAAAGTGCGGAACTGATTAAGACGACGAAGCTCCTCCAGTGAAATACCGAATCGATCAGCAACGCTTTGCGCTGATTCCAGCGCACCAAGCGTGTAAGGCACAGTATTATTTTCTATTAGAGGGGGCGCAGATGAAACTGTCGTCTGAGGCTTAGCGTGTACCACATTTTGTGCCGTCGCCATGACGGGGAAAAAAATTTGTGTAAATAAACAAACTCCGGCGGTCAGGCGGCGTATTTTGTCACCCAGACCACATAAAGAGTTTTGATCATTATTTTTTATTTGATGCGCATTTGTTGAAGCCATAGTGACCTTCCGTGAAAAAACAGAATTAAACTTGTTTTTTCTAGCACGGAGATATAATGCGATCCTGACTATAATATGACCAGAAATAATGAATTAGCCGTGGAATTGCTAAACCAGGATTAATAACGGCGGTGGCTGGGTACCTCCAAAGAAAAAGGATGTTTTAATTATTTTACGTGATGTACTGAAAAGTTAAATTCGTTAAATTACTTAAGAATCATTCGTATGAAATTTGAATATTTGCATCCCACAGATTAATGCTGCGATAAATAGCGCCGCTGCGCCGCAGAGTGTGGCGCTGGCGAGGGCCGACGTTCCGTTGCCGAGCATGCTGGTCAGCGCCGGGCCAAGAATTTGCCCGATACCATAAATGAGTGTCACAAAGCCCAAAAGGTTTAGATTTCCCGGCACGCTAAGCTGGCGGGCGATGGTCATCACCAGCGAGGTCGTTCCCATAAAGGTGCCGCCAAAACCAATACTGCTGATGATGAGTAATAAAGGAGAGCTGCTGGCGAGGGTTAACAGCACGCAGATCGCCTGCACCAGCAAATTCGCGGTCAGGCAAGGTAATGCTCCCCACCGTTTGGCTGCCCACAGCCAGCCAAAGCAACCTGGGACAATCGACAAGCCGACCAGTGTCCAGAGGTGAGCCGTCAGCACAGGCTGGCCCGCGTCTTTCGCCATGAGCGGCAGGTAGGTGGCGACGATGATATAACCAAAACCCGCCAGACCATACAAAATCGCCAGTAACCACCAGCTCATGGGTTGTTGCGCGATTTTTGCCAATGGCGCTGGCGCGATAACGTGTTTATTCGACGGGATGAGCAGCGCCAGAGCAAGCAATATAATGGCAGAAAGTGCTCCGGCACCTTGCCACAACGTCTGTGAAGAGAGGGCAAAATGCAGGCCTGCCAGCACATATTCATTGCCCAGAGCGATGCCGACGCCAACACCAGAAAATAGCGCCGCAAGGACAAAGGGATGGCGGGTATGTTGCATGATGAGCGTTGAGCCGAAAATCAACATCCCGGCGCTGGCGACTCCCGCCAGAAAGCGAATGATGAAAACCAGAAGAAACGGCGGTAGCCACGCCATCGCGAGGATTAATAATCCGGTTGCGAGGGCGGAAGCTAACAGGAACGGGCGCAGGCGTGAGGGTAAATGAAACGCGCCGAATGAAAACAGCAGGCTCCCCGCCAGATACCCGGCATAGTTACCACTGGCGATCCATGAGAGTTCGCTAAAGGAAAATTCGCCTTCCGCCAGCATGACTGGCAGCATCGGCGTATAGAGAAAGCGGCCTAAACCCATACCTAAGGTCAGAACCAGCATCCCGAATAACGCGGTGCTGAAAGAAAAACGTTCTACGGGATGCGATGTCGAATTCATGTTCTGCCTGGTTTGTATTATTTTGAGTTAACAAGTTAATAACAAAAAAGGAGAACCTGCCAGACTGTTATCATGATTTTGTCGACGTAAAGCGATAAAAAAGATTCGGTTCGCCAACGATATAAATGTTGCCGCTGTCATCCATCGCTATCCCTTCCGCCTGCTTGATGTTGTGTGAAAGGCCATACTTGCCTTTGGTTAACGACATTTCGCCGATCACGTCACCTGTCACGGTCACTTCCTGCAGGGCGCGTGACTCATGTGACAACACCAGCAACGTATTTTTCTGTGGGTTAAATTCCGCGCCAGAAACATCGTCTAAAGTAAACTGACGCTGCAACGCTTTATCTTTGCTGATATGCAACTCATCGCTACGCAATAGCCCGGTTACTTTGTAGACCTCTATCGGATTTTTCTCTTTAAAAAACCAGAAGGTATGGTCCTGAGAGGAGTAAGCCAGCCCTTCAAAGCCACAGTTAGTTGGTGTTTCCTGCAATGGGATTTTAATTTTTTTGAGGATGCTTACTTCCGACTCAGCGTTAAGTGAAATCACATAAATGGCGTAGTCACGTTCATCACTGATGACAAATTTATTATCACCAATGTATTCAATCGTCTCGAGATCCTTAACAAAATCGAGCGGAATGGTGCGGATCAGGTCACCCTCGGTCGTCATTTCAACGATGGTTGCAGGTTTGTTGATAGTGCTAAACAAGGTATTGCTCTGCGCAGACCAGGTCAGTGAGGAGATATTTTTAGTTACTCCTGTAATCTCTTTACCATCGATAGTGGCCTGATAATTCTGAAACCCTGCGACATGCTGGCTTTTACGGACGCAGGATTGCACAAAAAACAGGCTTACCGCCACGATGGCGCAAAGAAAAACGATAAAGGTGATGCGCTTTTTCAACTTGTTGCTCCTTATTATTGCTTTTTTTCTCGTCAAATTCAGTGCGACAGATAAGGAGTATACGGATGAAGCTTAATGAATTCTTAACGCGGGCGATGAAATAGTAAACGCCGCAGGGGGCGGCGGTTGTCTCTGGATGGCAGAACATTTTCAGCTTACATCGACTGATAAATGCGCCTCATCCATGAATGATAGATGAGGCGGTTAACGTTTAAATGTTAATTTATATCCTCTGCCATACCCACTCTGTTTGGGTGATTATTGAACTATTCTTCAACTATATAAGTTGGCTGATAAGACGTTAAACCCGGAATGGAAAAACTGCTATTCACTTCTTTCTTTAAACGGGCTTGATTAAAACTGGTACTGTCCTGTTGCTCGGTACTGTTCTTGGCTTGTTTATCGGTACTGTTCTTGGCTTGTTTATCGGTACTGTCATTGGCTTGTTTATCGATACTGTCACTGGCTTGTTTATCGGTACTGTCATTGGCTTGTTTATCGATACTGTCACTGGCTTGTTTCTCGGTACTGTCACTGGCTTGTTTCTCGATACTGTCACTAGCTTGTTTCTCGGCACTGTCATTGGCTTTTTTATTGATATTATCATTGTAAAGATATGCATTCTTAAGAGAAACATTATTCACTTTGGCATTGAAAAAACAGGCATTTTTAAAAATCGCATCTATAAATATCGTATTGAATAACCATGCATGGTTAAATAGAATATTAGAACCTTCTGTACCAGTAAAATTAGTATTGTCCAATTTTGCAGCCGAAAAGTTTGTATTTAAGAATTTGCATTTTGTTAAATTAGCGTTAGTAAAATTGGTATACATGCAGCTAATATTAGTAAGATCTTTGTCTGAAAGATTTTTCTCTGATAGATTGGAATAATCAAATACTGCTCCAATAATTAATGACGGAAAGAAAATCACTTTTGTGAAATCTATGTGTGCAAGATAAGCGTTACTAAGGTCACTTCCAGTAAAATTAACGCCAGTGAGAACTTTTCCGCTGAAGTTACTGTTCCGTAGATTTGCATTTGTAAAATTTATATTAAGCAAGTGACGAACTTTACGAAAATCGATTTTTTCTAATGAGGCGTCAATAAAGGTTGCATAACGGAGATCACAATCGGTAAAATCCACGCCTTCACAGATCGTACCGGAGAAATCCGCATTTCTAAGAATGCTGCCATTAAAATTGACATTCCTTAGAACCATTTTAGACAAGTCTATGCCGGTTAAATCCATTCCCGCTAAATTCAACCCTTCGATACACCGTTGCCCCGTTGAATCTTCAGGAATAGCAGTGCTAATAGTATTGATGACAACATCACCTATCGTGAAGGTCATTGTAATTCCTGCATCAGAGATAGAGAGTTTTCGCGTAAGACGTTCACTCTTATCTCCAGTGATACTCTTCTGAGCAACGTAAAAGCGCTCGCATGTGTTACAAAATCTTTTCCAGCTCTCATTTGGGGTCAGATTATTGTCCGGGAGGAAATTAGCAATGCTATAAAGATCGTTCAGGACGCTACTTCTTATTTCAGGAGAGGCGCACTCAATAATTTCAGAGGTGGATATTGTATTTTTAATTTTATCTATATTATCCGTGAGATTTCGTGATCCTGCTATATTTGGCTGCTGGTGGTTTTCTCTATAGTATTGCAGCAAATTTTCCCATTGTAGGTTTGTCAACGAGATAGTTTCAGTCTCGTTATTGTTATCCCGTATTGTTAATTGATTTTCTACTGGGTCAAAAGAAATCATGAAGTTATTCAGATGTTGATATTGATGAGTGGCATCTAATTTCACTTCAAATGAATTTGAACTTTTGCAGGCATGTGTTAAAAACTTATCACAGGGAAGGTATTGCTCTTTATCTACGTGCTGTGGGTCATTTTGCAAAACAGAGAAAATACTCTCTTTCAAATTGTTCTTGTCAATATAGATTGGTAGTTGCGCTTTTTGTTCCATTATTTTAATAAACTGCTGCAGTTGCTCGGTTTTAACATTGCAACCATGACTTATATCTTTGTGTTTAACAGTTAATACGCTTTCATTATCATCTTGTCGATTAAATATTATTTTTAGATCGTCAATTTCAAACTCATGTAAACCATTTCTTTTGGTTTTGGCGATAATTTGTTCTGTTGTTGATGAATATCGATTTAAGGTTAATTCAAGATTGTCGGGATTAGAGATAAGGTGAATAAAAAGATTCAGTACACGCTTAATCAAACCGTCATTCAAATGATTTATATCATAATTAATTTGTTTTTGTATGGTTTCAATTTCCGTGTTAATATCAAATGGTTGGTTGTTTTTTTCATGGCAAGCTTTTAGTCCCGAATACATGCCGAGTGTTGGGAAAATATCCTGGTATATGTTTAGGGAGCCCATATTTTTATCCTTGAATTGTGAAATGTTCTTCTAAATCTAAAATAATCAGGGGGATGGGTAAAGATAAGCTTCGCACAGAAACTTATCTTTTATCATTATCTCACCCGGTAATCATTTTATTTCTCCATGCATAATTATGGGTTTAAGTATAATAAAATGTATTTTGTATTTTAGACGTAAAATAGTAAGGTGCTATCAAAAATCGCTCATTTTGTGGATGGGAAATATTTCACATCAGGCGAGATATTTAATACAACTTCCTTCATGCAGGATTATGTGCAGCCAAATATCCGGGCGTTATATTTAAAGGTCTTATTGCCTGGTTGACGCTTCTGAATCGTAATGCACCACGCACTGCCAGTCGCTGCCCTGCTGGCAATATATCGCTTCGGTCTGCCCAGGGATCACCCATTGTATTTCCTCGCCGGGGGGACAGGTCAGCCAA
>ENA-UOZA01000312-UOZA01000312.1-food-metagenome-genome-assembly--contig:-NODE-312-length-10597-cov-2.848606_pt1 | contig 10597 bp, 10 predicted proteins | sample MGYA00249867_ERZ772721 | MGnify/ENA primary metagenome ERZ772721 (study PRJEB29005, sample SAMN08379453) | food metagenome | isolation source: cheese spiked with Escherichia coli O103 | study: EMG produced...
GCAGATCAATCAGCGCATCACGCACCGATTTGGTCGGCGGCATAAAGCCCGGCATCGGCGTGCCGAACATCTGGATCAGGACCGTTTTACCGGTTGGCAGCAGCTTGAACGGGTTGTTGGCATCGTCAAGCACCATGGTCATATCGGCCTTCACCCCGCGCTTGAGAATGGAGCGCGAGGAGAGCAGCGCCACGGTTCCCTGCGAGAACATGCCCAGGATCTGCCCCAGCTGACGCATATTTTCCCGGTCAAACTGCGGCACCGGCTGCATTTCGCTCAGGCCCATGCCCTCCAGCAGCGCCTCCAGCAGTTCGCCCTGAAGCACCTCGCCCCGCTCGCCGGTCTGCGCTGAGGCAGCAGGCGATGCAGCGTTTTTAACCGGGTCGATACGCAGGCGGCCTTTCGGTGCCTGCGCGTTGCTGCGCGCCACGGCCTGCGGCGTTGGCATGGTGAAGCCAGCGTAATCGGGACGCGCGGGCTCTTCTTCCGCGCGCGGCGCGTCCTGTGGTTCAGTCGGTTCCGGATCGAACAGCGGTGAACTGGCCAGCGCATCCTCTTCCTGTGCGGCTTGCGCTTCAGGCTTTGGCTCCGGCTTATCAGCCACGATTTCATCCGGATGGGTTAACGGCGCGCCGCCCATCAGGCCAAGGGGGTCATCGTGACGCGCGGCAGGCGCGCTCGCCGACCCGCCAAACAGGGCTAACGGATCGAGTTCATCCGACGCCTCTTCCTTTGGCTGGGCAGGTTTGCTTTCGTCCGGCTGTACCAGCGTTGAAGGGGTGACATCGTCAAAGATGCTCTCTTTTTTAAACAACGCTTCATCGCTGAACAGCGTGTCCGGGTCCACGTTTTTACGTTCAAGCGACGGATCGGCATCGTTGAACATCGCCAGCGGGTCTTCGGCATTCCGCTCCGGGGCCGCAGGCTGGGATAACGGGGCGTGGGAGGCCGCGGGCTGTGGCTTTGCCCGATTGCTGGAGATGCTGTCGGAGATGGAGAACTCCTGCATCAGGCTGTCCCAGATTTCCGACGGCACGGCCGTAGGTTCAGCTTTTCCGCGAGGCGCGGCGCTGGCCGGTTTCGGTTGTGCCGCCGGAGCAGGTGTCGCCGCTGGGCGCGCCTGCTGCATGCTGGCCGCCATGCGGCTTACGGGCTGGGTGTCATGAATGAGTTCGCTGACTTCAATGCGATAATCATCAATACCGAGAATATCCCCATCCTGAAGCTCAACCTGACGCCCACGCTCCAGCGGAATATCATTCAATACCACGCGGGTGACGCTGCCACGGTTCGTGACGCGACATTCGCCGCTGGCGTCGACGTGAACGATGGCCTGCAAACGCGAGATAGTGCGGTCATTGTCCGGCAGCACCAGATTGTTATCCGTACCGCGCCCAATGGTGCCGCCCGGGGCATAAAAATCACAGCTGCTTTGCGGCGGCTGATGACCGGGTTTCGTAGAAATAATCGTGAATCGCATGGCGTATTCCTGCTGGTATGATTAGCGCTCAAACGCTGCCGCTCTCGGGGGTGAAAACGGCGGGGTTTGGGGGTTAAGGGCTGATAAAAGCTATTTGACTACATTCAGGAAAATAATGCCGATAAGCAGCCATAGCGTAAAAAGTAAGGCCTGAACTTTATAGCGTCGATGAAGTTTTAATATCCAGCCGATTCTCTCTTCCGGTAAAGCCTGAACGAATTTATAGGCATCATCCTGAACATTTCTGTCTTTGGTAAATTTCATCTTCACGCCTTTGCGAAGACGAACAAACCAGATTATTTTTTGATAGTTCGCCAGCGAGCCAAAAAAAGATGCGTAATTTGTCACCAGATCGAGATCGTAGCCTTTTTGGCGATATTCAGAGAGAAGCCACTTATAATCTGACTCGTGTTTTTTAAAAAACCGAGAACTGTAAACATCCATGATTACAACGTTAATAAATAAAAGCACAAGAAACAATAACGTTATATTTGCCAGGCATAAAGATGACATGCTTTTAGGGTCCTGTAGCAATCAATAAGAACAATAGAAGCATCAGAAAGACAACAAAAAGTGTCATCCTGTAAAACATTTTTATCCATGAGAAATCGTATATCGATGATACTAATGCTTCTGCCTCCGGAGGGAGATTTTTTTTGCTATTTTGCTTTGTGGCTTTTCCAGCCAAAATCCTTTTCATAAGGAACACACGATGCGCAAATCCGGGAAGACCAAGTTGTTCATAAAAAAGATAATCGTTTACATCTAAATATTGCTTATCACTCAAAATATGAAATTATTTTGATAGCTCCAGGGAATATTTACGATAAAAATAAAAATAAAAACACAAAGAAGCAAACAGTCCTAAAAAAACCAATAAAAGCAATATTAAACGCAAATCTCCATACATTTATTCGTCCCCAGAAAAAATCAAGTTACTAATCCCTTCAACCAATTCAGCCCCTCCTTTAGTACCCATCCAGGCTCCCGCAGAAGTAGCGCCTAGTCCTACAACAATTCCACACACAAGGGCACCAGTACCCATCGTAGGTATTCCCATTGCACCGCAAAGAGCGCCAGTACCTAAAGACGCAGCCCAGGCTCCTCCCGCAGCACCAAGCGTACCTCCACCAAACTTACTATATTCAGTAACAGCAACTTTTCCACATTCATCTTCACGATCGACAGTACAGGCTTTATAAACATCATTAGAAGTATTCAAAAAAGAGAAACCTAGTGAGATCCAGCCCCCTGCTTTCATAATACTAGCCGCGCGAGAAGAGCGTACAATATAATCTGAATATCCAGGGATCGCGCCGATACCAACCGTACTCCATTCATGGACGATAGAGCGGCTTGATAAGTTCAATGCTTTTTTAATATTTTCGTAGGTTTGAATCTTAAGTGTTAGCTTGCTTACGTTATTTAATAAAGGTTTTAGCTGAGAGAATAACGCCCTTCTTTCCATATAAAACTGCTGACCAATTAAAGAACCTTGGGATATAAACTGATTCTGATAAGTCTTCTCAATTTTAATGAGTATATTTTCAATTTGCCTGAAATATTTCTCACCTAAATCACCAGCATTCCCAGCTAGTTTATCACCTAAAGAAGTCAATGCAGAAATATTGTCATAATTAGCGTGGAGATACTCTGCAACCGATGTGTTTAATGATGCCAGCGCATGGTTAATTTTCTGTTTTGCCCTGGAAAGAATACTCAGTTGCGATGACTGATTCGTGTTGTCTGGGTCAGCCACGATGAGTAACTGCCCTGGTTTCAACCAAGGTGTGTCATTGTTTATTTGCATAAAGTATCTAGCGGCTTCGCTATTGACATTATTAAACAATAATCGAGCTTGATAATCTAAAGTTCCAGGATGTTGGACCACACAGTAGCCCGGGCTAACGGTTGAACGATGTGTCATATTTAAACCCTTTAATCAACACACATAGTTGTCCAGAGTTTGCAGTGGTGAATTGTTTAATTATTTTATAATTAAATAAACATTCAAACGCCGATGCACTCTCGAAAACACCGAGGTTTGAAAATTATATCATTCACTTGCCGTTAAAAGTAACTCGCAACTTATACCTTTCTTTAATATTAACCGTGCAGCATATCGAATAGCAGTTTTTTCATTGACAATCTTCAATACAACATCATACTCACTTTTGCGCCAGTCAACCTCATTCAGACGAATACACTCCTCTGTAATCAAGATATGCATTGCTGGAAGTTGGTCATGAGAATTAATAGTTTTCCATTGATTACCAACGCGTTTCATTACAGATGGTGCGTAAACTGATACAGGCCCAATAAAATTTGAATCCAGCCTGATATCAAAACAAGGGATTTTGTTTTTTTAACGTAACAGAAAGTTTCTTATACTGTGCAGGTGGTGAAATGCAAGCACTACAGGCTAATGCGATTGATATTACGTTTAACTCTCTAATCATCATTCACCTGCAACATATTTGGAATCAATCATCATGACCGGGGAGGTTCCCCGGTCATGGATGAACAATTACGCTTCTTTGTTTTCTTTAATGTTCCAGCCAGCGCTGCTTTCAGCACCTTTACCACCGGCAGTGGTCTGCTCCCAGTACTGCTGTTTCACTTTCGCAGCCTGGAATGCATAGGTCACGCCAACGGTATCGCCGTTGTCTGCACCGGTGTACTGAACAGAAGTCACGAGAACGTCTTCCAGGGTGATGCGGGTGTATTCAACCTGCTGACCACCCGCTTTGCAGACGGACAGTTCAACTTTGGTCAGGTGTTTACCGCTTGCGCAGTGTTTCAGGATTGCTGTAGTGGATTTGTCGATCAGAGCGTTAACGTGCAGATCGTTAAAGTTAACTTTACCGGCACCGCCGCCACCACCCACACTCATATTACCTGGCTGGGACGCGCCCCAGGAGAAGGAGGTAATGTCAGTCCAGCCGGTGTGGTTAGAATCTTTAGATTCGCCCGTAACACCCTCGACCTTCAGAAACATATCAATAGCCATAATATCTACTCTTCGTGGATGAACAATATTGCTTTCGAAAAAGCCCTTATATGGCAAACAGGAAAGCATGGGGCTGAATAAAACCGTCCATATTTTACCTCTGCCTCATATCAAACGACCCGTGTCATTTGACAGTCTTACATTCCCCCTGAATGAACGGAAAGAATGTGAAGTCTTTTACTACTGCGGATTATCCTGAATCCAGGTACGATCAGGATCGCCAATGATGAGCTGCGGAACCAGTTTATTCAGTTCGTCGCTATGATAAAGACGTAGACAATTTAAGGTTACGCCTTTTACATCAGGTTTGCGCTCCGAGTGGAAACCATTAATTTGGTTTTTATACTTCCCAATAATGGCGTTAACTTTGTCAGTACCGTTTTCAGCATCAAACGGTATCCACTCAATAAATGCACTCGCACTGCGGGCCGCATCAGCAGAAAATTGACTGCCTTTATCTGCAACATGCGCAAGGCAGCGCGCCAGGACCAAATCTTTTACCACCTGCCGGTATGTTTGCTGCTGATAAAAATCAACGTAAGGGTTGTCACCGCGAGCAGAAAAAGATAAGCAAGTGAGCAAAAGAAATGCGGCCTTTAGAAACCTGAATATAATTATTTTAATTCCCAAAACCAGATTTCCTGACAGTACGGAAAGCAATCGGAGTTACATATAAACGAATTATTACTCAGAGGCTCGATAAGGTCGATATGACCACCCCCATACCCATCAATTTTATTGAAGAAAACAACACCTTTTCGGCCCAACATTGAGCGTGCACCAGCCTCGCGGTCTTTAAAGATTTCTGCCTTGCCAAACACATGGGATTTATAAAGCTGATCGGCAAGTAATTTTGCGCCAGGCTCGATTGTTTTTCCCTTATAGGGACCGGTCTTTATGGGTAAACGCCCTGTATATTAAACATTGCATTTTAACAATGCCAGGCTCATTCTTACCGCACAGGAATTATCGTATGCCGGTTGTTGCTTGATCATCGTCGAATAATCGTAGCCAATTTCTGAAAAAACCTGTTCACCCGAGGCAAAACCCGCGCGTGTGTGATTTGAAGAGTAATGCTGACGTTTAAGTTGTTCGTATAATGGTCTCATTTGTCACTCTCCTTTTTTGCACGGGCGTAATTCTTTCATGCCGTCAATGATGATTTTTGAAGCGCGCTCCTCGCCTTGCTGTTTCGATAAGTTCGCAAAACGAGAATAGAGAAACTCATGTATTGTATTTGGCAAAAAAGGCCTGCCCTTGCACCATGCAGTGCCCTCAGACGCGTCGACTACGCCGAGAAGATACATATTTGCCTTAATGCGTTCACGTTCATTCGTTTTCGACAGCCAGGCTTTAGCAAAACGCTCTGCACTCAGATTTAAATCGTACCCTGTTAACAGCGTCGGATCGCGTTGGAAGTTTGATGTGTCATCCTGAGGCAATGCTTCCGCTTGAGGGTATTTGTAATTTCCTGCCTCCGCGCTTGCGAGAGTAGAAACTGCCAGCAAACTGGTCGCGATCAAAAGTATATGTTTCACCGTCTATCCTTATTCACTGACAGAAACAAGCTAAGCTCTTCCGCTCAAATTGCCGGCCCCTTCGGGCCGGCAATCATCATTACGCGTCCTCCGTCTTCAGCGACGGCAGTTTAGATACCAGACGCAGGGAAACGGTCAGGCCTTCCAGCTGGTAGTGTGGACGCAGGAAGAACTTCGCGGCGTAGTAGCCCGGGTTGTCTTCAATTTCCTGCACCTGCACTTCCGCCGCCGCCAGCGGTTTACGGGACTTGGTTTCCTGGGAGGAGTTAGCCGGGTCGCCGTCCACGTAGTTCATCACCCAGTCGTTCAGCCAGCGTTCCATCTCTTCTCGCTCGCGGAAGGAGCCGATTTTGTCGCGCACGATGCACTTCAGGTAGTGAGCAAAACGACAGCAGGCGAACAGGTAAGGCAGACGGGAGGCCAGACGCGCGTTAGCGGTGGCATCCGGGTCGTGATACTCGGCCGGTTTTTGCAGGGACTGCGCGCCGATGAAGGCGGCGAAGTCGGAGTTTTTGCGGTGAACCAGCGGCATAAAGCCGTTTTTCGCCAGCTCGGCTTCACGACGATCGCTGATGGCGATCTCGGTCGGGCATTTCATGTCCACGCCGCCGTCATCGCTCGGGAAGGTGTGGCACGGCAGGTTTTCCACCGCCCCGCCGGACTCCACGCCGCGAATCGAGGTGCACCAGCCGTACTCTTTGAAGGAACGGTTGATGTTGGCGGCCATCGCGTAAGCCGCGTTCGCCCAGGAGTAGCTGTTGTGGTTCGCGCCGTCGGTCTGCTCTTCAAAGTCAAAGCTGTCGACCGGATTGGTGCGAATGCCGTACGGCAGACGCGACAGGAAGCGCGGCATGACCAGGCCCAGATAACGGGCATCTTCCGATTCACGCACTGAACGCCAGGCCGCGGATACCGGGGGCTGCAAGATATTTCTCAGGTCGCGCGGGTTAGCCAGCTCCTGCCAGGACTCCATCTGCATCACGCCCGGCGCGGTGCCGGTAATGAACGGACAGTGGGCCGCAGAGCCGATGCGCGCCATCTCGCCCAGCAGCTCAACGTCCTGCGGGCTGTGGTCGAAGTAGTAGTCGCCTACGATGCAGCCAAACGGCTCGCCACCGAACTGGCCGTACTCCTGCTCGTAGATTTTTTTGAAGATCGGGCTCTGGTCCCAGCCCACGCCCTTGTAGCGCTTCAGGGTGCGGCCCAGCTCCTGCTTGGAGATGCTCATAAAGCGGATCTTCAGCATCTCGTCGGTTTCGGTGTTGTTCACCAGATAGCTCAGCCCGCGCCAGGCGCTCTCCAGCTTCTGGAACTCCTCGTGGTGAATGATCTGGTTCACCTGCTGTGAAAGCTGCTCGTCAATACCGGCAATCAGGTTCTGAATGGTGCGGTAGGTATCGTTTGAAAAGGTCACGGTGTTTTCCAGCGCCTGCTGCGCCAGGGTTTTTACCGCGCTTTCTACGGCAGAGCGCGCCTGATCGGTTTTCGGGCGGAACTCTTTATTCAGCAGCGCGCTGAACTCGTCCTGGCTGAAGGCCTGGCCCGCCTGCTGATCGTGTTGTTGGGTCTGGTTGCTCATCGATTATTCCTCGCTACCTTTTGCACTTTCGTCATTTTTTGGCATCTGGCTCAGGGATTTGAGCAGCGTCGGATCCTGAAGGATTTTTGCAATCAGCTCTTCCGCGCCGTTTTTGCCATCCATGTAGGTCAGCAGGTTAGAGAGCTGGGTGCGCGCTTCCAGCAGCTTGTTCAGCGGCTCTACTTTGCGGGCTACCGCGTCCGGCAGGAAGTCGTCCATACTGTCAAAGGTCAGATCGACGTTGAGCTTACCTTCGCCGGTCAGGGTGTTATCCACCTGGAACGCCACGCGCGGCTTCAGCGCCTTCATGCGTTCGTCGAAGTTGTCGATGTCGATTTCAAGGAACTTACGCTCGTCGACGGCTGGCAGGTTTTCCACCGGCTTGCCAACCAGATCGGCCATAACGCCCATCACAAACGGCAGCTGAATTTTGCGTTCTGCGCCGTAGATCTCTACGTCATATTCGATCTGCACGCGGGGAGCACGGTTGCGTGCGATGAATTTCTGTCCACTGTTACTCATTGCCATGATGTTCTCCATCAAAGATGCGCGGTGAAGGTGAAACGGCAGACTCCATGCCTGTCGTCATAATGCCAGGACGCGTCATTCGCGGCGTCCAAAGATGTTTTCCAGTTGGTTAACGCCGTCTGGCGCCAGGTCGCGAATAATGTCCATAAAGTTGAGTTCAGACAGCCGCTGCACCCGTTCAATCATCAGCGGTGCGGGGTGGCTGGGTTCGTACTGCGCAAAATACTGTTTCGCTTTTTCCAGCATCAGCTGCGCGTCGGCGCGGCTGGTCACCTGCACGCTGCGCCAGTCCGTCACCTGCTGAACGGGCGACGCGGCCACTGGCTGCGGCTCGGCGTGCTGCTCAGCCTGCGCGTCACGGTTCGGCAGCAACTTGCTGATATCGGTCACCTGACAGGCGCTCGAAACTTGCCCGACGGTTTTCAGCAGCTGTTCCATCTCCGGTACGCCACTTTCCCCGAGATAGCCGGTAAGCAGTTCACGGATGGCGAGCAGGCGTTCGTTGATCACGATTACCGCTTCGGTGCCTGGCTGATCGCCCCGGGCCAGCTCATCGATCAGTCGTGGACGACCGCCCGGATAATCCGGACACTCTGTTTTACTGCCATCAAGCAGCGCCTGGGCGTCACGGAGCGAAATCTCATCGCCGTTAGAGCGGAGCAGTGAGGCGTTACGCACCGCGACCGTCAGGTCAGATTTATCGCTCAGCCCGGCGAGGGCGTTAATGCGGTAGAACGGATCGGTTTCGCCATACTCTTCCAGCAGCGGGTAAAGTTGCTCCCAGTAACGGGACAGGGCTTCCTGCACCAGCAGTAGCCCGTCGGCGTAACCTGCCAGCCCGCGACGACGCGTCCAGGCATGGGTTAACGCCAGCATGACGCGAAGATCTTTGGTGCGGCCCAGCAGGCTGATGGCGAGTTTTTCCACCGTGTTCCAGTCGGCAGGCTCTGCCGGAATGATGGTGTCGCCAAACTGCTGTTCGGCTTTGCCCTGACTGGCCTGCCCCATGGCCTGGAAATCAGCGTCGTACTCCAGGTTTTCACCGCAGGGGTTATCGGGGCTTATCGGCGCGAGAAATTCATCGATATTCATAAGATCCCTGCTTATTCATACATAGGCGGGTAAAGACCGTGGCGGCCCGGACGGGCGCCGCCTGCCGGATCGAACAGCAGCGTAAAGAGCTGCCCGGTGAAGTTTCCGCTGTGGACGTGGGTGTAAAGCGGATAGCCGTCGCAGCGGTTTGTCCACCAGTAGCTGGTCTGGCGCAGCGGATCAAAACACTCCGCCGCCTGCGGCCAGCCCAGCGTGCTCTGACCCTCGTCGTCATAGCCAATCACGTCGAGAATGTCGGAACGCTTTTGCGGCTCAACCGGCTGGGGCGCCGGGATGGTCATCAGCATTTCATCCAGCTGGGAGGCAGAATAGCTGTTACGCACCGCGTGCAGCCCCAGACGGCCAAGCTGCTGGTACCAGCTTTCAGCCTGCCCGAGCAGACGGGATGACCACTCGGCCGGGGTGAAGCTCAGTTGCAGGCATACCGGATAGTGACGGCCTACGCTGTCACGGCCCGGTAGCAGGCAGCCCATCTGAATCATCTGGCTACCAAGCATCGGCGGGACGACAAAGTTCCACACCGGGGCTTTAGAAAACGGGCGCTCACCGCTGCGCTGCTCTTCCTGTTGCCAGGCCAGCAGGCCGACCTGAAACCAGTGCGACCACTGGCGTTGCAGGGTATCCGGAAAGCGACGCTGCAAAAAATCTCCGGCGCTGGGTAATTTGCCATACCAGCTATAACGGTTCATCGCAGGGGTATTCGTCATACGGCTGTCCTTGCGGTTATGGGCATGAGAAACGGGGAAGCTGGAACGGGTTACGGATGCTGTTCGGGGCAAACTCCAGCGTGACCTGATGTCCGTCGACGTTGAAGGTGGCCTGACGGCTCAGGCTACCCGCGCCAGGGCTGGTGCGCGCCTTGTCGATAAAGCGGTTCAGCGCCCAGGAACCGTTAGTCACCAGCGTAGCCGTGCTGCCGTTAGCCAGACCCAGCTGCATACGCACCTGGTTGGTCCCGCCCGGCCCCGGCCAGTTCATGATCTGCACAGCCTGCGGACCGTGGCTGTAGCGCAGCAGTTGGCCGTCCACGTCCAGCGTCAGGTTCAGAATGGTATTGTCCATACGCACGGTGCGCACCGTCACCTTGAAGGATGGCGTGGTCGCGCCGTTTGCGAAGAAGGCATCGCGGACAGACTGCGCCTGCTGGAACGGACGCAGCAGCCCTTCACTGCCCGGCAGCGTTTTACCGTCGATGCCTGGCATAAAGCGCCAGTTCGCCTGGGTGGTGTCCACCTTGTTGGTCAGGTTGTCGCGGAAAAAGGTGTCCATCAGTCCGGTGCCCGGCGCGAACATGCGGGCGAGATCGTCCGGCGTCACCTCGGTGCTGGCGCTGCGCACCAGCGGATAAC
>ENA-UOZA01000313-UOZA01000313.1-food-metagenome-genome-assembly--contig:-NODE-313-length-10576-cov-3.445300_pt1 | contig 10576 bp, 9 predicted proteins | sample MGYA00249867_ERZ772721 | MGnify/ENA primary metagenome ERZ772721 (study PRJEB29005, sample SAMN08379453) | food metagenome | isolation source: cheese spiked with Escherichia coli O103 | study: EMG produced...
GAAAGCTATTATCGCTAAAATTATGAATCTATATGCTGTCTTGTAAGCTGCGGATTGGCCTGTATCAGGCGCATCAGCTTAAGCTCCGTGGGCGAAGGCCGTACGCGTCTTGACTCCCACTCTTGTACCATTGCTACGCTGACGCCCATGGCGTTGGCAAAATCATCGATTTTCAGCCCGGTACCTTTGCGTAGCTGGTCAAATTCAATGCATGCGGCGGGCTTACGCGTCAGGGAGGCCGCCTGAGCCTGATCTTTAAAAATAATTTGTTCAAGGTTGCTCAGCAGTTCAAATGCAGGATCTTTATATTCCATTGAGGACTCCTCTCTTTCATACGGCGGAGGGTGAATTATGTAGAGCCTCTTAAGAATAGTCGGAAAAAAAGCCCAGGAATGATTACCCTGATAATTATTTATCACCAGAGGTTCTTCAGGTCCGTTGCAGACGCTATAAGGTGCTGAAAAGTAATAGAGAGAGCAGTTAAGCAAATTATTGTAAACAGGTCAGAAGAAAAGCAGAAATGGCCAGCGCGCGCCCGCTGGCCGGTGTATTACGCCTTTTGCAGCTTCTCCACTTCGCCTGGCGCAGCCGCAGGTTGCCGCTGACCCAGCTTATATTTCACCAGCAGGGCGATGGCCGACAGAAATGCCGGGATAGCCAGCAGGGAGAAAATTGTTTCGAAAGAGAGCTGGGCCTGCATCAGGAATGCGCCGCTAAACGCCCCGAGAATGCCGCCAAAGCGGCCAATACCCAGCATCCAGGCCACGCCGGTTGCGCGTCCCTGAGTGGGATAGAAGCCGGCAGCCAGCGCTGGCATCGACGATTGCGCGCCGTTCATAATGCTGCCGGCGATAAATACCATAATCCCCATCAGCAGCAGGTTATGGGTTGAGAAACCGACCAGACAAACAAAGACCCCCGTCAGCAACCAGCCTACCGCCACGACTTTGTTTGGATTGAGCTTATCCATCAGCGCGCCGAGAATGAGTACGCCAATGCCGCCACCCAGCGGGAACAGCGCGGTGATAATGGAGGCCTGGCTCATCGTCGCCCCGGTTTCGCGGATGAGCAGCGGCAGCCAGCTGGTCAGTAAATAGAAGATCAGCAGGCCCATAAAGTAGGTCAGGCAAAGCATCACGGTGCCGACGGCGTAGCGCGGAGAAAAAATCACGCCGATGGACGATTTCTCTTTTACCTGGCCCGCTTCGCGTAGCTCAAATTCCGCCTGCTCAGGAACAGGTGCAATGCGGCGCAGGATCGCGGCGATACGCTGCGCAGGCTGGCCTTTGACCACCATATAGCGCGCGGATTCCGGTAGAAAAAAGATCAAAACGACCGCCAGCAGCAGCGGCATTACGCCACCGAGCACCAGCACGCTTTGCCAGCCGTAATGGGGGATCATCCAGGCGGAGAGAAAACCGCCCAGCGAGGAGCCCATTGGAAAGCCAACGAACATCAGATTGACCATTAGCGCTCTGCGGCGCTCAGGGGCATATTCGCTCATCAGCGTCGCGGCGTTCGGCATGGCGGCACCCAGCCCAAGGCCGGTGAGAAAACGCAGCAGCGTTAGCTGATTAAGGCTGGTAGCAAAGGCGGTCAGCAGGCTGAAGCCGCCGAAAACCACAATGGACAAAATCAGAACTTTTTTGCGCCCAACGCGATCGGCGAGCGGTCCGGCGGTCAGCGCGCCGACGGCGAGCCCGACTAAGGCGGCGCTCATCACCGGGCCTAACGCCGATTTTTCGACGCCCCATTCCTGCACCAGGTCAGAGGCGATAAAGCCGATTATCGCGGTATCGAATCCGTCCATCGCGACGGTGATAAAACATAAGGCCAGAATCATCCACTGGTATTTCGTGAAGGGATGTTCATTGATAAAAGCCTGAATATCGATGGTTGTTTTCTTCATGCGGCATTCCTGGCAGGCAGAGCGGGGGACAGAGATATACCCGTCATACTTCAAGTTGCCTGTGCGTTGGCTTCGCTCGTTCACCCCAGTCACTTACACCAGTAAGCGCCTGGGACTCTCTCACTTGCCGCGCTACGCGGCTTAAGGCCTCGCCCCTTACGGTGCCAGCGCAAGCGCTGTTCAAAACGGTTAACCGCTTTGTCCCGCAACTCGAATTACTTGGGGTATCGATTATTGTTATCTCCCTCGCGGTCGTTGATGTTGTTTGTGCGATTATCGAACGAATAGCCGTTAATCGCTCATTTAATAAAATCATCGAACGGCGGTTCAGGCAATGCAGGCGAAAAGGGAAGCGTGCGATTATCGTCCACTTTGCGACGTGGGTAGAAGAGAGAATAGATTAATAATAGTAAAATCAAATAGTTAAATGTTTCGGTCGAATGCCGGATGATAGCGGTAATTGTGATGAACTTAACAGCCGACGCGACTGGCCGCTAAAACGCTAAAAAGCTGGCTTTCAGGGAGGAAGATTGTGAGGAAAAGGTATCCTGCAAGGCCGACCTGGACTATCCTTGTCAGCGTCTGGCACGTGTGTGTCTGTTTGCGCTTTTTTTGGCTGAAAGGAGTAAAAAAATGGCGACAGGAAAGTCCTGCTCTCGCTGGTTTGCGGCTATTGCGGCCCTGTTAATGGTGGTTAGCCTGAGTGGGTGTTTTGATAAAGAAGGCGATCAGCGCAAAGCGTTCATCGATTTCCTGCAAAATACGGCAATGCGTAGCGGCGAACGTCTGCCGACGCTGACCGCCGATCAGAAAAAACAGTTTGGGCCTTTCGTTTCCGATTATGCGGTGATTTATGGCTATTCACAGCAGGTAAGCCAGGCGATGGATGCGGGTTTGCGTCCGGTGGTGGATAGCGTAAACGCGATCCGCGTACCGCAGGATTATGTCACCCAGCGCGAGCCGCTGCGTCAGGCAAACGGCGCCCTCGGCGTACTGAGCCAGCAGCTGGAGAATGCAAAAATGCAGGCGGATGCCGCTCACGGCGCGCTGAAGCAGGGGGACGATCTCAAACCGGTCTTCGACCAGGTGTATAATAAAGTCGTGACCGCGCCGGCGAATGCGCTACAGCCGCTTATTCCGGCCGCTCAGGTCTTTACCCAGCAGCTGGTGCAGGTAGGCGATTTTATTGCTCAGCAAGAATCCCAGGTTAGCTTTGCGGCGAACGGTATTCAGTTCCCGACTTCGCAGCAGGCCAGCCAGTACAATACGCTGATTGGCCCGCTGGCCGCTCAGCACCAGGCCTTCAACCAGGCGTGGACGGCAGCTGTTAACGCGACCCGTTAACGGCTCTGATAGCCCGGGCAAGGCTTCACCTTCGCCCGGGTTTTCTTTTTCCCCTTCTCACTTCACCTGCGGATTCACGCAGTTCTTTTCCACTTTACCGTTCAGAGCATCAATCAGGTTATCCACCGCGCAGGCCGCCATGTTATAGCGGGTTTCATGCGTTGCGGAGCCAATATGCGGCACGGCAACAACGTTCGGCATAGTCAGCAGCGGGGAGTCTTTCGCCAGCGGCTCTTGTTCGAAAACGTCCAGTCCGGCGGCGTGAATAACCCCTTCCTGCAGCGCGGCAATCAGCGCCTTTTCGTCCGCTACCGGACCGCGCCCGGCGTTAATAAAGATGGCGCTGGACTTCATTTTGGCGAACTGTTCTTTGCCGAACAGATGATAAGTCTCGTCGGTCAGCGGTAGGATCAGGCAGACAAAATCCGCTTCCTGCAGCAGGGTATCGAGATCGCAATAGCGGGCGTTAAAGCGCTCTTCCGCCTGCGGGTGCTGGCGGCGGGCATTGTAGAGAATCGGCATACCGAAGCCCGCGTGGGCGCGCTGGGCGAGCGCCATCCCGATACGCCCCATACCCACGATGCCGAGGGTTTTATGATGCACATCGTTGCCAAACCAGTCCGGACCGATGCTTTTGGTCCACTCCCCGGCCTTCACGCGGTTGGCCACCTCAACCACCCGACGCGCGGTGCTCAGTACCAGGGCCATTACGGTATCGGCGACGGTTTCGGTCAGCACGGTCGGGGTGTGCATCAGCAGCACCTTACGCGCATTCAGCGCATCGACGTCGAAGTTATCGTAACCGACGGAAATGGTCGAGGTCGCACGAAGCTTGGGCATTTTCTCCAGTAACGCGGTATCGACTTTTTCGCTGGAACCCAGCAGGCCAACCGCTTCAGCGAACGCGTCGGCGTGCTGCGAAACGGTCTCCGGACGCAGGTTTTTCACCTGAGTGACGGTAAAGTGTTGTTCCAGACGCTGTTGCAGGTCGTCGGGAAGCGTTTTGTAGAGAATAACTGACGGCTTCATGCGGTTCTCCGTTGCGTTAAGGTTTCAGGCGTGACGTGCGCCAAGCGGAAGTTTTTGATTATTAGCAGGCTTAACAATCAAAGTAAGCCATACCGAGACGAAAAGCGCCACTCCCATGAAAATGTACGAGGCTGCGGGGCTGCCGGTAGTGCCGTTCAGGTAACCGACAAACCATGAACCGAAGAACGAACCCAGCGCGCCCATGCTGTTAATCAGCGCCATGGCGCCGCCGGCGACGTTGCGCGGCAGCATCTCAGGAATGATGGCGAAGAACGGCCCGTAGGGGGCGTACATCGCCGCGCCGGCAATCACCAGCAGGGTGTACGAGATCCAGAAATGGTTGGCGCCAACGGCCCAGGAACCAATAAAGGCGAAGGCGGCAATCAGCAGCAGCGGCCAGACAAACAGCTTGCGGTTCTGCATTTTATCAGAGGCCCAGGAGACTACGATCATCGCGATGGTCGCCGCCAGATAGGGAACCGAGGAGAGCCAGCCGACTTCGACCATGCCCATATTCTCGCCGCCGCTGCGGATAATGGACGGCAGCCACAGAACGAAACCGTAAACCCCGATGCTCCAGGCGAAATACTGCATGCACAGCAGGATAACATTGCGCGAGCGGAAGGCTTCGCCGTAGTTGCGCACCGGTTTGATACCCTGCTGTTCACGCTCCAGCTGCTCCTGTAACGCGGCTTTTTCACTTTCCGCCAGCCAGTTGACCTGCGACGGTTTATCTTTTACCAGCACCCACCAGCAGAAGGCCCAAATTACCGCCGGAACCCCTTCAATAATAAACATTTCCCGCCAGCCGAAAGCCTGGATGAGATAGCCGGATACGACCGACATCCACAGCACCGTCACCGGGTTACCGAGGATCAGGAAGGTATTGGCGCGAGAGCGTTCAGATTTCGTAAACCAGTTGCTGATGTAAATCAGCATCGCCGGCATGACCGCAGCCTCGACAACCCCAAGAATAAAACGAATCGCCGCCAGCGCGGGGATATTGTGCACCATCCCGGTCAGCGAGGCGCAGGCACCCCACAGGATAAGACAGATAAAAATCAGTTTACGTACGCTGCGGCGTTCAGCGTAAATCGCGCCGGGGATCTGAAAGAAGAAGTAGCCGAGGAAGAACAGCGCTCCCAGCAGGGAGGAGATACCTTTGGTGATCCCCAGGTCTTCGGTAATACCGGCCGCCGAAGCGAAGCTGAAGTTAGCGCGGTCGAGGTATGCCAGGCTATACGTGATAAACACGATAGGCATGATGTACCACCAGCGTTTTGTTGCATTCGTTGAACTATTCATAGGTTTGCCTCTGTAATTGAGGTGACGCTCATCATAGAAAAGATCCGTTACGCCGCGCTGCATGTAGGGTACAGAACGGCCTGACGTTGTGCTGAATCTGTTTACTCGTCCAGCGCCTCGCGCGTGGGTAAGCCTTCGCTATCGCCCTGAACCTGTATGGCCAGGGAGCCAATTTTATTTCCACGTTTTACCGCCTGCTGCAGCGGTTTTCCTTCCAACAGGGCGCTGATGACCCCGACGGCAAAACCATCGCCCGCGCCGACGGTATCGACGACGTTATCCACTTTTATTGCCGCGACGGCCCCTTGTTCGCCGTCGGCGGTTTTATACCAGGCGCCATCGGTTCCGGTTTTAATGATGACCGCGCGAACACCGTGGCGGAGATAAAAGTCCGCAATAGCTTCCGGCGTTTGCTGGCCGGTCAGAATCATGCCTTCTTTTAAACCCGGCAGAACCCAGTCGGCCTGGAATGCGAGCTGGTTAAGCTTCTCCACCATTTCGGCTTCGCTTTTCCACAGCACCGGCCGCAGATTGGGGTCGAACGAAATGGTTTTTCCCTGCGCCTTCATGGTGCGTGCCGCGCGGTCCAGCAGGGCGTATGAACTTTCCGACAGCGCGGCGGCCACGCCGCTTAAGTGCAGGTGGCGGGCGCTGGCGAAGTACGATTCGTTAAAGTCGTCCGGCGAAAGATGGCTGGCGGCGGATCCTTTACGGAAGTATTCCACGATGGGATCGGTTCCATTTTCAACTTTAGATTTCAGCTGAAAGCCGGTAGCGTAGCGGCTATCGGTGCTCACGCCGCAGGCGTCGATCCCCTCCTTCGCCAGCGTATTGAGGACGAAGCGGCCAAAGCTGTCCGCGCCAACGCGGCTTACCCAGCCGACGCTTAAGCCGAGGCGGGCCAGCCCGGTCGCGACGTTCAGCTCCGCGCCCGCCACGCGCTTCATAAAGTGTTCTACATCGGCCAGCTCGCCGGTTTCGGTGGCGACAAACATCGCCATAGCTTCGCCTATCGTGATGACATCTAATGGTTTTTGCATAACTTAATCCTCACGTAACAGCTTGACGTAGCGGCGGGTCACGGCCGTCAGGTCATGGCCAGTCAGCGGAAATTCGATCCCCCGCGGGGCATCGGCGGGCAGGTTGTTGAGCAGCGCCAGCCAGCGTGCGGAGGCCTCATCCGGCGGCACGGCGCGAAACTGCGAATGATGCGGCTCAGCCGCCTTAACATGAATATAGCTAACGGCCGGGGCCAGGTGGCGCGCAGCCTCTTCCGGCGAGTCGCCGACCCATAGCCAGTTGCCCATATCAAAGGTGAGGGTGATCGGCAGCTGATTAACCCGGCAGGCGGCTTTGAAGCGCTGCATCGGCGCCAGCTGGCCGCAGTCGGTTTGGTCGTTTTCCACCACCAGCGCCATCCCGCTCTCCTGCAGAATTTCGCGCAGGGCTTCGAGGTCATCGTGGTGGCTAAAGTGGCCCAGCGAGAGCTTCAGCCACAGCGCGTTGAGCGTTTGCGCTTCCAGCAAAAAGTCGCTAAGACGCGGGTTGAGCGAGCCGTCTGCGGCAAACAGGGCTTCCGGCGCGGAATAGCAGACCAGCAGGCCGCGACGCTCAATGTCGGCCGCTAATTCCGCCAGGCGGGACAGTTCATCAGGGGTGAACAGTTCGCGGCGGATCTCTACGCCATCGGCGCCGGAACCGGCGATAAACGGCAGGACGGCGGACTGTCCGCCCAGCGCTTTAACGTGGTCATTCCCGTACGCGGCGGTAACGACAATAATCTTTCTGGCCATCCCAATACTCCCGACGATTATCTGATGCGTTGCTTATTACGCTAGATGGTATCGGTTCCAAAGCAAAGGCCAGGATGTCTGATTTATGATCGCCATCACGAAGGATCGCTAGCGGGAGGTTGAGCCTCTGACGATCAGCTCTCCGGAAAATACCCTTTCGCAGACCGGGTCGGTGCTGCCTTCAATCCGGCGCACCACCTGCTCGACGGCGGCGAAGCCAATCTGCCAGGTCGGCTGTTTGAGCGTAGTAATCCCCACGCCCGCCAGCTCGGCCCACTCCAGTTCATCGAAGCCCAGCAGGCCGATATCGCTGCCCCAAATCAGGCCAACGCGTTTAAGCGAGCGCGCCACCTGCAGGGTCAGCGCGCCGTTGGCGGAAATCACCGCCTTGCGCATGCCGCGATGGTGGGAGTGGAAATGACGCAGGACGTTATCCAGCATCGCGCCATCGTTCAACGGCACTTCGGCGTTTTCCGCGACGATGCCGGTATGGCGCTGGAGCGTCTGGCGAAACGCGCTCAGGCGCTCGCGACGGGTATTGACTGAGCCAAGAGGCTCGCTGAGGAACAACAGCGCTTCGAAGCCTTTTTCCACCAGATGTTCGGTGGCCGTGGTGGCGGCCTGGGTATTATCGAGGCCGACGACATCGCAGGCGAATTCCGGAATCTTGCGGTCGATAAGCACCATCGGCAGCGCCGACTGCTGCAGGCGGTTAAGGCCATCCTCACGCATCCCGACGGCGTTGACCACAATCCCCTCGACCTGGTAGCTGCGCAGCAGGTCGAGATAGTGCAGTTCCTGATCCAGCTCGTTGTTGGTATTACATACCAGTAGGGTGAATCCCTTTTCACGACAGGCCGCTTCAATACCGCTGAGCACGTTGACGGAGTAGGGATTGGTAATATCGGCGATGATCAGGCCGATCAGTCGGGTGCGGCCATGCTTCAGGCCGCGGGCCATCAGGCTGGGACGATAGTCGAGCTCGGCAATGGCTTTTTCAATGCGTCCCAGCAAATCGTCGGAAAGCAGGTGCTTCTCGCCGTTCAGATAGCGTGAAATGCTGGTTTTGCCGGTCTTTGCGGCTTTCGCCACATCGCTAATGGTTGCTCGCGCCGCTTTCGCCATGGTGGCTTCCTTTGCTGAAATCTGCACACACCTTAGCGCGAAAATCCGCTATATCAAGCATTTTGCCCGGCGATTCACCGGGCAAAGGGGGAGGTTACTGCAGCGGGCTGAGGGTAATTTCCACGCGGCGGTTCTGCGCTTTCCCTTCCGCCGTGCTGTTGCTGGCGATGGGGTTCGCCGGACCCATGCCGGTCGTGCGGATGCGACTGGCCGCTACGCCTTGGGTGATAAGCGCGCTGGCGACGCTCTCCGCGCGCTGCTGAGAAAGACGCATATTCAGATCCTGGCTACCGGTACTGTCGGTATAGCCAACCACGTTAACCGCGGTTTTCTCATACTCTTTGAGCACCATTGCCACCCCGGTCAGGGTATTGGCGCCTGCCGGTTTGAGATTGGCGCTGCTGCTGTCGAAGGTCACATTGTTTGGCATATTCAGTACGATATTGTCACCGTTGCGCGTCACGCTTACGCCGGTTCCCTGCATTTTGTCGCGCAGCTTCGCTTCCTGCACGTCCATGTAGTAACCGATGCCGCCGCCCAGCGCTGCACCGGCCGCTGCGCCAATCAGCGCGCCTTTGCCGCGGTCATGTTTGGAAGAGGAGAGCACGCCGACGCCTGCGCCGACCAATGAACCAATGCCCGCGCCGATCCCGGATTTACCCGCTTCGCGTTCGCCAGTGTAGGGGTTGGTGGTACAGCCAGAAATGACCAGTGCGCCGCTAACGATAGCCGCAATCATGAGTACGCGTTTTTTCATCTTAATTCCTTAATCCTTTTTATTCTTTGCCACAGCGACCGTGACGGTTGATTATGACGCCCGAAGCCGGAGAAAATTCCGCAGAGAGCATCTCAATTTGTAAATAACATTGAACGGCTGAATAACTTGTCGTCACTACACCTGCTATCGCTGACCAGGAGTCCGTTTTGCCAACTTCATCTGCCACCAAAACTATTCTGACCGCCGCCCACTGGGGACCCATACTGGTCGAAACCGATGGTGAAAACGTCATCTCGTCGCGCGGAGCGCTTGATACGCCTTTCGCCAACTCCCTGCAAACTGCCGTGCGCGATCAGGTGCACAGCAAAACTCGGGTACGTTACCCGATGGTGCGTAAGGGCTTCCTCGCCTCGCCAGAAAGCCCACAAGGCGTGCGCGGGCAGGACGAGTTTGTGCGGGTGAGCTGGGAGCAGGCGCTGGATCTGATTCACGCTCAGCATCGACGCATTCGCGACAGCTATGGCCCGAGCGCCATCTTCGCGGGTTCCTACGGCTGGCGTTCTAACGGCGTGCTGCACAAAGCGGCGACGCTGCTCCAGCGCTATATGAGCCTGGCGGGCGGTTATACCGGGCATCTGGGCGATTATTCCACCGGCGCGGCGCAGGCGATCATGCCGTATGTGGTTGGCGGTAATGAGGTTTATCAGCAGCAGACCAGCTGGCCAATGGTGCTGGAACATAGCGATGTGGTGGTGCTGTGGAGCGCTAACCCATTAAATACGCTAAAAATTGCCTGGAACGCTTCCGATGAGCAGGGCATCCCATGGTTCGATCGTCTGCGTCAGAGCGGGAAGCGGGTGATCTGCATCGATCCAATGCGATCGGAAACGGCGGAATTCTTTGGCGACGCGGCGGAGTGGATCGCCCCGCATATGGGCACCGACGTGGCGCTGATGCTCGGTATCGCCCATACGCTGGTGGAAAACGGCTGGCAGGATGAGGCGTTTTTGGCCCGCTGCACCAGCGGCTATGACGTTTTCGCCCGCTATCTGACCGGGGAGAGCGACGGAACGGCCAAAACGGCGGAATGGGCGGCGGCGATCTGCGGCATTAGCGCGGAGAAAATTCGCGAACTGGCACAACTTTTCCACGAAAACACCACCATGCTGATGTCCGGCTGGGGCATGCAGCGCCAGCAGTTTGGCGAACAAAAACACTGGATGCTGGTGACCCTTGCGGCCATGCTCGGCCAGATCGGCACCGAAGGCGGGGGGTTTGGCCTTTCCTATCACTTTGCCAACGGCGGCAACCCGACGCGGCGTGCGGCGGTGCTGGGCTCAATGCAGGGTAGCG
>ENA-UOZA01000318-UOZA01000318.1-food-metagenome-genome-assembly--contig:-NODE-318-length-10372-cov-3.467287_pt1 | contig 10372 bp, 7 predicted proteins | sample MGYA00249867_ERZ772721 | MGnify/ENA primary metagenome ERZ772721 (study PRJEB29005, sample SAMN08379453) | food metagenome | isolation source: cheese spiked with Escherichia coli O103 | study: EMG produced...
GGCATGGTGTCCGTGTTTGAAGTGGTAGGCTCGGACAGGGAGATTGCGCTTCTTCGCCAGCTTCCTGATGACGGTAAGATGCTACTGGATGATACCCTGACCCACTGGCACACCAACGCGCGTCTGCTGCAAACGATGATTGGCTGGTGGCTGGATGCGCCGCCCGCAGACGGTAAGCTGGCGTTACCGTCGACGTTCAGTGAATCGTTGTATGATGTGCTGATGAACGCGCGCAACCAGGCGTGGCGGGAGACGCTGTATGCCCTGCCTGCCGGTCGTTATGTTGTCGCGGTTGGCGCGTTGCAAATGTACCGAGAAGGGAATTTGCCGACGCTGCTGAAATAAAAAAATGGCCAATATTGCTATTGGCCCGTCAAAGAGGAATTTCATCGTTTTTATTATACCGAAGTGACCTTCGGCTACGCCGATTGTCGCTCAAAGTAACCATCACTGCCAATACTATTGCGCAAGATGGTGCTATTTTTTAGACAAACGTCAGGCGTATGCTGCTGGCATGAACCGTCTGTCGTAAGAAGGATAGCCATGACTCCCGCCGTTAAATTACTCGAAAAAAACAAAATTTCTTTCCGGATCCACACCTACGATCACGATCCGAACGAAACCAACTTTGGTGATGAAGTGGTGCGCAAGCTGGGGCTGAACGCGGACCAGGTTTACAAAACGCTGCTGGTCGCGGTGAATGGCGATATGAAGCACCTCGCCGTGGCAGTGACGCCCGTCGCCGGACAGCTTGATCTGAAGAAAGTGGCCAAAGCGCTGGGAGCGAAAAAGGTCGATATGGCAGACCCGATGGTTGCGCAACGCACTACGGGTTATCTGGTCGGCGGGATCAGCCCGCTCGGCCAGAAAAAGCGTCTGCCGACCCTGATCGATGCGCCTTCGCAGGAATTTGAGACGATCTATATTTCTGGCGGCAAACGCGGGCTGGATATCGAACTGGCCGCAGGCGATCTGGCGAAAATGCTGGACGCGAAATTTGCGGATATTGCGCGCAGGGATTGAGAAAATTGCCCGGTGGCGCTGCGAGGTAAAAGCAAAACGGTAACAGGCGTTACCGTTTTTTTGTGTTCGCGCCCTCTCCCGGTGGGAGAGGGTTGGGGTGAGGGCATCAGGCCGCACAACACTACTGCCAGCTCACCTCGCCCTTCGGCTCATACGCGTTCACGTCAATCGGTGAATTTTGCTGGATAAACTGCTTTAACACTTCCGCATCAATAAACCCGGTATTTACATAGCCCGGTTTGTTATCGATATGCGGATAGCCGTCGCCGCCGGTGGCGTTAAAGCTTAACGTTGCCAGGCGGTAGGTTTTCGCCGGATCAACAGGTTCGCCTTTGATTTTGAGATCGTTGAGCTTACCGTCCTTCGCGACGAAGCTGACGTTAGCAAACTGCGGATACGCTCCGGAGTCCGGCTTCATCTGCGCCACGGCGGTCAGGTAGTCAATTACCTCTTTCCCGCTCATGTCCGCATACACCACCACGTTGCCAAACGGCTGCACTTTGAGCACGTCTTTATAGGTGATGTTTCCGCCATCGATGGAATCACGAATACCGCCGCCGCTCATCACGCCGAAATCCGCATTCGTGCGCGCCATCTGCGCGGCCAGCACCAGACGCCCCATGTTGGTTTGTACGAAGCGGACTTTGCTGCGGTCCCCTTCCAGTCGTCCGTTAAGCGTGCCAATCTTCACGTCCAGCTGCGCTTTCCCTTTGCTCTGGAACGGCGTCAGCAGGGAGAGCATCTGCTGGTTTTCAGCGATCTCTGGCGTGTAGAGTACCCGCTCGCTTTTGCCGTCCGGGTAGGTTACTTTCTTCTTCAGGTTGACCGGGATGAGCTGATAGTGCACCAGCTTCATCTCGCCGTTACGGAATTCGAAATCCGCACGGCCTACGTATTTACCCCACTCGTGGGCCTGTACAATCCAGATACCGTTCTGACGATCCGGCGCGCACGGCGTGCCGGGCACATAATCTACCTGCTTTTTATTCTCAGAAGCCATGCAGACCGGATCCTGCGAATGACCGCCCACAATCATCGCCAGCGAGCCCGCAGGAAGGCTGCGCGCCATCTCCACGTCGCCCGGCGCGTTAGAGCCGTGCTGACCGTTGTCGTAATGCCCCATGTGGGTGGTAGCGATAATCACATCCGGTTTTTCATTCTGCTGCAACTCCTGGATCACCAGCTTCGCTTCGTCCGCCGGTTTACGGAATTCGATGTCGGTGAAAAATTCAGGGTTGCCAATTTTGGCCGTATCGTCGGTGGTTAAGCCGATGACCGCGATCTTCAGATCCTGACGCTTAAACAGCGCCCACGGTTTAAACAGGCGCTCGCCGGTGCTTTTCTTATAAATATTGGCGGAAAGGAACGGAAATTTGGACCACTTTTCCTGCTGGCGCAATACGCTCAGCGGGTTATCAAACTCGTGGTTTCCGACCGCCATCGCGTCGTAACCAATTAAATTCATGCCGCGGAAATCAGGCTCGGCATCCTGCAAATCAGATTCCGGTACGCCGGTATTAATATCCCCGCCCGACAGCAACAGCACGCTGCCGCCCTGAGCCGAGACCTCTTTACGAATGCCGTCCACCAGCGTTTTTTGCGCCGCCAGGCCATATTCACCGTATTCGCTGCGCCAGAAATGGCCGTGATGATCGTTAGTATGCAGGATGGTAATTTTATAGGTTTTATCTTTTTCATACGCCTGCGCGGGCAGGCTTGTCAGCCCCCATGCGGCGATGAGCGCCAGCGCGACGCCACGCTTTATTAACTTCATCTTCTCTCTCCCTGACCCATAGACAAACGCAAAAATTACAGTGACTCACAAGAATAGACAAATAAGTTTTCAGAATTGCGACTTTCTTCAAATGTCACGGACGAGTATGTTAGTCGGATAATAATTACTCCCTGCATCTCTAATTACAAATTGACGTGGTATTTATGGCAATCAGTGAATCAACCCAGCCTGTTCAGGGCGTTCCGGCGTCGCCGCGGTAATCGCGCACTTCGTTCAAAGTATTTGGCGCAATCAGTCTCTCTCATCTGCTCAACGACATGATCCAGTCGCTGATTCTGGCGATCTACCCGCTGTTGCAGTCTGAGTTCTCATTAACCTTCGTGCAGATCGGGATGATTACCCTGACCTTCCAGCTGGCCTCTTCGCTGCTACAGCCGGTGGTGGGCTACTGGACGGACAAATACCCGATGCCATGGTCGCTGCCCATTGGGATGTGCTTCACCCTGAGCGGGCTGGTGCTGCTGGCCATGGCGGGCAGCTTTGAGGCGGTACTGGTTGCCGCGGCGCTGGTAGGAACCGGTTCATCGGTGTTCCATCCGGAATCGTCCCGCGTGGCGCGTATGGCCTCCGGCGGACGCCACGGGCTGGCGCAGTCTCTGTTCCAGGTGGGGGGGAACTTTGGTAGCTCCCTCGGTCCTCTGCTGGCGGCGGTAATTATCGCGCCTTACGGCAAAGGCAACGTGGCGTGGTTTGTGCTGGCCGCGCTGCTGGCGATTGTCGTCCTGGCGCAAATCAGCCGCTGGTATGCCGCGCAGCATCGCGTAAATAAGGGAAAACCTGTCGCAAAGATAACTAATCCCCTTCCGCGTAATAAGGTGATCCTTGCCGTCAGCGTGCTGCTGGTGCTGATTTTCTCGAAATATTTCTATATGGCGAGCATTAGCAGCTATTACACCTTCTATCTGATGCAAAAATTCGGATTATCGGTACAAAACGCCCAGTTCCATCTCTTTGCCTTCCTGTTTGCGGTGGCGGCAGGCACGGTGATTGGCGGCCCTGTGGGAGATAAAATCGGACGTAAATATGTGATTTGGGGCTCTATCCTCGGCGTTGCGCCGTTTACGCTTGTTTTACCGTACGCAACGCTGGAATGGACCGGAATATTGACAGTGATAATTCGTTTTCAGCCATTCTGGTCTATGCGCAAGAGCTGCTGCCGGGACGTATCGGTATGGTTTCCGGTCTCTTTTTCGGTTTTGCCTTTGGCATGGGCGGCCTTGGCGCCGCCGTGTTAGGGATGGTTGCAGACCACACTAGCATCTTCCTGGTCTATAAAATCTGCGCTTTCCTGCCACTTCTGGGGATGTTGACCATATTCCTGCCTGACAACCGTCATAAAGCGTAACTACATGGCTGCCAAAGTTAAACTTTGGCAGCCGGATAACCTGATGCCATAAGGCTTTCCTCTCCCTCCCCTCAGCAAATTTATCAAAATCTGCCTTTTTTCGTGCTTATTGCCTTTTTATTGTGATTTCAACAATTATTCATAAACATAAGCGTAAAAATTGTCATAAACTATTAATCGGCTTTTTGGTATTTGCACCAAAAATGGATCACCCATCGCGAAAGGAGACGGAATGCACCACGCCACACCGCTTATCACCACCATTGTTGGTGGACTTGTGCTCGCTTTTATCCTCGGCATGATTGCCAATAAACTGCGTATTTCGCCCCTGGTAGGCTATTTGTTAGCGGGCGTGCTGGCAGGACCCTTTACGCCGGGTTTTGTCGCAGATACCAAACTTGCACCGGAGCTGGCGGAACTGGGCGTTATCCTGCTGATGTTTGGCGTCGGACTGCATTTTTCCCTGAAGGATCTGATGGCGGTAAAGTCGATCGCCATACCGGGAGCGATCGCCCAGATAGGGGTGGCGACGCTGCTGGGCATGGCGCTTTCGGCGGTGCTGGGCTGGTCAATCATGACCGGTATCGTATTTGGGCTGTGTCTTTCAACCGCCAGTACCGTGGTGCTGCTGCGCGCGCTTGAAGAGAGGCAGCTGATAGACAGCCAGCGCGGGCAAATCGCGATTGGCTGGCTGATAGTTGAAGATCTGGTGATGGTGTTGACGCTGGTACTGCTGCCCGCCGTCGCCGGGATGATGGAAAAAGAGAATATCGGCTTCGCTTCGCTGGCGCTGGATATGAGCATTACCATCGGTAAGGTTGTGGCGTTTATTGCCATCATGATGCTGGTGGGCCGCCGTCTGGTGCCGTGGATCATGTCCCGCAGCGCCGCCACCGGCTCGCGTGAACTGTTCACGCTTTCGGTCCTTGCGCTGGCGCTGGGCATTGCCTTTGGCGCTGTCGAGCTGTTTGACGTCTCCTTTGCGCTGGGCGCGTTCTTCGCCGGGATGGTGCTGAACGAGTCCGAGCTGAGCCACCGTGCCGCGCACGATACTCTGCCACTACGTGATGCGTTCGCGGTGCTGTTCTTTGTCTCCGTCGGGATGCTGTTCGACCCGATGATCCTCATCCAGCAGCCGCTGGCCGTGCTGGGTACGCTGGCAATCATCATCTTTGGTAAGTCCGTTGCCGCCTTCTTCCTGGTGCGGATGTTCGGTCACTCGCCGCGCACGGCGCTGACCATCGCCGCCAGCCTGGCGCAGATTGGCGAGTTCGCCTTTATTCTGGCTGGTCTGGGAATGGCCCTGAATCTGCTGCCACAGGCTGGGCAAAATCTGGTGCTGGCGGGGGCGATCCTCTCCATCATGTTGAACCCGGTATTGTTTGCCCTGCTGGAGAAATATCTCGAGAAGACCGAAACCCTCGAAGAGCTGACGCTGGAAGAGGCGACAGAAGAAGAGAAACAGATCCCGGTGGATATCTGCAACCACGCGCTGCTGGTCGGTTTTGGCCGCGTCGGCAGCCTGCTGGGTGAAAAACTGATGGCTCAGGGCATTCCACTTGTAGTGATTGAAACGTCACGCACCCGCGTCGACGAACTTCGCGAACGCGGCATCCGCGCGGTGCTGGGCAACGCGGCTAACGAAGAGATTATGAATCTGGCGCATCTGGACTGCGCTCGCTGGCTGCTGCTCACTATCCCGAACGGTTACGAGGCTGGCGAGATTGTCGCCACAGCCCGTGAAAAATGCCCGCATATCGAAATCATAGCCCGCGCCCATTATGATGACGAAGTGGAGTACATTACCGAGCGCGGCGCGAATCAGGTGGTGATGGGTGAGCGTGAGATTGCGAATACGATGCTGACAATGCTGACGAAGCCGCCGGTTGAAGAGGCGGTGACGGGGTAAATTTTGTGCGGCCTGGTCCCCTCACCCCAGCCCTCTCCCCAAAGGGGAGAGGGTGTTCAAGTTCCCTCTCCCCTTTGGGGAGAGGGCCAGGGTGAGGGGTCTTCTTTTACCTGTCCCAATACGCCTCTTCGAGGCTGTCTTCCCGTTCCGGCAGCCCACGCGTTAAGCGCGGTGAATGCTGGTTCAGCACCTGATAACTCACGCGGTTCGCGTACTTGCACACCTGCGCCAGCGAGGAATAGGTCAGCCAGTTGAAGGTGTGTTTGCTGGAATTCGGCACATTGGTTTTGTGGTAGGCGTTAGCGGTGATGTCGTGCAGCAGCGCGGCCAGCGCGCCGTCGCCCGCGCCGTTGGTGTTCATGATCTTCTCGGGGCCACCCATATACGGTGCAATGTGGGAGAAGATACGCAGCGGGTTGATGCAGTCTTTATGACGCATGGCGCGGCTGAACTCGTACTGGTTAAATTCGGCGATAGCGCCCGGCAGCAGCGGGTGCTGGGTTTTCCGCTTGCTCTCTTCTTCCGTGAAGCCCGCCATGTACAGCCCGACCGGCCCTGCGGTGCAGAGCACCAGATCCACCCAGTCCAGCGCCTTATCAGACGCCAGCAGCGGATCGCTTTCGCCGGTCAGCGCTTCGGCTTCTTCTTCATTCATCGCCAGAATCGAGACGTGTTCTTTCAGGAAGGCCTGCCACCACTCCGGGTTGTCGGCAATCACGAATTTGGTGCCCAGCGTCAGAACCACAGGCACGTTGTATTTCTTCGCATACTCAATTGCCTTCATGGTTGCGTCCGGCATTGGTTCGCCCGGCTTGCAGCGCACCAGATAAGACGTCAACACCAGCGCAGACGCGCCCGCGATCACCTCTTCCGGAATACTTTCAGCGCGTAGCTTGTTCATATGGCCGGGGCTGATGGCAAAGGTACGCTCGCCGGAATCGCTTATCAGCGTAAAGCAACGACCAATTGGCCCGTCAACGCCCTGCAAATAGTTCAGATCGGTGCGGCTGGAGGTATTGCACAGGTAGCGGTAGGCGTAGCCACCGATTTCGATATTGCTGCACATCACGCCAAGCAGTACCGAGCGGTCGTCTGCCAGAACGGAGTAGTTGTGCATGGTGTTACCGATGGTGCCGCCAGCAAACTGGTGGGTGATAAGATTTTCGCGCATCAGTTCCTGATACAGCGCTTCGGCAACGTCATCCTCAATCACCAGCGAGTGCCCGGCGCTCAGACCATAACGTGCGACAAACGCATCATCCACTTTGGCTTCAATGTCCACCAGCGTCTGATCGATACCGACCACCCAGGCAGCGCTGGTTTCGCTTTCCTGCTGAATTTGCTGTAACAGCGGATCGCGGGCATCGACGGGGAAATAGTGTTTGGACTTACGTTTACCGGGAAATTTCATGGTCTGAACTGTGCAAAGAATACGGGCCGGGAATGGTAGCACAAACCCGGCCCGTAACGCGATCAGCGGCGGGTGGTGACCAGTGACACCATCATATCGATGTGTTCAGGGGAGTCGTTAAGCGCAGGAATGTATTCGTATTTCGTTCCGCCGGCCTCCATGAAGAACTCTTTGTTCTGGACGGCAATCTCTTCCAGCGTTTCCAGACAATCCGCCGAGAAGCCCGGCGACATAACCTGAATGTGCTTCACGCCCTTCTCGCCCAGCATTTTTAGAGTTTCATCAGTATACGGGGTCAACCACGGTTCACGGCCGAAGCGCGACTGGAAGGTCATCATCACCTTCTCAGGCGGCAGGCCGAGGGCGGAGACCAGTTCACGGGTGGTATCGCGGCAACGCTGGGGGTAATCGTCCCCTTCGTTCGCGAAACGCTGCGGAATACCGTGATAGGAGAGCAGCAGCAGATCCGGCTCGCCGTGTTTTTCAAACGACGCGCGCGCGCTGCTGGCAAGCGCCTGAATGTACAGCTCGTTATCGGCGTAGTCGCGGATAAAGGTGATGCCCGGTATACGGCGGCGGGTCGCCAGAATGCGTGCCAGTTCGTCCCAGACGGCAGCCACCGTGGAGCACGAATACTGCGGATAAAGGGCCAGCACCACAATGTGTTCAACGCCCTGCGCCAGCAGAGAGTCGACGGCGCTTTCCAGGGATGGCTTACCGTAGCTCATACCGAGCGCAACGGGCATGTCCGGCAGACGGGCGGCCAGCGCCTTCTCCTGACGACGGCTGTAGACCATCAGCGGCGAGCCTTCTTCCATCCACACGGACTGATAGAGCTTTGCCACACGCGGGGAACGAATCGGCAGAATGACGCCACGCAGCAGTGGCCACCACAGCAGTCTTGGGGTATCCACGACGCGCGTGTCGCTTAAAAATTGTCGCAGGTAGCGTTTTACCGCCGCTGGAGTAGGTGCTTCTGGGGTGCCCAGATTGGCAAGCAGGATGCCGGTTTTCGCCTGACTCATTCACGCCTCTTAACCATTTGATAGGCTGTCAATTGTAGCGGAAATGCGTTTAAACGAAACCCATTGCTGCAATAGGTAAGATGAGAATTTTTCTCACCCGGGGCTCCGGGTGAGAGAGGTGCGCTTAGCCGAGAATTTTTTCCAGCTCTGCACGTACGTCAGCCACGGCTTTGGTGCCGTCCACTTTCGCGTATTTGGTATTACCCGCCTGCGCTTCTTTGGTGTAGTAGCCGATCAGCGGTGCGGTCATCTGATGGTATTCCACCAGGCGTTTACGCACGGTTTCTTCCTGATCGTCTTTACGGGTGGTCAGCTCTTCGCCGGTCACGTCGTCTTTGCCTTCAACCTTAGGCGGGTTGAATTTGATGTGGTAAACGCGGCCAGAGGCAGCGTGCACGCGACGGCCAACGATACGGTCAACGATCAGTTCGTCCGGTACATCGAACTCCAGCACGTAATCCCCGTTTATGCCCGCTTCTTTCATGGCGTCAGCCTGAGGAATGGTGCGCGGGAAGCCGTCCAGCAGGAAACCATTGCGGCAGTCTTCCTGAGCAATGCGCTCTTTTACCAGCGCGATAACCAGTTCGTCGGTCACCAGCTTGCCTGCGTCCATGATGTCTTTAGCTTGTTTGCCCAGCTCGGAGCCAGATTTAACAGCGGCACGCAGCATGTCACCAGTAGAGATTTGCGGAATACCGTATTTCTCCATGATGAACTGAGCCTGAGTTCCCTTACCCGCGCCCGGAGCGCCAAGCAGAATGATACGCATTGCGAAAATCCCCTCAAATGTCGATTCAATTTTTCAAAAGCGCTAAACAATACCACCAGAACGGGTATCGCTCAAGGAAGGCGGGGAGGCTGAAGCGGGTAACGGGGGGAGATTATTTGGGTTAGTGCGAGAATGCCCCCTCACCCTAACCCTCTCCCCAAAGGGGAGAGGGGACGATTATACCCTCTCCCCTTTGGGGAGAGGGCCAGGGTGAGGGGTAGGTTTTGTATTACGCCAGCAGCAGCGCATTCACACGTTTAATGAACAGGTTAGGATCTTCCAGGGTGCCGCGCTCGGCCAGCAGGGACTGATCCAGCAGCAGTTCAACCCACTCCGCAAAGCGGGCGTCGTCCTGGGTATCCGCCGCGCGTTTCACCAGCGGATGATCCGGATTAAGCTCAAAGATATATTTCACTTCCGGCACGGCCTGGCCCGCCGCAGCGAACAGTTTCGCCATCTGGGTGCTCATTTCGTCCGCATCGGTGGTGACAATGGCTGGCGTATCGGTCAGACGGTGCGTGAAGCGCACCTCTTTCACGCGGTCGCCCAGCAGGGTTTTCACGCGCTCAACGAACGGCTCCAGCGCCTTCTCGGCTTCCTTCGCGCTGTCGTCCACTTCATCCGCCAGCTTATCGATAGACTCGTCGGCTTTAGCAACGGACTGGAAGGATTTACCGTCGAACTCGGTCAGGTAGTTCATCATCCACTCGTCGATGCGGTCAGACAGCAGCAGCACTTCGATGCCTTTCTTACGCAGCAGCTCCAGATGCGGACTGCTCTTCGCTGCCGCATAGCTGTCGGCGGTGATGTAGTAGATCTTCTCCTGCCCTTCTTTCATGCGGGAGACGTACTCTTCCAGCGACACGGTCTGCGCGGCGGAATCGGTATGGGTACTGGCGAAACGCAGCAGTTTAGCAATGGTCTGCAGGTTAGCGTGATCTTCCGCCGGGCCTTCTTTCAGCACCAGGCCAAACTGCTGCCAGAAGGTCTGATATTTTTCCGCGTCGTCTTTCGCCAGTTTTTCCAGCATCTGCAGGGCGCGCTTGCTCAGCGCAGTGCGCAGATTGCGGGTCACGCTGCTGTCCTGAAGGATTT
>ENA-UOZA01000324-UOZA01000324.1-food-metagenome-genome-assembly--contig:-NODE-324-length-10097-cov-4.145589_pt1 | contig 10097 bp, 7 predicted proteins | sample MGYA00249867_ERZ772721 | MGnify/ENA primary metagenome ERZ772721 (study PRJEB29005, sample SAMN08379453) | food metagenome | isolation source: cheese spiked with Escherichia coli O103 | study: EMG produced...
CGGATCATATCTCCCTCTGGGGCTCGTTGCTGAAGTTCCGCCGCGAATTCGACCGTACGCCTACCGACTATCGCCATCAGATTTCCGCCTGATAACGTTGTTGCCAGGGGCAGAGGCTGGTGCGGTCGTTAGCCAGCCACTGCATATACTCCTGCGGCGGCATCGCTTTCGCAAAGAGCCAGCCCTGGCAATATTGCACGCCCCGCTTTTGTAGCCAGGCGACCTGCTCTGCCGTTTCCACGCCTTCAGCGACGATCTTTAAATGCAGGCTGTTCGCCATCTGGATGATATGTTCGGCAATCAGGTGGCTGGTGGTGTTGTTTGACAGCGTATCGACAAAAGATTTATCAATCTTGAGGATATCGACGTTGAGCGCATGGAGATTGTTCAGATTGGAGTAGCCGGTGCCGAAGTCATCGATAGCGATTTCATATCCCGCGTCGCGAAAAGCCTGAATCACCGGCGTCGTTTTCGGGACGTCAATAAACCCGCGTTCGGTCACTTCGATTTTTATTTGTTCCGCCTTGATGGCGTAGCGCCGGACCTTCTCATTGATATGCTCAATCAAGCGCGCGGATTGAAAATCAGCAGCCGAGAGATTAATCGCTACGTACAGGTGCGGATGCCGCGCCAGAAATTCGCCGAGATCGGAAAATACCTCATCGATGACATAGTCGGTAACCTGGGCGATCATCCCTTCGTTTTCCGCCAGCGGAATAAACTCCGCCGGACTCATCACCGGGCCATCAAACCCCGGCCAGCGCAATAACGCTTCGGTACCTACGCAGCGGTGATTTTTAATATCGATAATCGGTTGATAGTGCAGGCACAGCTGGCGACGGCTTAACGCGCGCTGCAGCATATTACGCGGAGAGTGGTACTGCTGCCGCGTGCGCGACCACACCAGTAACAGCAACACGCTGCAAATCAGCCCCAGCGGCAGAGTCAGCGTCACCTGATTATAAAAATTCTGGTAATAGCTGACGCGCGAGGTGGACATGATGACGGCAATCGGGCGAACGGTGGAATGGGCGATGGCATAAACGCGGCCATCCTGCTGAAAGAGCGCCTCTTCAGCGCGAATCAGATGACGTAATTCCTCAGGGTCGGCGTTCTTGCTGACGGAAAAAAAATGGTTCGTTTTGGTATCAAACACGCCCCAGGCGAGATTGCTGTCACTGGATATCAGCGCGCTGAACGAGAGCGGATTAATCACCACCACATAGTGGCCGCGCTGCAGATAGTTCATCGCATAGCCAGGATAGAAAGGCGTTTCGCGGTAGTAGTAAATCGCGATATCCGGCTTTTTGGTATAGGTTGCGGCCGGAATTTGCCACCCCATCACGCGGCGTACCGCAGTGGAGCAGAAAAAATGGCTGCCGTTGGCGTAGATTAAGTCGTCGATATAGAGCAGACCGCGTACAATGCCGAGCAGATATTGCTGATGATACGGCGAACACACTTCTCCCTGATACAAACGGGCCTTATCGCGCGCTTCGTCAGCTTCTCGAATAACCAACTCCGTTTTTTGTAGCGCCAGCCGAGAAAACAGCCGCAGCTGATCGGCGGTTTCCGCTTTGGCGCGGATTTGCGCAAACCACAATGCCAGCACCACCGGTAGCAGAATGACCAGCACGATGCCAACAATTCTCAACGCCTTGTGTGGTGCGCTAGGACTCATTTACGCTGTTTATCCATGCGATACTCCTTAATGAAGGTGTAAGGCCCCGATGATTCCTCTTACTGTGATATGAATCAGGGTATCTCAGCAACCCACGCTTTGACGTAAAAACCTCATGACTATGAATGATGAATAATACTTGCTAATGCAAGACGTGAGAAACATTCTCAACATAATGAGATTAGCCCCACTATCTAATTCGGTTTATCCGTATAATTCGCCGGAATATGTAATAAAATCCGCAGAACCTAAACCTTATTAAAAAAGAAATGCGCTCGACTATCGCTTATAATCGACCTTCGCAATGAAAGCTCTCCCCCCCCCTTATTAACCACGAACTTTTCAGGGTCAATAAGCGCAAGAAAACTCCCATTTTGGACTGGTGAATAAAAGAACAAATGTGATATAGTTCACATTAGCTGATGAAACAAAAACGTTGTTTCATTACGTTCCTGTTTGCCTGAAGATAGCCAGAGCATCGCATCACCGTCAGTCTCGCCAGGTTGTCAAAGGCTTCCAAATTTCGTTGAGGATAGGTTGATGGCTTCCATTACTACCAGTGTCGTACTTTTGCGCTGGCCGCTCGTGAGCGCAGTGCTGATGTTTCTGGCCAGCTCGTTGAACATTCAGCTGCGTAAAAGTGATTATGCCGGTTTAGCGGTAATCTGTAGCTGTATTGGCCTGGCCGCGGCCTGCTGGTTTGCCACCGGTCTGTTGGGCATTACGCTGCTGGACGTGGCGAAAATCTGGGGCAATATCAAGGACGTGATGATTGAAGTCATGAGCCAGACTCCGCCTGAATGGCCGATGATGATGACCTGATTTCGGGCCGCCTTATCCGGGCGGCCACGCCCACACCATCGTGAATGCCCACACTGGCGAAGCGCCGTTAGCGAAAATCCCCGGTCCGCACTGTGCATAGCCGGGCGACAGGGCCAACAAAAGGGTAGCCCGGAGGACAGGGACTACGTGCCGCCTCTGGGAGGATGCGTCTCTTCTGGCCACCAGAGAAGAGTAAGACCTTAATCACCGGGAACCTGCTGCACTCTCCCCCTTTGCGACAATACATCACCTGCATGAACAACAACAATGGCCAGATACGGGTCAGGTTTTACCGTATCTGCTGGCCCAGATCGTGCTGCCCCGACGGCAGCCCCGGTACTGCACGTGGAAAGTCGTTCGGGCAGCGTTTTATGGCGCAGAGCGCCTGGTAACGGCAGGAGTCTGCCGTCGTGGCGGTAGAATGATAAGGACAGGAAGGCCGCTCCCGCAGCTTCTCCCACTGCGCTTCATCGTATCGCGTGATGTTATAAACTTTTACCGCATGATATTGCTCGTTGATTAACACGCTCGATGAGTAGAGTTTTATCGACTCTCCCGGCAGTAATAAAATGTCGGCCTCATACCACAGAATAAACTTTAAAAACCGCAGGCTGGAAATTGAGGAAAAAGCTACCCCGGAATGCGGGCAGACAAGAGTATTATGAATAGTCCATTTCATTTTCTATCCTTGCGTGCATTGCTGATTAATGACTCTATATATTGATAGCATTCATCATAGATAACCGCAAGGCGATCGATTAATAATGTGATATCAGACAATACTCAAAGCGCTTTATACTCACTAAGATGTAGCGTGAATATTGCATTATAACAATGAATGGTTAGCCATAATAATCAACGATAGCGCCAGCAATGAACATACATAAATAAGTATATATTGACAATAAATTACAGGCTACCAAAAGCGGTAGCCTGTAATATTACACCGGGAGTGAGTCAAAAATATCTAAGCGATTGTGCGCATATTAAACGCGGGCATCACCAGGTTTTACCAATATTAAACTGGAACTGCTCAGCTTTATCTCCATCGTATTTTTTAAATGGCTCAGCCCAGGAAAACACCAGCGGGCCTAACGGCGACATCCACTGCACCGCAATCCCGGCAGACATACGGATATGCGAAGGGTCGCCATAGTCCGGGATCCCTGCCGCCAGCGTCTGACCGGTATTTTGCCAGGTGGTACTCCATACCGTACCGGCATCGAGGAATAGCGACGTTCGCAGGCTATCGGCATATTTGTCATTCACAAACGGCGTCGGCACAATAAATTCGCTGTTCAGGACCGCCATCGCGTTACCGCCAACCGCATCGGATGAAGAATCCAGCGGACAGGTGCTGTAGCTGCTTTCAGAACCATTACAACGATAATACGCTGCTTTTGGGCCAATCGTATTGGACGAAAATCCGCGAACCGACGACGATCCACCGGCATAAAAGTTATCGTAAAACGGCACCGATTTGCCGTTCAGCCCATCGGCATAGCCCGCACGCAGGTGCTCCATCCACACCCAGCTTTTGTTCTCGGTCAGCGGCATATACTGGGTGGTATCGAAAGTCACTTTGTAATAGCTGTTATCCGAACCGGGTACGGTAACCTTGGCGGTCAGGCTGCTTTTATTCCCCGCCCGGGGGAAGAAACCGCGATCCAGATTGTTATAGCTCCAGCCAACGCTGGCAAAATAGTCATTGGCGCTATAGGTCGCACCGCTATCGCCATCTTTGGTGACAACGTCAGGATAGATGCCCCGCGAGTTAAGATAGCTCCAGGTGGTGAGCTCCGGGTCCATATTGGTCAGGCGGTTATGGACATAGTCCAGGCCCAGGTTAAGAGCGTTATTCTCGCTAATCGGGAATCCCAGCGTACTGCCGACGCCGTAGCTTTGCTGGTTGTAACTCCCGGAATCGGCATCCGAGGCGTCGTAGCTGTTGTAGAAGATTTTACCGCCGAGGCTAACGCCATCCACGGTGAAGTAAGGGTTTGTCGCTCCCAGCTCAAGATAGGACTGGTAACTGTTGCGCGTGCCGTTGAAGCTGACGCTATTACCGGTTCCCAGCCAGTTATCCTGGGTGACGCCGAGCTGGTAGCTCACGCCGCTATCGGTGCCGAAGCCCAGACCCACGTTAAAGGAGCCGGTATTGCGCTCCTACAACTTAAAGACCTCGTCCACCTGATCCTGGCTACCGCTTACCGGAACAATCTGCTTGTCGACAGTTTCGAAAAATCCTGTACGATCCAGCCGCGTTTTTCCCTGCTCGACCTTCTCATCATTCAGCCACGCACCTTCCATCTGGCGCATTTCGCGACGCAGCACCGCATCACGGGAAGTATCGTTACCCTGAAAGCGAATCTGGCGTACCGAATAACGGCGTCCGGCATCGACGCTGATATGCAAAATGACGCTTTTTTTCGCATCATTAATATCCGATATGGTATTCACCTGCGGCCAGGCATAGCCGTATTTTCCCAGCAGCGTCTTAATACTGTTCTCGACTGCCGTGATTTCCGCACCGCTATACCATTTCCCCGCTAAAGGCTTCACCAGCGCCTCAATTTCCTGAGTATGCTGCGCCATATCGCCGGTCACCATCGTACTGGCGACTTTATAACGAGCACCTTCGGCAATATTAATGGTGATATATAGCGATTTTTTATCCGGCGTAATACTCACCTGGCTTGAATTTATGCTAAAACGCGCATAGCCGCGATCGAAATAATAGCTACGAAGGGTTTCAAGATCCGCCGCCATCTTTTGCTTTTGATATTTCTTATCGCCAATCACGTTCCACCACGGAACGCTGTCACGTAGCTGCAGCTGATCCAATAATGTTTCTTCACTAAAAGCCTGGTTGCCAATAATATTTATTTGCGCAATTTTCGCCGAGACCCCCTCCTGAAAGACAAACTTTAAATCAACGCGGTTACGCGGCAGCGGGGTGACGACGGCATGAACCTGAGCGCTGTATTTTCCTGTACTGTAATAGAAATCCTGTAATCCTTTTTCTATTTCCGTAAGGGTATTGCGATCCAGCGCGCTGCCTTCTTCAATGCCGCTGGCGGCCAGGTTCTCTTTCAGGGCATCGTCCTTAACGGATTTATTGCCGGAAAAACTGATTTTAACGATGGTAGGCCGCTCTTTTACCTGTACTACCAGCGTGCTGCCATCGCGCAGGATCTGTACGTTGTCAAAATTGCCGCTGGCATACAGGGCGCGGACCGAGTCGCTGATATCCTCATTAGAAACCTCTTCTCCTGTATGAACAGGCATGCTCAGTAGCGCGGCGCCGACGGTAACGCGCTGTAGCCCCTCGAAACGAATGTCATCAACCGTATATGAAGTTGATGCATAGAGCGTTAAAGGGGAAATCAATAGACCGGCGATGATACTCGTTTTTTTTAGCATGAAGGTGTCGTCTAGAAGATATTTAGCAATAGCAGATACCTGCCGGGAATAATGCTGTTCATTGCACCAGACAGTTGCTGACGCAATCTTAAATAACCTGAACGAGGCGCAGAATTGCACGCAATTATGACGAGAAAATGGAGAAAATATGGATACGAGAGAATATTGAAAAAAATATTTTTCTACGGAACCTTCCCTCTTGAGCCTGGTCAGATAAGCATTTCCTCATAACATCGAAACTCTATAGTTTTTGTTTTTTTAACTAAAAAAACAAAAAGCCCCCTTTCTCATTGGTTGAAAGGGGGAAAAGATCTTGTTAGGAATGATGCTCTCTGGAATAAACCAGGAACAGGGAGAAATTAACGCATAATCCCGTAGATAAAATGAAGAGATATTGAATAAATTATGCAGTCAGATTTCTATAGTAATGAAATGGGTAGACATTATGCCGCGAAATGAAATTCAGCGTTCAGTGCTTAACGAACTGGTGCAATGGATAAAAAACAATCTTGCAAAGAAGCTCACGATGCAGGCGCTAAGCCGCTTTTCCGGCTACTCCGAGTGGCATCTCTTTCGCCTGTTTCGCCACTATTTTAACATGTCGCCGATGGCGTATATCCGCCAGCAGCGAATGCAACTATCCCTTAATTTATTGCAGATCAACCCGCCTTTCCGCATCGTTGATATTTGTCTGATGGCTGGTTATGAAGATATCAGCGCCTTTAACCGAACCTTTAAAAGGTATTATACGATGACACCAACACAGTTTCGCAGAAGCCTGAACCTGACCTGATAGAGGCTCCCCCTCCTCCGCATTGCTGCGGTTGGGAATGGAAGGGGGAAGAGGAACTACTTTAGAATGGAAATGGCAGGATGCCACCGTTAACCGTTTCCGGGATCAAGCAGATCCGATTAACAGGATTCATTGTAGGCTGCTAAGTTGAATTAATTGTGTAGAGGCCGTGGAGATTTTGTCATAATTTATATCACTGGTTTTTCCCGGCATAAAAAATAACAAGCCGGAATAGTTCATTATTCCGGCGGGTGTTTGAATCGTTAATCAGAAATGCGTATTCACGCTGACATAAAACGTCCGCCCCGATTCATTATAAGTTTCCGCACCTGCACCATACAGATAAGCGCCGGTCGTCGAATTTCCCGTCGTCTGCGCGTTACCAGCACGGTAGTGGCGAATATCGAACAGGTTGTCCACTCCGCTGGTCAGGCTCAGGTTTTTATTCACATCCCAGGTCGCGCTAAGACCGACAATGCTGTACGGGCTCACTTCGTTCAGCTCGCTGCCGGAAACAGACTCGCCTTTATAATTGAAGCGTTTAGGTTTCTGGCGGCCATACCAGGTGAACGTGCTCTGCAGCGAAAGATCGTCGCGTGCCTGCCAGCTCAGGGTAGAGTTCAGCGTAAACTGCGGGATCACCGACAGGCGATCGCCGGTGGTCTTATTCTTACTCTGCAGCATCCACGTCAGGTTGTTGCTCCAGTTGACCGTTTCGCTTACCGGGAGATTCAGCGAGCCCTCCAGCCCTTCAACCAGCGCCTTCGGTACGTTTTCCCATTGGTAAATATTGGTGGTGCCGTTGCTGGCCGTCCCCACCGCCGAGTAGCCCGATTCAATCTTGTTATGGTAATCGTTACGGAAGTAAGTCAGCCCGGCCTGATAGCCATTGTGCTTATACTCAAGGCCAATCTCTTTATTGACGCTGGTTTCCGCCTTCAGATCGCTATTCCCCATCAGGTAACAGGCTGAGCTGCTGGCATAGCAACCCTGGCCGTTGCTGTAGAGGATATAGTTCGGGTTAAGCTGATAAAGGTTCGGCGCTTTATAGGCGCGGGCGATCCCCAGCTTCAGCGTCCAGTCATCCGCCAGCCCCTGCGAGAGATTCAGCGATGGGCTCCAGTTATTACCGACGATGCTGTGATGATCGAAGCGCAGAGCGGGCGTCAGCATAGTGCTATCGGTCAGCGCGATATTGTCTTCGGTAAACAGCGAGAAGATCTCGGCGCTGGAATAAGGACTACGGCCGGTTGCCGAAACGCCGTCAATGGAGCCATAAGAGAGTGACTGGGTAGTCGACACGCCATCCTTCATCCGCTGCTGGTTCCACTCGGTACCCAGCGTCAGATTCTGCTCAAATCCCAGGGTAAATGGAATATTGACCTCGCTGTGCAGCAGCACATCCGACAGGTCGATATCGGAGAATTCGCTGCTGGAGAAGATCCCTTCCGTTCCGCCCGCCAGCCCCTCGTTCATGCGCGAGTTACGGGTGTGCTCATACTGCGCCCAGGTATTGCTGGTCACGCCGTTATCCCAGCCGCCGGTCCACGTCACGCCGTAAGTCTGACGATAGAGACGGTTAGTCTCTTTACCGTACATACTTTTCACCAACGTGCTGGTGTTAGTATTCTGGGTATCCCCTGCATACAGGTTGCCCTGGCGGCTGTAGCCGGTTTCAAACTCCAGCGCCTGCATTGGCGCAAACTCCCAGCGCAGCTTGCCGTGAATATCTTTATTCACTACCCCTTCGCGTCCTGCAGGATACGATCCCGCATAGCTACCGGTTCTCGCTGCTTCATGACCGGAATTAATATCCTGGGCATCGGCCTGCGTTTTGCTCAGATTTCCCCATAAATTAAAGCTGACCTCATCCGATAGCGGGCCGTTGAGGCTAAAGTTTGTCCGTTTCGTCGCGCCCTCTTTACGGTGCTGAGGCGCGTTCATATAGGTATTCCATGAACCATGCCACTCGCTGGTGGCCGGTTTAGTGACGATATTGACCACTCCGCCCATCGCGCCGTTACCGTAGCGGGCCGCAGCAGGGCCGCGAATGACGTCGATATGGTCGATCATTTCCGCCGGCACCCAGCTGGTATCACCGCGGGTATCGCGGTCGCCGCGCCAGCCATAGCGCACGGAATTACGGCTGGTCACCGGTTTACCATCCACCAGAATCAGGGTGTTCTCCGGCCCCATGCCGCGGATATCGACCTGGCGGTTATTGCCGCGCTGCCCGCTGGTAGAGTTACCGGTGAGGTTGACGCCGGGCTGGGTACGAATCAGCTCGGAGACATCGCGCGCGGGCGGATGTTTACGGATTTCTTCGGCGGTGATGGTGGATACTCCGGGGGCTTGCAGCGTTTGCGCCGCCGCGGTGACCACCATGGTTTCATCGTTATTTACCGCAGTCGTTTCAGATTTCTTCGTATCGTCTGGAGTCGTGCCATCAGCGGCCTGCGCTGGCAGCATCCCTCCCCAGATGGCCATCGGGATCAGCGCGGCCAGCGAGTAGTGTGAACTGTGTTTCATGGAATATGCCCTGTTTTCTTTTTTGCTGTCGGGGCACGCCTTCTTCTTCCGTCAGATAAACAACGGCAATGACTTCCCTGCATAGAGCAACATCTCTTTTTGGCGTAGTGAGGCCCTCCCGCTTAAATAGCGAGATAGCAATCATAATGGGTGGCCAAAATAGATTTATTACTCTGGCAAAAACGAAGAAATAAACGCGCCACGCTATTCTTTGATAGCCTTTGCCGAACAGCAGTAATAGGATTATTGTGCCACTCAACGTTATTAGAAATGAGATTTATTATCAAGTCGATAATTATTTATCGTATGAATGTTTTTTGTTAATGCAATAAAAACAAAAAGATAGAAATGGTAAAAGTGCATTTAGAGGAAAGCGAAATTAAAAAAATGAATAATATCCACATTAAAAAAACATAATTCATTCATATTGCCTCCACAATTAATTAGAGATTTATAGTTTTATAATCTCGCCAAAAAATACCGAGCATGCTAATTAATAAAATAATTAAAATAACCGGCTAACCGACTCTCACACTTGTTCGCGGACATGCTAACGGCCAGAAATTGACTAAAATAAGACCATCCCCCTGCGGAGCACCGCGCCATGAACACTTCGTCGTTCTATCGATACCTTGTCGGCTGGCTGGCATGCTTTGCCGCGCTGCTGTGCCTCACATCTGGTTACGCGGCTACAGAGAACAAACGATCAGAACCAGCGGAACGCGACGCCCTGGAAGTCAACGTTGACGATATGCTACAGCCATGGAGGGGAGATTTACCGGGTATGCTCGACCGGCGAACCATTCGCGTATTAACCCCCTTCAGCAAAACTTTTTTCTTTATCAATAA
>ENA-UOZA01000327-UOZA01000327.1-food-metagenome-genome-assembly--contig:-NODE-327-length-10040-cov-6.799299_pt1 | contig 10040 bp, 7 predicted proteins | sample MGYA00249867_ERZ772721 | MGnify/ENA primary metagenome ERZ772721 (study PRJEB29005, sample SAMN08379453) | food metagenome | isolation source: cheese spiked with Escherichia coli O103 | study: EMG produced...
TTCTATACAATTCAGAAATCTTTTATGCATTTACACAAGATATTTTACGCTCTCGACAAAAGAGGATTGGGCAGTAATATATACGCTGTTTAATCGAGATGGATTAGAGAATTTGGCCAATTCACTTGATGATATTAGAGAGCAGGTGCAAATCTTATCCGATAACCTAATTGAAATGGATGAGGTGGAAAGTCATGCCAATTCTGCTAAATGATGCAATGAGCTATGCCAAGCATGGCTTACAAGTCTTCCCATTAACACCAGATAGCAAAGTCCCATTAAAAGGCACTCAGGGCAGTAAAGAAGCGACTAGCAACCCAGATAAAATAAAGCAGTGGTGGACTAATAACTCTGATTGTAATATTGGAGTAGCCACCCGCGGTTTTATTGTACTGGATGTTGATGTTAATCATGCAGATGATGCAGACGGCTACCATAGTTTGGAAGTGCTTGAGGAGGCCTATAATAAGCTACCTGAAACGCTAACGGTTAAAACCGCCAGTGGTGGCAGGCATTTATATTTTAAGCTACCAGAGGGCCTAGAATTGCCTCAGAAAATTGCGTTCTTGAACGGTGTTGATATTAAGGCAAACCCTAATAATTATGTATTGCTACCACCGAGCCAAGTGGATGGGGATGCGTACACGTTCGAGAAAAAACAGCCAATGGCAGACATGCCCGAGTGGCTAACAGGCTTTATTTTAAAACGAAACAAAATAAAAAAGACATCCCGAGTGTTCAGTGTCAACAAGCGATATAGAAGCCATGTGACCGAGCTAATAGAAACGTTGGCACTAGGTTTCGAAACTGGCCGTAGAAACGATACGGCTGCAAAAATAACGGGTCAATTACTAGCGTATGGCGTAGACGTTAGACTCGCTTGGCAGTTGGTTCAATATGCCAATGGTAATTCTAACGAGTCATTACTACAAAATGAACTAGAAAGAACTTTTGAAAGCATCGCAAGAAGGGAGCTGGGGGCAACGTGCAATTAGATCAGTTATCAGAGTTACAAAAGCAAAGAGCCAGCAATCCGACTACAATGGCTGGTTTAACCAGTAGATTACAGCAATTAGGCGAACAATGGCGAGATGAACATAAAGAGGTCAACGAAAATACAGGCAAAGTGAAAGTGCCTAGAGTGAGCTCAAGAGCTGTGGCAGACATTCTAGAGAAGGAGTGTCACTTTACCAATATTGGCGATACGAGTAAAAGCCAACTTTTCATATATAACATGGCAGAAGGTTTATATATGAAAGATAAGCAGTTAATTAATCGGTTGATTTTATCTGTGGAAAGAAATTTGAATATGCGCCAATGCCGTGACGTTTATTTCTATTTAGAAACGGACTCCAAAAGGTCTAACCTAAGCGATCGTAAAGAATTAATTATTGTTAATAATGGCGTGTTTAACAAAAATACGAAGGAACTTGAACCATTCACGCCTGATCACGTCTTTATTTCAAAAATTAGTACAAATTATAACCCTAATGCCAAAGAGCCTACCATGCAAGGCTGGCGTTTTAGTAAGTGGGTTACTGAGCTTTCAGACGGGCAACGAGATAAGGAAACTTTAATATGGCAGATGATTGCAAGCGCGGTAAACGCTAATTACAGCCCTGAGACTGCTTTTTTCTTAATTGATGACGGTCGTGGCCATACTGGTAAAGGGACATTACAACAAATTCTAATAAATTTAGTTGGTGAACAAAATTGTGCCAGCTTAAAGCTAAAAGAATTTGATGAACGATTTAAATTAGCAACCATCTTTGGCAAAGCCCTAGTGATTGGTGATGATAACGACCCTAATAGCTATGTAGATTCAGTAGCGAACTTCAAAAGTGTAACTACTGGGGATGTGGTCAGCGTTGAAAGTAAGGGTGTTGACGCTTTAAGTATTAGGATGACACCAACCATTATTCAATCAATGAATGGCGCTCCTAAGTTTAAGGACATTACAGGGGGCTTTAAGAGGCGTTTACGGGCCATTAAAATGTTACACCAATACGACACAGGCAACGTGAACCGCGATATTAAGGATAAATATATCTATGATAAACGAGTGCTTGAATACATCCTATTCAAGGCTTTACAAATTGATTTGGATACAATTATCGAAACAAACGAGAGCAATCAAACCATCTATGAAATTGCTTTGGATAATGATAGCATTTTAGATTTTTTCGAAAGCGAAATAGTTGAATTGAGTAGCACCCGTTTACCAATCACTTATCTATTCAACCTATTTCGGTGCTAGTGTGACATTAATAATAGCCCAACAAAAATAAAACAACGAACGTTTACCACCCGCCTGATACCAATCATGGAAAAAGCTGGCTGGCAGTACAATAAAAAAGATTTAAAACCGTTAGAAGGCTTTCACAGTATCGATTTGGATAAATTGAAGCGTATGGATAAAGATGGCAGATACATGGTTACTATCAACGAGCATGACAGACAAGGCTTATTTTTAAAGGAGTAGAACGTACCAACGTACTAGTAAACGAACTAATAAAAATAACTAAGTACGTCTTGTGAATGTTATTATATCAGTCTTTATAGGCTTCAAACGTACCTAACGTACTAAGTATTATATATAGTAGTAAGAAATAAAATATTACTACTATAATAACGTATAAAAAGAATTTTGCTGTTAGCTAAGTACGTAGGTACGTTATGCTTACAGGCAGTAAGGGACTAAGGCTATTTTGTTAGTCCAAACCTTGGTCGCAAGTACGTTTAATTGAATGGGGAGAACCGCGTGAAAAACAAATTTGCGGGCCTATCAACTTGGATAAGAATTTCCGATTTAGGGAATTTTATGTAAAAAAAAGAGATGTGCGTTGAGCGTGCTATATGAACGCTTGGCCCCCTAATATATAGGGGGTTGGTTAATAACCTGATAAAACCTAGGTTCTAAGTAAAGGAGTGGTTAGCACCAATGATTAATTTTACTCCCAAATTGCAAGAACAAATTAGCCACACGATAAATCCTATTAAATCAGTATTTTCATTAATATTCATATTTTATGGACTTAACTTAACCGGCGGAAGCAGCGGAGAAAAGCTCTTTGGGTGTTTGATAGCCAGTTTGCCGGCGCGGTAAATTGTTTAGCTTTGACTCAACTGCTTGGATATCACGAGGACCCAAAATATCCATGGATAGACCCTTAGGTACATCGCGGCGGATCATTCAACTACGGTAAAAATCGCTGCGTTGAAATAGTGTTCTTTTGCTTGCCCTAGAGTATACTCTAGGGACTATTATAAACAAAAAGAAGCCATAAACAAGGATCATGCTACTTAACGGCATAGCATACATGACTGATTAAATTAACCCTCATTAGGGAATAGGAGCATAACATCATGACAAAAAAGTATTAGTTACCGGCGGCAACGGTTATCTGGGTCTGCACATTATCTTACAACTTTTAAATCAAGGTTATCACGTCCGTGCCACCTTACGCCAACTCGACAAACAAACCACCGTCCGCACCGCCCTAAAAGAAAATCAGGCGCAACACCGCGAAAATTTAAGTTTTGTCGCCGCTGATCTCACTCAAGATGCTGGCTGGGCGACAGCCATGCAGAACATCGACTACGTGCTAAGTGTAGCATCACCCGTTTTTTCCAATGACCCGAACAGCGACACAACTGCCACCGAGGGTATTTTACGCATTTTAAAGGCCGCCCAACAGGCCCACGTCAAGCGTGTTGTCATGACCGCCAACTTTGGCGCCATCGGCTTCAGTAATCACGACCAAACGAGCATCACCACTGAAGCCGATTGGACTGATCCTAACGAAAAAGGCTTATCGGCCTATGAAAAATTCAAACTGATCGCCGAACAGGCTGCCTGGCAGTTTATTGAACAAAGTCACGGCAGTTTAGAACTGACTACGATCAATCCGGTGGCGATCATGGGCCCAGCATTAGACGCCCACGTTTCTGGCAGCTTCGATCTATTGAAAAATTTACTTAACGGTCGTCCCAAAATGATTCCCAATATCCCACTCAATCTGATCGATGTGCGCGATGTTGCTGACTTACACATTCGTGCGCTGACCGCACCTCACGCTGGCGGGCAACGTTTTCTGGCTAGTGCTGCTGGTCAGATATCACTACCAGAGATAGCAGCACTGATTCGCCAAAAACGACCGCAAATTGCCCAAAACATTCCCACTAAAACGATGCCGAACTTGCTTTTAAGCAGCGCTGCTTTGTTCAACCAGACCGCCCGCGAAGGCAATTTATTAGTGCACGTCAATCGTCAGTTGAGTACCCAAAAAGCGCAAGATATCCTAAAATGGCAGCCACATTTTGATAATACGACCATCGTATTAGATAGCATTGACACGTTAATTCAATATGGACTACTGCCTTAAATTATAAATTTATTTTTATCACCCCCTTGACAAACACTTAAAATCGCGTTAAATTATAGCCACATGATAAATCAATGAGAAAATTAAACGCTGTGATAAGAAAAGTATAATTGTATTCACCAGTTAAGCGAGCGTCGTTTGGTGCAAGGACGTCAAGGTGCGACAATTAGAAAATCATCTTTGAGCGTTCATTGGGGGCTCCCATTATCGAGCTAGGGTATTTCGTACCAATTGGTGCTTGTACCCGAAGAGGCTGTTTTCGTGAGAAAATGGCAAATCAAGGTGGTAACACGTTTATTAACGTCCTTATCTGAAAGTAATTTTTCAGGTTTGGGCGTTTTTTGTTTATCGTGATCATTCCCGCGCAGGATGATCGCCGCCATTACTAAAGTCGACTTAGCAATGGCAACACTCATGATTTAAACGTGGGGCAACAGACGCTTAGTCTTTGAACCACATTTCCACAACCTACAAAATTTAAGGAGTGCTGCTTATGTTAGAGGAACGTAAACTCACTAAACGCGATTATTTCGTGGTTAGTTCAATGCTTTTTGGTCTATTCTTTGGTGCTGGTAACTTGATTTTTCCATTACATTTAGGCCAGCTAGCGGGACAGAATTGGGTGCCTGCCGCGCTTGGCTTCTTAGTCACTGGTGTGTTATTGCCATTATTATCCGTTTTAGCAATCAGTATCACTCGTTCCGAAGGTGTCTATGATGTTGGGCGGCCTTTAGGTCCCGTATTCGCGCTCTTATTCATGATCTTGATCCACGGCACCATCGGCCCACTTTTTGGTACACCACGGACAGCCACCGTTTCCTACACGGTTGGCTTAGCGCCACTAGTACCAAAGAATTTCCAAACAGTTGGTTTATTAGTTTTCTCCGCTGTTTTCTTCGGCTTAGCCCTCTTTTTCTCATTAGAGGAAAATAAAATCGTCAACAATATCGGTAAGTTATTAAATCCAGTTTTCTTAGTCTTATTAGCTGGCGTTTTCTTCTTAGCTTTTAGTTCACCAATGGGCCACGCCGGTGTTCAACACGCCACCGCTGCTTATACATCAGGCTCTTTCGTCAATGGTTTCTTGCAAGGTTATAACACGATGGACGCCTTAGCTGGCTTAGCCTTCGGGGTCACCGTAGTTACCGCCGTTCGCACCTTAGGCAAAAAACGCGCTAACAGTGTCGCGCTGGTCACTGCCCGTGCCGGCGTCTTCGCAATGGCAATGATCGCCGTCATCTACGTTGGTTTGATCTTCGTTGGCGCGATGTCCTTAGGTAAATTCAAAGTTTCCGCTAATGGCGGCATCGCTTTTGACCAAATTGTCAATCATTATATGGGTGTCGCTGGTCAGGCCATCTTAGCCACTTTGATCACCGTCACTTGCTTAACCACGGCGATCGGTTTAGTTGCGGCTTTTGCCCAAGACTTTCATAAACATTTCCCCAAAGTTAGCTACCGCACTTGGTTAGTTCTAACTACTCTGGCATCATTCTTGACCGCTAATATCGGTTTAAATCAAATCATCGCTTGGTCAACGCCAATGTTGATGTTCTTATACCCACTATCAATGGTCTTGATTTTATTGTCAGTCGCTTCACCACTGTTCCACAAAGACCCAGTCGTGTATAAATTCGTTGTTCTCTTTACCGTTGTTCCTGCTTTTTTCGACATGGTAACTGCTTTTCCAGCGGTCGTCAGCCAAAGTAGCTTCGGTAAAGCGATGACTGGCTTCGAACAGGCATACTTGCAATTCGCCAACTACGGCTTAGCTTGGTTAGTCCCTGCCTTAGTCGGTGCCGTTTTAGGGGTTGCCGTCCACGTCTTCAAACGTGTTAGCGCCCGCAACACCGTTTCACAAACTAAATAGGTAAGTCAAAAAAACGTTCACTTGCGGTGAACGTTTTTTGGTTCTATACTTTTTCCTGTTGATAGCTTACTTAACATGGTAATCTATTAGCAGGATTTTTTAGTGCAAAATAAAAAAGGCCCATAAGCCTCGCACCTAAAAAATCCACCCACTACAGCATCATTTTTAAAGGACGTGAAAACTTATGGACCCTGTAGATAATAATATAAAATTTGCGCTCAGTATTAAAGACCCTAATGTAGTTTTTTACAAATATAACTATCAAGTGATTAAAGCTAAGCGCACAAAAGTATATATAGCCACGGTTAAGTTCGACCAGAAACATTGCGCTAACTGTGGCTTTTGCGAGCTAAGTCATAATGGACACTACGTATCACGCGTGACCTATCTGGCAGCGAATGCGAGTGAACCAGTTTATTTAGAACTCCATAAAGAACGCGTCATTTGTCGTAATTGTAAAGCGTCGTTTATGGCTACTTCTGATGTGGTAGACAAGTACTGTTGTATCTCCCAAGCCACGCGTCAGAAAGTGTTTATGAGTCTACAAGACGGCCGCACTCAAGCTAGCATTGCGATCGATGCCGGCATATCAGCTAGCACTGTCTGTCGTTACTTAGACAACTATGATGACTTATTTCGCAGAAATCTTAACTATCTACCGGTTCATCTCGCCATGGATGAATTTAGAGGAATTGGTGGTCGGCTCCATTTCATCTGTATTAATGGCGCTGGTGAGCACGAAATTCAACAAATTCTGCCAGACCGATTCAAGCAAAGTATTACTGATTATTTTAAACAATTTCCAGCAAGTGTTCGAGCACGTGTCAAAATAGTTACCGTAGATCTAAATAGTTACTATCAAGACATTGCCAAGGCAATGTTTCCGCAGGCAAAAATTGTGATCGACCGCTTTCACATCGTTGCAATGATGACTCGAGCTTTTAATCAAACTCGGGTGCAAACCATGAAAAAGTACAATAAAAGATCCTATGAATATCGCACGTTAAAGTTCGCCTGGCGGCTTTATTTGAAGTATGCCGGAAATCTAGATGAGGAACATGTCTTTTATGACCGACACCTGCGAAAACAACTCACACAACTAGAACATGTAGAACAAGGACTGACAATTAACGAAGAACTTAAAGCATCGTACGAGTCGATACAAAGCATCATGGAAAACCTTAAGAATCAAGACAAAGACAAGCTTGTGGAAGATCTATATACAAATCAAAATATAAGTCCCTACATGAAAGCAGTGTTTCAAACGTTCAAAAAGAACTTAGTGGTTGTACTCAACGCCAGTGAATCGGACTATACGAATGGCCCAGTCGAAGGCATGAATCGAATGATTAAACAAATTCAACGCACAGCATTTGGATTCCGTAATTACCATCATATGATTTCACGTATTAAGTTACGGCAAATGAGAACAAAACCAATGAAAAAAACAGAGTTGAAAGTCGCATGACTTTCAACTCTGTAAAAGCTATTCATCAACAGGATTTGACAAAGAGCCTCATTAATGAGTGATGCTTTTCTTTTTATTAAATATGATAACTTATTTTTAATGATTTATGCTATATGGTAGATTGCAAATTAAAAATTTAGAGACCATTCTCTTGATTAAATGTGTAAAACGATCACACATATACTGATCCGATTAGTCGAGTAATTCCCAAATATTGAAAGAATATTTTGAATCAATATAAAATTAGCTGGTTTTCAAAACCTGTTTAAAACTTGCTCACTTTATTAACTTCAATCTAGATGGTTCATGTTGATCATTGTGACAAAGGGTTCCTGAAGTTCTCTTATTTTTTAACCTATTTTTGATCATATGCTTCTTGGAATAATTGAACGATTTCTTCTTTGGTTCCTTTACGAGGATTTGAAAAAGCGTTACCGTCTTTAAGCGCATTCTCAGCCATCAATTCAAAGTCTTCCGGTTTAGCACCAATTGCTTTAATGCTTCGAGGGATCTTGACATCATCACACATTTGGCGCATTGCTTTGATGGATAAGTCGGCAGCATCCCTTGTGGATAATCCGTCCGTATTTTCACCCATAATTTTAGCTAATTGTGCAAATCTTTCCGGTGCGGCAACAATATTATACTTTTCAACAATTGGAAGTAACATTGCACAGCAAACACCGTGTGGCGCATCATATTGACCGCCCAATTGATGGGCCATTGCATGAACATATCCCAAATCAGCATTATTAAAAGCCATACCACCCAACATTTCAGCTTCAACCATTTTGGTGCGGGCTTCAATGTTGTGACCATTAGCAACAGCTTCACGAAGACTTTCTTCAACCAATTTAATTGCTTGAATGCATTGACCATCCGTAATTTCATTTCGGTTGGTTGAAACATAAGGTTCAATTGCCTGAACAAATGTATCCATCCCTGTTGCAGCCGTCAATGATGCCGGAACATCCAACATTAACATTGGATCATTAAATGATACCAATGGAATATTTCGCCATGACACAACAACAAATTTCAATTTAGTTTTTTCATTTGTGATCACACAATGACGGGTCAGCTCCGAACCGGTCCCGGCGGTTGTATTAACAGCCATCAATGGTGGCAATGGATTTTGCAGCGTTTCGATTCCGGCAAGCTTGGTGATGTCATCACCGTTTGTCAAAATGATACCGGTCCCTTTTCCGGCATCATGTGAAGAACCACCACCAACAGTGATAATACTGTCACAATCATTATCTAAATAAACTTTCTTTGCTTCTTGAATATTTCGAATTTTTGGATTAGGTTCAACACCATCATAGATGGTATAAGGAACGCCAACTGCTTCAAGTGACGCTAATGTTTGAGCAACCGGTCCATTGTCCATTGACCGCAAAAACTTATCAGTCACAATCAATGGCTTTTTCATATTTAACATTTTTGCACGATCGCCAATTTTCTTGATAACCCCTTTACCAAAGAAGTTGACACTCGGCATTAAGAAATCAAAGTTTTCTTTCATTGTAAAAGCTTCCTCCTAGATGGTTATAGTTTGAATCAATTTCATAATAGCATTTTCATACAATAATGCAAACTATTTCACAATCTTTTTAATGTTAATCCTATCTCAAGGCTATTTTAAAGTATAGGGCCCTTAGAAACTGTCCAATATCTATATATTTTTGCTATAATCTAGTGACAACTTTTTGAGCTTTTTATTGAACTAGTCATAGTTAGCCAGTAGAATTATCCAAAAAGCAAAGTTGTTCAATCTAACTAATTTGGGTATTGGCTAAGGGTATCAGGAATTAATTCAATCTTCTTGGCTTATCTACATCATCTATGACCGTCACTTTTAATTAGAAGTAGTTTTTTGTTAACGTTGGAATTATAATTGTTCTCTGACTCTTTTAAATTATAATTAACATTTGTAATTTATTACACAATACGCATTTAAATAAAGATAGTAACAGGCCTCTCAATGATCATTGAGAGGCCTGTTTGTGTCAAAGTACCTACTGAAGCAGGGATCGTATATTAATTAAAGAAAGTGCTTTTACTACCACAACTATTAGAAAGTAGCTCAATTGGTTTGATAATCAACATGGCGAATGGCGGCCAATGGAATAAATTGCGCTTCATCACCAATAATATTATCTTCTTGATAACCTAAGATATGAGTTGTTATTTCCAGTCGGTGGGGATCCTCAAGCTGGCATACATTTAATTGAAGGGTGACGATTAAATCTCGTTGATAGGCTGGATGTAAGCTGATTCCTGAGACAACTTTTAAGAGAGGGTATAATGAATAAAT
>ENA-UOZA01000328-UOZA01000328.1-food-metagenome-genome-assembly--contig:-NODE-328-length-10040-cov-6.403405_pt1 | contig 10040 bp, 7 predicted proteins | sample MGYA00249867_ERZ772721 | MGnify/ENA primary metagenome ERZ772721 (study PRJEB29005, sample SAMN08379453) | food metagenome | isolation source: cheese spiked with Escherichia coli O103 | study: EMG produced...
TTTACAACCCAGAAAGCTACTTAAAGTTTCGTCCAATATTTGGGGTTCACTTCATCCTTGCGTTTTTTTTTGACGATTATTCCGCATCGTTAGTTGCTGTTGCATCAGACTCTTTTTTCAGGGCCTTTGATTTTGGCACTTCCGTGAGGCTTGATTGATCATCCGCTAATTCTGGAGCATCGGTTTTAAAGAGCCCAACAGTCGATTGATCACCATTTTGCGAGAATAAACTGGTTGAATTAGCCCCTAATTTATTTTGAATATCGACAAGCTGTTGATAGCCAGTCAGATAGTTACAATCGGCAGGGTTCACTGGTTTAAAACCTTGTGGTGTATAGAAACGTAATAGGTTCTTTTCGTTAACTGAATCCGACAAACTTAATTCGCGGTTCACTTGTTTCTGCCAAACAGCGACTTGTTTTTGCAACTTAGCTGTTGGTTCAGTTACTTCTGTCCCATCCTGATTATTGTAGATGGTGCCATCGAGCACTGTGTAATCAGGGGTGACAAAGTTATGGTTTCGGAAAGCCACGACTTGATCATGTTGTGGTGATAATAAATCGGTGCCGAATTGGACGTAATTTTTATTATCAATCCCGAGTAAGTGAAGCATTGTTGGTAACGCATCGATTTCGCCACCATATTGTTTTTGGATACCGCCTTTTAAACCGTTCATGTGAATCATGTAAGGCACACGCTGCAGTTGGGCGTTATCGTAGTCGGTCCACGTTTCTGGGTCGCGGCCTAGTACACTGAGTAAGGCCTTATTATCAGAATTCGAAAGACCGTAGTGATCACCATAGAGGACAATCATTGAATTATCATAGAGCCCAGATGCTTTAAGATAATTGAAGAACTCTTCTAAGGATTGGTCAAGATAATGGGCGGTCGCAAAATAGTTGTTGACCGCTGTATTATCAGTTGTGGCACGGGGGAAGTCACCGTCTTTTTCGGGTAATGGGAATGGAAAATGGTTGGTGACGGTGATGAATTTCGTGTAGAACGGCTGTTGTAGCTGTTCGAGATACTTAATCGATTCACCGAATAATAATTTGTCCTTCAAGCCGTATTGTAAGACGTTATCAGGATCGGTGTTAAAGTAGGAAGAATCGAAGAAGTAGTTGTAGCCGAAGTTCTTGTAGACGTTATTGCGGTTCCAGAAGGTGCCCACATTACCATGGAAAACGGCACTCGTATAGTCACCGTTTTGCTTGAGGATTGATGGGGCAGCTTGGAAGGTGTTATCCGAACCAAGCGTTGTAAAGACTGAGCCTTGTGGTAGACCGTAGACGCCGGTTTCCATCATGTTTTCGGCATCACTGGTTTTACCTTGGCCAACTTGATGGAAGAAGTTTTCAAAACCTAATGTATTTTGATCATGATAGAGGCTATTTAAAAATGGCGTTACTTCGCGGCCTTCGAACTTAAAGTCGATTAGGAATTGTTGAAAACTCTCTAAATGAATGACAATGACGTTCTTGCCCTTGGCAACGCCTGCGTATTCAGCGTTCGGTGCAGCGTAATGCTCTTTCATAAAGTCGAGCACCGGATCTAAGTCGTAACTCTCAGCCTGGGCGCGCACTTGATTATTCTGAGTAGTCTTGAAAGCATCGTAGACGGTGAAGGTGTCGATGCCGAGGTACTTAACGATGTAGTTCCGATCAAACGTCCGTGATAAAATTTGAGGTCGGCTGATTTCACTTAAGCCAAGGTTGATGCCAAATAATAAGACGGCCAATGAGGTAATACTGAAGGCCCACCGCCGATTAAATGCGTGTTTGTCGATCTTGATGACCTTGGTTAAAATCAGCAAGGCTAAGACGATAATATCAATCCAATACAGCGCATCATGCCAGTTCATGAGGGCCAGTGAACTTTTGCTGAGCCCAGCCGAAACTTTTGAATACCCTAAGATGGTGTTGATGGTCATGTAATCGGTGAATTGCCGGTAATAGATGACATTAAAATATAAAAGAGCGGTGTTGGCGGCATAGATAATCAAGCCCAACCAATAACTGAGATGCGGCTGGCGAACATAAAGAATGATGCCGAATAAAAGGAGCGTCGTCGCGACCGGATTAAAGATTAAAATAGCAATTTGTAAGAAGCCACTAGCTGCGAGGTTAAAATCGGTGAAGTACCCGAATAACGTTTTTAGCCAAAATAAAAAGACTAACAAACTCATGAAGCCTAATCTCGTGGATAGGAATGATTTAATTTTTGTGAGTTTCAAATAATGTGACATCCTTTCAAAAAACAGAACTAAAAGAGCGCTAATGCCCTATTTTAACCCGAGGGCGGCATTAGCGCAAATAGCAGTTTAAAGTTTAAACAGAAACTTAACGTTTCGCGGGCCGCATGATGGCATCGTACTTTGGATTCAGTTGATCTGGCGCCAAAACATGTTGATAAACGGCTTGTAATTCATGGCCGACTTCTGTAATACTCTTAGACTGCGCAGTTTGGTAGCCTTGAGCTGTTAAATCGGGAACGGCATTAGTGACCATCGCTTGGATGAGTTGACTGAATTCTGCGTTAGTGTGACCCATGTAGCAGTTTTGTTGATCGGCAAGCCAGCCATGGTAAACCGGAATATCGCGCACCAATACTTTTTGATGACTTGCAAGGGCTTCTAAGACGACAATCCCTTCAGTCTCTTCATAAGAAGGGAAGAAAAATAAGTCAGCATTGGCATACGCGCCTTCGATAATATCGCCTTTGATATAACCAGGGAAGATGACGTTGTCGGGATGATCCTGTTTGACAATCCGGCGAATATTGGCTGGAATACTGTACATGGGTACATCTCCAAACCAGATAAAGGTGTATTCGGGTAGACCTTTGGCGATTTCGACAAAATCGAGAAGCCCTTTGCGTTTAAAGAAGAGGCCGACGCAGATAATCACTTTTTGATCAGGCTTTAAATGGAAGAAATTCCGAAAAGCGGCTTCTTTAGCTGGTGTGGCTTGATACTTGGCTAAATCAATGCCGTTTGAAATGGGAGCGATAGGGTTGGTTAGACCATAGCTTTCCAATAATGATTTTGAATAAGGGGTGGGGGTGATTAAGTGGTCGGCTTGTTGATAGAGGCTAACGAGGTACCGTTTAACAAATGGAGCGAGTTGATTGGAACCAACAAAGGAGTTGAGAAAATCTTCTTCGGTCGAATGTGCATGATAAATGACGGGTTTCCCCATTTTACGAGTCTTCTTGATGACACTGCGGCTTTTGAGTCCGTATGTATTGATATGTAAGATATCGTAATCTTGATCATTCGGATCAAGCGTATAGTCAATCCCCATTTCGGTTAACGCGCGTTTTTGATGATCCAACGCCCGCCCAATTCCAGATTTAGCGAGTAGTTTTTCACTTTCAAAATATAATAGAACTTTCATAAAAGGCTCCTGTTTCAAGTTATAGTAATTTCTATTATAGCATAGCACAGTAGGCACACATCGGGCTAAAGTTGGGCAGTCGATACCTAATAGTTTAAGATTCACTTTAGTCGAGTAATTAAGCGTTATTTATTGAAAAAAAACAGCTATAATGGACTTAATTACTCATTGAATAATGAACAGATAGGTTAAATTAGTGGAATAAGTGAGGTTGGTTTTTTGGTATTTCTTGGGCGTATTTATGAACAATGGATCCTCCCTTGGGGGGAACAGTATAATCATTTACCACTCATCAAATTGACGGTGGAGAGTTTAGATAAGACGATTTTGTATTGTTTGGTTTTTATTGTGTGCCGGTTGGGGTACTTATTAATGAAACGACGCAAAATACAGCTTCTCCCAGAACTGAAACTATTGTTATTTGTGTTTTATATTGCCTTATTGGTCTCATTAACGGTTTTACGGCATATTTATTATCCGTGGCAAATGCAGCTCCATTTGCAACGACCACTTAGCCAAATTAATTTGACACCGTTTGTTGAGACTTTCAAGTTACGGCAAGCGCCCGCCCAGATTGATTATTGGTATAACTTCTACGGGAACATTGCGTGGTTTATCCCGTTTGGTTTATTGCGACGGTCATTGACACAGCGCAAAGGGGATTGGTTGATTACGATTATTGAAGGGGCTCTGTTATCCCTGTGTATAGAATCCGCCCAATTTGTTTTAGGGAGTGGCAAGGCAGATATTGATGATCTCATGTTTAATACATTAGGGGTGATGATTGGCGTCCTGTTATATCAAGTCCTACAACATGCAAAGCGAAAACATTAAGGTTATCAACGGTAAGAAAACGCTTATCGTTGATTTTTTTACTAAAAAAAACGCTTTTTTACGTAAAATTTACGTAAGCGCAATCACGACTGGGACAGTTGCTTACATGACGGTAGTGAAGGCTGGTAACGATTGAATGGTGCCGTTTTCCTACTAGCCAGCGGATATAAAACTATGTATAATGGATTCTTGTACTTTAGAGAAGAAGAGGAATTTATAAATGGCTATTTTAATTGCATTAATCCCTGCACTTGCATGGGGGAGTATCGGGTTAGTGAGTGGCAAACTTGGCGGGAATGCCTATCAACAAACCTTAGGAATGACAATTGGTGCGCTGGTTTTTGGAATCGGTACCTTTTTAGTATTACAACCCGCTTTAAACTTACGGATTATGGTAATCGGTATCATTTCCGGTTTATTCTGGAGCATTGGTCAAGGACAACAGTTCCAATCAATGCAAGCGATGGGTGTTTCTAAGACAGTCCCATTATCAACCGGGATGCAATTGATTGTAAACACTTTAGCAGGTGCTTTGTTATTCCATGAATGGAAGACAACGCACGATTACATCTTCGGGATTACTGCATTAGTGATCTTAATCGCTGGTGCCACGTTAACTTCAATGAAGGATCCGAAGAGCAGTGTTGCTGCTAAAGAAGATACACAATTTGCACGTGGTTTTAGAGCATTAATCTTATCAACAATCGGTTATGGTGGTTACACAATCATCGTTAACTGGTCACACATTGGCGCAACATCAATTGTTTTACCACAAGCAATTGGGATGTTCGTCGGTGCTGCAATTTTTGCCGGTGTTGGCATTGGGACAGCAGTCTTCAATAAGAAAACAGCACTCAACATTAGTACTGGTTTATTATGGGGTCTTGGGAACTTATTTATGTTGATTTCAATGAATGATATTGGTCTAGCAATTAGCTATTCATTATCACAATGTGGCATTATCATCTCAACAATCGGTAGTATTTACCTATTGGGTGAACAAAAAACGAAAAAAGAAATGGTTTACGTCACACTTGGCTGTTTATTAGTCATTGTCGGTGGGGTCACCCTCGGTATGATGAAGTAAGCAACTTACTAATAAGTCACCTAGACAAATTGTCTGGGTGGCTTATTTTGTTTAGAGTGTGTATTATTCTATAGAAAAGGCAAAAGAAGTGAGTCAGATGAAGAGAACAAATAAAACAGCTGTCAGTTACTATTTATTGAGTGTGCTAGTTCCCATGTTATTAATGGTGGGGCTATATGCAATGCTCCAAATTGTGCCGTTTGGACGGCATAATTTATTGATTAGTGATCTCGGTACCCAATATATGCCCTTTTTGGCAGAGTTTAAACGGCAAATGGCCCAGATGAATTTCAGTACGTATTCATTTTCACTTTCACTGGGTGGCGATATATTACCGCTAGCGGCTTATTATTTAATCAGTCCTTTTAATTTACTGCTCCTATTTTGGTCGAATAGCCAGTTGCCAGTGGTGGTTGGGTATGTCATTATTTTGAAGATTGGGGCAATGGGTTTAACGATGGCCCATTTTCTAAAGACGCGTCAGCCTGAATATCATTTTTCCGCGCTAATTTTTGCAACAGCTTATAGTTTAAGTGGCTTTGTGGCAATGAACTTTTATAACCTAATGTGGTTAGACGCTCTGATTTTCCTCCCACTGGTCATCTTAGGATTAGAACGGCTATTTTTAAAAGGGCGTCCTGGCTTATATATCTGGATGTTGGTTGCCACTATCTTTACCAACTATTACTTGGGTTATATGTCATGTCTATTTGCCGTTTTGTATGCAATTAGTTTGTTAATCAAATGGAAACAACCCCAACAGTCTTGGTGGCAACTAGTGGTTCACTGGCGGCAGGCTATCTGGCAGTTTTGTTGGGCGTCATTGATTGCGGGGGGCACAACAGCAGTTGTATTATTGCCGTCGTTACTTGGAATGTTGAAGACTGGGAAAAAGACAATCGCTGCAACCAGTTTTTATCCAACCCCGCAGTTTGGCTGGGAAGTTTTGAGCCAATTTCAAGTCGGCGGCAGCCATTATACGCAACGCTTAATTCATGAACCAACTTTATTTATCAGTACATTAGCGCTGTTATTTGCGGTCTATTATTTCTGTCTACCAACCATTCGACGGCAAGCAAAGTGGTCGAACGGCTTTTTAATTGTTAGTTTAGCGTTAAGTTTCTGGGTAACGACATTTAATACGATGTGGCACATGTTCCAGCAACCAGAAGGGTTTCCATATCGGAATACCTATTTGATGGCATTTGTTCTCATCAAAATTGCCTATGAAGCAAGTATTGAACCAATCGGTAAACGTCAAACGAAACGCCTGGTTATTTTGATAGTCGGTGGCTTGCTCAGCATTGGCCAGTTGGCGCTCTACTATGGGCCACATGTACGTGGTGTGCAGAAACAATCGCTCTGGTTGTTAATCGGACTAATGGTTTTGGCTAGCGTTATTTTTGCAGCGTGGCAAAAAGGAGCACGTTGGCAACCATGGGTGATTGGTCTGGGAGCCGTATTGACGTTTAGTGAACTGGTGATTAATGGCCGCTTGACGACCACTAAGTTACCGATGGGCGATCAAGTTGTTTATGCGCAACAATACCAACGCCAAGCAGCACTCTTTGAACACCTTGAACGGCAAACACCTGATTTCTATCGCGTTAATAACCAAGCGATTCTCTTAAAAAAAGCGTTTAAGGAACCGTATTATGGGTACAATGATGCGTTGACCTTTGGACAGTATACATTAAACAATTATTCTTCGACACTTGATGAGCGGATGCGGACGATGTTGGTTAATCTCGGTTTTTATAGTAAGAATGCCCGGCGGATTAACGGGATTGGGCATACTGTGCTGACTGACCTACTATTTGCCAATCAATATGACCTAATTGCTAAGCAAGGACAGGTTGTGACACAACCCCATAAAACGTTAGGCTTAGGGTTTGCGGTTAATGACCAGCTAGCACACGTGTCTTTGAAAGCACATGAGCCGTTTGAAAATCAAGATCGAATTATGCAAGCGATGACGGGACAAACGACACCATTTTATCAATATAATCAATTAGATTTACAAGCGCAAAAACGTCGGCAAATTACGTTTACAACGCAAGTTAAGACAAGTGGATATGCTTATCTATACTTGCCGCAACAAAACTTATCAAAGCTGAAAGTGAAAATTAATGGGCGAACACATAAAGTACCGATTGAATTGAATGGGACCACGATTATTGGTTTGGGTCGCTATCAAAAAGGGCAACAACTAACGCTGACAATTACCAGTCGGCAACCTAAAGCCTTTCGTAAGATTCAGGTGGCTAGTTTAGACCAGGCTCATTTCGATCAAGCTTTTGATCAGTTGGCACAACAACGCTTAAAGATCGACCTAAAACAACTGTCGGCAGATAATGGTCGGATTGCTGGTGTAGTACCAGCTAAGACCGCTGATCAATTACTTTATCTAAGTGTGCCATATGACAGTGGTTGGCATGCGCAAGTCAATCATCAAACAGTTCGTACACGACGAGTGATGGGCAATATGCTTGCAGTGCCACTTGAGAAAGGGACTAACCAAGTTCGCTTAGTCTATCGTGCGCCGGGACTAATTATCGGCGCGATCATTTCAACATTTAGTTTAATGACATGGGGACTTATCTTAATTAAGCAACGCCGGTATTAAAAAAGCAGGTTAACGATGACAATCATCATCGCTAATCTGCTTTTTATTGTGGCTTATTTTGGGTGTAGTTGAGTGGCTAAGCCGAGACCAATTAAGGTCAGGCCGAGCAAACTAACAAATATGACTTGGTAACCGGCGACACTTAAAAGGAGAGTTGCAAGGGTGACGCCCAGCGCGCCCGCAATTTGACGAATCGTGGTTGTGACGGCAGTGCCGTCAGCGAGCACTTGATCCGGCAGGCTATTAGCACCAAGTGTAACAGCAGGCATCATGACAAATGCGTTGCCGCCTTCGATGAAACAGGCACACAGGATCATCAATGGTAATGACAGCCATTGGTAGAAGCCAATCAAAGCTAGCCATCCAATGCTAATCATGGTTAGGCCAACGAGTAAGGTCGGTTTAAAGCCAATTTTATCAGCTAACCGGCCCGCGAGTGGATTCAAAAGACTTAACACAACGGCAGCAGGGACCAATGCTAATCCTGAAAAGAGCGGTGTCAACTTCAATTGAGCTTGAAAATATAATGGGTAGATGACTGTGGTGACAATCAATGAAATATAGGAAATAGCAGTCAATCCGACCGCAATATCGTAGTTAAGGTAACCGAGAATATGTAAATTAAGAAGTGGCGTTGTCTGGGTGAGTTGCCGGTAGACAAAATAACCCAGTGCTAGGCAGCTCACTAATCCGATACCCCAGAGTCCGATTGGGTTGATAGTGGGATGATTAGCGCTACTGATGACATATAATAAACCAATCAATCCAGTCGTACATACAACAGAAAGGCCATCAAGGTGATAGGGCTTAGCCGGCATAACATCAGAAATAGTGAAGTTAGCTGTTGCTAACACCGTTAAGATAATCAGAATAAAGGCGATGAATAGTCCTCGCCAGCTGAAGTAGTTGAGAATAATCCCTGAAATAATCGGCCCACAAGCTAGTGCAGAGCCCATTACTAAACCAGCCAGGCCCATAATTTGGCCCCGTTGATTTTCAGCAGTAATGGTTAATAAGACAGTTTGAAACGATGGAAATAAAACACCTACTGCGATGGCTTCCAACGCCCGCCCGAACAATACCCAACCGAACTGATTAGCGAAGACAATTAATAGCGTTCCAATAGTAAATAAACTTAAAATCCCCATGTAGAGTCGTTTGAATGGGATGTTGTTTAATAACCAAGGACTAATCGGCATCATGACACACATTACGAGCATAAAACCGGTTGTCAGCCATTGGACAGTTGTGGCTGATAAATCAAAATAGGCCATTAAGGTTGGATAAGCAGTTGAAAGGGCAGATTGGCTGATAGACATTGTGAACGTGCCGGTTAGTAGGGTGAATGTAAATAGTTTTAGTGCTGTTCCAGATAGATAACGTTGGTTGGACAAGTAATCAGATCCTTTTTTTGGCTTACCTTAACTATAGGACGTCATGTTTTATTTGTAAAATGAAACGCAATTTGAAATCGTTATCGGTAACAAAGGCTAATAATTAGCCTTTTATCTATACTTAGTATATATTTATACTCATGATGAGTATTTAGATATTATATTAAAGGGGGAACGACCATGAGTGTCAAAGCGGATCAACTATCGACTCAGGAATACATCGTACGGTGGAATCAATTTTTAGAACGGTTTATCGTGTTTGAAACAGTATTTAGTGAGTACACCCAGACCAGCAAGAACATCATCAAGGGGCGCTGTCTGGTGGGCGAAAATTTGGAATCGTTAAACGAATATTTTCAACGTAACTTACGGGTTTTTAAACAATTTATTGATCAAGTCACATTACTAAACCCGCCAAAAGAATTACGAGAAATTAACCGTCAGTTACAATTAGTAATGACTGATTACGTCTCGTCCGCTGAAGCCATGGTCACCGCCTTCAACGAGGGTGATGAGTTAAACTTATATCAGAAACTCACAACGAGCCGTCAACAACAAAAGAGTCTTCGAATACGCATTAGTGAACTTTTAAATCAAATCGCTGTTTTTAAAACACAGGCGGTCAAATAAAAAAAAGACACCCATCTGGCAATGCACTAGGCCCTGTCAAGTTGACAAATGAAATAATATAAAGTTGAATCTGT
>ENA-UOZA01000330-UOZA01000330.1-food-metagenome-genome-assembly--contig:-NODE-330-length-9944-cov-13.409344_pt1 | contig 9944 bp, 11 predicted proteins | sample MGYA00249867_ERZ772721 | MGnify/ENA primary metagenome ERZ772721 (study PRJEB29005, sample SAMN08379453) | food metagenome | isolation source: cheese spiked with Escherichia coli O103 | study: EMG produced...
AGTATATTAAATAAGCCCCAACATTATTGAATTTAATAGCCTGTAGCTACGCTACAAGTGAAATACGATCACTGTTATACCAACGAATATAGTTATCAATTCCGGCGATTGCTTCATGAATTGTCTTAAAATCTTGGAAATTAACGTATTCACGTTTCAAAATTGAATGAAAACTTTCAATTCGCGCGTTATCGCCGGGCTGACCCTTTCGGGAGTAAGAATGCTTGATACCATACTTCGATAAAGTGTTTTCAAATAAGTCACTTGTGTATTGGCTTCCCATATCACTATGAATAATTTGTGGTTTAACTGCTTGCGCCATGACTTGGGTAATAACGTTAGTCGCTAGTTCTTTAGTCATCTGCGTATTAAGTTGGTAAGCAATAACCCGTCGGGTTACTGGATTATAGACACTAGCTAGGTAACACCAAGTATGGTTAAGGGGAATGTACGTAATATCAGTCAATAAAATACCAGATTGATCAGTTAACTGCTTAATCAAGTTTGGTCGCTGATCATAATCAGTCTGAGTGGTTGGCTTATTGATTCGTTTAACCATTCTAGATCTAATCCCTAATTCACACATTTGTTGATAGACCAGACGCTGACTAACGTGAATATCAGACTGTTGATTTAGTAAGATCGTTAATCGTGGGTAGCCATACATTGGATATCTTAACCAAGCCGTTAACACTTCTTGTTTAATTAAATGCCGGCGGCGTTCAGTTCTACTTGGCTGCCAATGTAGATAATCATAGTAGGTTGAGCGCGGAATTTTGAGTACTGATAAGATACGCGTAATGCGGTGCCCAGCAAGTAAATTAGCGTTGACGACTTCTAACACGAGGGCACGCCCTTTAATAATTAGCTTTTTGCCATGAGCACCGCCGCTCGTTTTAAAATATCAAGTTCTTCTTTTAACCGTTTATTTTCTTTAATCAGAGCACGTTCATTTGATGATAGCACTTTAGTGTTGTTAGGATCAGCTTGTTTAATCCACTTAGTGACCGTTGAAACACTGACGTTGTATTCTTTAGCCAGTGAGTTGGCCGAACGGCCAGTCTGACTTAAGCTAACAATCGATTCTTTAAATTCATTTGAATATTTAATTGCCATAATAAAAAGCTCCTTTATGATGTATTATATCGAACAGTTTGTCCGTAATTCCATCATAGGAGCCTATAGTGATTACGCAACGGACCGGACCATTAGTTCTGGACAGTATTTTTTTTGGCCGAATGAAGCACGCTTATTTTTGATGAATCATCCGCAGGTGACGCGCTTTAGTTTACGCTTAGCCAATCAAAAAAAGACGTTTGTCGCATCTCAGAAGAAGCCAGGTGGCGAGCTGATAGTTGATAAAAGTGAGCAGCGGCAAGCACCTTTTGCAATCACAACTCCGTTGGTTAATCCATATACACTTAATACGGATGGGACTTTAAATATCACGTTTAGTGTACGAGACTTTGAACACCAATTAAGCCAGATAGATGCGGCGGTACCAATGCAACTATTTATGCGCACACCACAAGGTAAAGCCATTTTTTATTATTCAGGTAAAGGGGTCGCAAACAAGGAACAACAAAAAGTTGTTCGGGCAATGACCAACGATCGAGTTGATCAATTAGGGGGTTATCGAGTCCAACGGAAGCTACTGCCTTCCGGATATACTGCGGTAATGGTCGTTAACCAGACTAAGGCTAAACAAATGATGTTCAGTCGGACGTTGCCAATTGTCATTAGTGGTTTAATCTTGTTGATTGGACTTAGCAGTGGGTTACGGTTAATTTTTAGACGGTACCAACAACAACTAGAAATGATTGTGGATACGGTCAGCCATTTTAGTGCGGATAATCTGTCTACTAGGGTGGCCGTTATTCCAGAGCATACTGATTTAAAGGTACTAGCGGATGGCATTAATCGGATGTTTGAAGAGATTCATGAGTATGTGTACACTATCTATCAATTGAAAATATCGAATCAAGAAGCGAATATTCGCGCGTTACAAGCGCAGATTAACCCACATTTTATGTCGAATACATTGGAATACATTCGTATGGCAGCCATCGATGCCAACCAACCAGAGCTTGCAAAAGTAGTATATAGTTTTGCAGCGTTATTGAAGAATAACACTGATTTTTCAGCAAAAGCCACCCTAAAAGAAGAACTTTCATTTGTTGATAAATACATCTACTTATACCAGGTTCGTTTTCCAGATCGACTCGCGTACCAAATTAAAATTGATGCCAATGTCAGTGCAATTGAAGTGCCTAAGTTTATGATTCAACCAATCGTTGAGAACTATTTTGTCCATGGTGTTGATTTTACTCGAAATAATAATGCACTTAGCATTAAGGTGCACCAAGTTGCTCAACAGATTACGATTGAAGTCATTAATAATGGCCATTTATTGACTGAAGAACAAGTAGTTCAGATTAATCAGAAAATGAGAGATGCGAATAATGTTGAGAAGCGATCGTCAATTGGTCTTCAAAATGTGTATTTAAGAATGAAAGCCTATTTTGGAGAGTCGTTTGATATGGCAATTAGTGTGACTGAGGCGGATTGCGTTAAAGTGACAATGCATTTTGCTAATGTAGAGGGATGATTCTAAAATGCTGAATGTAATGATTGTTGATGATGAGTATATGTTACTGCGAGGATACCGTAAGATAATTGATTGGGCGGCATTGGGATTGGAAATCAAGATCACAGAGCAGAATCCATTAACCGCATTGTTACAATTACAAGAAACACCAATTGATATTTTAATTTCTGATATGAATATGCCAGAATTAGACGGGCCGAGTTTTGTCGCTCAGGCAAAAGAGATTCAACCCTAGATGGCTTTAATTGTTATTTCGGGTTATTCGGATTTTGATTATGTAAAAGCAGGCTTAAAACAAGGAGCCGTTAACTATTTAAAAAAACCGATTGATACTGATGAGTTGGTCGAAGCATTACAAAGTGCAATTGAGCATATCGAAAAGCAAAAAAATTATCAACAAATGGCCGACTTAGCAATGCAAGCACAGACACGGGCTTTATTGCAGAGTACAGATACTCAAAACGGCAAGAATTTGATGCAGAAATTACAAATATCGCGCGATCAAAACATTCGGTTAATTGGTATTTTAAATCCAAAGCCACCGATGGAATTGGTGGCATATTTGCAGATGATGACTACTGTTAAGGGTTCTTTTTAGAGGGTCAGGATTATATTATCCTTTTTCAAGGAACAGATACACAACTAAGGCAATTTATTGAACAGGCGCCATCGCGTGTCAGCAATAAACACAGACCAATGATTATTGGGGATATTGGCATAGTAGATGGTTGTTTAAGACAGGCATATCGGCAATTAGTAGCAGAGATTGCTCGGCAATACTTTTTTGAATCTCCTTCTGGATTACAGTGGTTAGCAAATTGTAAACCAACAGAAGGGGCTGTCGTTTTACCGGGGTATTCACAGGTTAAAGAGGCCATCAAGGGCTTTGATTTACCTGTGTTTAAAGAATGGTTTGTGGCACAAACTAAATGGTTGGAAAATGCCAGTGCTTCTGATATATTGGTTCGTCAGTTTGCATTGATTGTGGTGCTAGTTTTGAATGAAAAATTATTGAAATCAGAAAGAAAAACTAAAGCAATTGCAGCCATTAATAAGGCAACTGTTGTTTCAGAAATCGAAAGAGCCATTATCAAAGTTTTCCAAGAAACCAATACCGTGGAACAGCGACATTTGACAGCAAATGTTGCGGCGATGTGTCAGATTGTCGAAAAACGGTATGCAGAGCCACTATCTCTGGGATCGGTTGCTCAGGAACTGCATTTAAACGCAGTCTATTTAGGGCAATTATTTAAACAGGATATGGGGCGGAGTTTTTCACAATATTTAAATGATTATCGAATCAATATTGCGTTGGATATGTTGCACAATGCTAAGTATTATGATGTTAATTATATTGCCTCATTTGTTGGATATCAGAATCATGGGTATTTCTATCGATTATTTAAACAACAAACTGGGATGACACCATCTGAATATCGGGAAGGAACTGGGGTTACCGACACGGTTGGACAACGATAAAAAGAAGGCTGATTTAGCATTATCTAAATCAGCCTTCTTTTTTTTCTTTAATAATAATATTTTAAATCACTCGCCGGGCTTGGGTAGTTATAGATGGTATCGGTGAGTTCCGTTGCGGTTGTCTGATGTTTAATCAGGTTGGTAAAGTAATTAATGAGTTCTTCAGCAATTGTGGTGTAAGCCGCAGCACCGACGAGTTGGTTAGTTTGATTGTCAAAAATGGTGATGACCATTGCGTCGGATTCTTGAATACGATTGAAGGTATACCAATTTGTGACGGTTTGTTGATTAATGCGGTATTGACTAGGAGCAGCCTGTGCAGTTGCAACAGAAACGCCTACTTGTGATATTTGTGGGCTTGCATATACCGTATGTGGAATGAGTGGGTAAGTAATGGGTGCTGTCTTTTTAGCGAGTAGTTGATTGGCGACATAGCGGCCTTCAAAACCAGCAACTGGTGTTAATTTGGGTTGGACACGATCTACGACGTCACCAATGGCAAAGACGCGGGGATTACTACTCATTAAATGGTCATTGACTTGAATGCCATGCTGGTTCGCTGTTACCCCAGCTTTTTCCAATGCCAGTTGGTCGATATTGGGTTTACGGCCCATTGCGGCAAAAGCGGCGTCGACTGTCAGTTTAAAATTAGCTTGATTACTGAGAGTTAGCTGATTGCTGGTTTGCGTAATTGTTGTGACGTCAGTGTCAAAATGAAAGTGAATGCCTTTTTCCTGAAGACTGGTGACGAGTTTATGTGTTAAAACTTCAGGGAAGTCGCGTAAAATACGCTCGTTATGTTGAATAATATGGACTTCTGCACCAGCAGTAACTGCAATATTTGCCAGTTCAATGGCGATATACCCGCCACCAATAAAGGCAACCTTTTCTGGTAAACGATCGAGGTCTAAAAATTCATTACTGGTTTGTAGTAAATCGTGACCCTCGATTGTAGGGAGCGTTGGTGTTTGACCGGTCGCAATGATGAAATGGTTGGCAGTGTAAGTGCCACCATTAATCTGCAAGGTTTGAGTATCACTGAAGTGGGCGGTGCCCGTGACGGTTTGGATGCCGGCATGTTGTAGACCGTTGAGGGTACCAGTCGGGATTTGTTGCGTATAAGATCGCTTAAAGGCCATCAGTTCAGACCAGTTAATAGCGCTAGTTCCGACTAAGCCATTTGTTTGGAGTGCTTGTTGATTGTCGAGTGCTTCGACAGCTGAATAAAGCATTTTTTTAGGATCACAGCCACGGTTGGGGCAAGTGCCGCCCCATAAATCATTTTCAACGACTAAGACGGACTGTTGTTCAGCGAGACTGTAAGCCGCCGCTAAGCCGCCAGGACCGCCACCAATAATGATTGTATCAAAATGTGTTTGCATATTAAGACCTCCTCAGATTTCAATTCGGGTTCATCTTAGCATAGTCACAAAGCGAATCAAAAAAATTGGATTGGGCGTTTAAGCACGTCAATTGGTGGGCTGATTGCTAAGTGGTACAATAAGTTAACAAATCGTTAACCGGCAAAAGGAGTAGCACATGATTGAATTTGAAGGTGTCACTAAGCAATATGAACAAAGCTTAGCATTAGATGGCTTGACGTTAACCATTCCAGACAATGGTCTATTTGTTTTGGTTGGACCGAGTGGTAGCGGAAAGACAACAACGGTTAAAATGATTAATCGGTTAATTGAACCCACGAGTGGCACAATTAAGATTGACGGCCAACCCATCAATCAAATGGATCTCCAAACGTTACGGCTCAATATTGGTTACGTTCTACAAAACATTGCGTTGTTTCCACATCTCACAATTGAGGAAAATATTACCATTCAATTAGAGGTATTGAAATGGACCAAAGCTGATCGTCAAAAACGGGCACGCGAACTTTTGGAAATGGTCCATTTAGATCCGGATCAGTATGCTAGCCGTTATCCAAGTGAATTATCAGGGGGACAGCAGCAGCGGATTGGGATTATTCGTGCGTTAGCAACTAGTCCTAAGGTGATTTTGATGGATGAACCCTTTAGTGCGCTTGATCCGGTGACCCGTACACAATTACAAGATCTCGTTTTGAGTTTACAAAAGCAGCTGCATAATACAATTGTATTTGTGACCCACGATATGAAAGAAGCGTTGCGCTTGGGCGATGAAATTGCGGTAATGCGCCAAGGCAGTATTCAGCAAGTCGGGACAGCAAAAGCGATTTTTAATCAACCAAAAAATGAATTTGTCCGCGAATTTTTTGACATTGAACGCCAACAAGCAACGTTGACAGTTCAAGATTTATTGGCGGCTGATTTAGGAACTGTTGTTAATAATCAGCCGATAACGATTACGTCCAGTGCAACATTAGCTGAATTAGCGCAACAATTAGTAGACCATCCAGATGGGGGCGTAGTTGCCACTGATGGTCAAGAACAACGGCAATTGACGATGACCGATTTAACAACGCTCATTGCGAAACGGGGGGTATGACGATGATGCAACAGATTGAACAAATTTTAACGACCCAATCCGGTGAGTTGCTACAAGCACTTGGGCAACATTTGGAGATTTCGTTATTGGCGTTATTAATTGCGGCGGCTATCGGGATTCCGTTGGCGATTGTTTTAACAGCTCATCAGAAATTAGCTGAAGCAATGCTGCAAGTCACGAGTGTCTTACAGACAATTCCGTCTTTGGCGCTCTTAGGATTATTGATCCCGCTTGTCGGAATTGGGACGATTCCGGCTGTGATTACGTTAGTACTTTATGCCTTAATGCCGATTTTTCAAAATACATACACTGGTTTGATCGGAATTGATCCAGCATTAAAAGAGGCAGAAATAGCCTTCGGGTTGCCGCGCGCTAAACGGCTACTACGGATTGAACTGCCACTTGCGATGCCGTTGATTATCTCGGGTTTGCGGATTGCACTCGTGATGATTATCGGGACAGCTACCTTGGCGGCCTTGATTGGCGCGGGCGGCCTCGGGACGTTTATTCTTGTTGGGATTCAGTCAAATAATAACGCGCTATTATTGGTTGGGGCGACACTTTCAGCGGTTTTAGCGTTAGTGGTCAGTGCATTAATTCGCTGGTTAGGGACATTATCCTTTAAAAAAATCACAGTCAGTTTAGCCATTTTTGTTGGCCTTTTCGGTGTGATCGAAGGAATGACACGGTTTCAAGCGCCGCAGACCACCATCACGATTGCTGGGAAATTGGGTAGTGAACCCGAAATCTTGATGAATATGTATCGTGATCTAATTTTAGAAGGCCAGCCTAACTACAAAGTAACGGTTAAACCTAATTTCGGTGGGACCACATTCTTATTTAACGCCTTGAAGGCTGATAAGATTGATATTTATCCTGAATTCACAGGAACGGTTTTACAGACGTTGGTGAAGTCGCCAACTAAGACAAACCAGAATCCAACTAAAACGTATCAACTTGCAAAAACATCGCTACAAGAACAGTTCAATATGGCGTACTTACCGCCAATGCGCTATCAAAACGGTTATGACTTGGCGGTTACTGCGGCCTTTGCCAAGAAATATAATGTCAAAACAATTTCGGATTTAGCCGCTTTGAATCAACCATTTACGGCCGGTTTTGATCCTGATTTTTATCACCAAAAAGATGGGTATCAAGGGTTAAAGGACACCTATCAATTAAATTTAAATGCTAAAATTATGGAGCCAAGTATTCGCTATAAAGCGATTGCGGACGGCAAGGTCGATGTGGTCGATGGTTATACAACCGATGCGGAAGTCGCACGGTACAAACTAGTTGTTTTAGAAGATGATCGTCACTTCTTCCCGCCTTATCAAGGGGCACCGATTATGAAAGCCGGCTTTGCCAAGGCGCATCCGGAAGTCGTCAAAGCATTGAATCGCTTGGCAGGTCAGATTACTGAGAGCCAAATGCAAGAGATGAACTACCAAGTACAGGTCAAACACCGCAAAGCACGCGATGTGGCCCATGATTACTTGGTTAAACAGAAATTAATCAGGCACTAACGAACAATGCTTGACCTTCACGTCACGTCAGGCCTTATAGTGGGTTTTGAAGGAGGGAAGGCAAATGGATTATCAGATTAAAACTTTCGCTGAATTGACCGGGGTTTCTGAGCGTACGCTACGTTATTATCACGAGCGCGGTTTACTGGTGCCAACGGTTGCTAGTAATGGTTATCGAACGTATTCGAGCCAGGATGCAGATCGACTGCAGTTAATCTTAATGTACCGTCAACTACAGTTTAGTCTGGCTGAGATTCAGCAGCTGTTGGCGTTACCACCGGCCGAGCGTCTGGAACGCTTAGCAAATCAGCGGGAACAACTGGTTAAACAACAAGCTGCGCTAACGGCAACGTTAGCACAGCTAGATGCGACCCTTCAAAATCAAACCGGAGGAATTCAAATGACAGATCAAACTAAATTCAAACAGTTTAAACAACAGGCAGTGGCTGAAAATGAGCAACGCTACGGGCAAGAAGTGACGACTAACTATGGGAAACAAGCCAAGCAAGAAGCCGATCAGCACTTTTTAGGGCTAAGTGAGGCCCAATATGCAACGATGCAGGCGGCTGAAGACCGATTGAAGACGGCATTACAAACTTACTTGGACCAGCCGCAATTGCCATCAGAAGCGGCGCACCTTTTGAAGCCCATCAAACGTGGTTACAAACAGCGACTCCCCGGTATAGTCTATCAATGCACCGCGGTTTAGCAGCCATGTATGTAGCAGATGAACGATTTACAGCATACTACACTAAGTTAATTGGAGATCAACGCGCAGCGGAGGCTTTACAAACGATTATTGAATATTATGCAATTGAAGCCTAAAAAAGGACTGACATTTGTCAGTCCTTTTTGATTATTTAGCGGGAATTTTACGTAATACCCGTGCTGGATTACCAACTAAAATTACGTTATCCGGATAGGATTTGGTCACGACACTGCCGGCACCAACGACAACGTTATTGCCGAGCGTGATTCCTGGCAGAATTGTGACATTTGCACCGAGCCAGACGTGATTGCCGATAGTAATGGGACTAGAAATTTCTTTTTTTGTCGCACGTTCTAAGGGGTCAATTGGGTGGTAAGGGGTTAAGAGTGATACTCCTGGGCCAAATTTACAGTAGTCACCAATGGTGACTGGTGCTTCGTCACAAATAACGACGTTACGATTGGCGTAAAAATGATCGCCAATCGTAATGTTTTCACCGAAGCTAAATTCAAAACCGGTTTCGATGAAAAAATCGCTACCGGTATGACCGAGTAATTTTTGGATAGTGGCCATCCGTGCATCGTTATCTAAGATTTGGCCGGCCTTTTGTAAGGCAAGGCGGGCTGCATCCCGTTTTTGAATAGTGACCGCTGAATCAAAGTACCATTCCCCATTGGTCATCGCCCTAAAAGCGTCGTCAGTTTCGTGCATATTATAAGTCGCCTCCGTTAATTGTACTCTCTAACGATAGAACAATTTATCCTGGAGTGCAAATCGGGTTAGTGATTGCAGTTCGGAACTATCTATGGGATGCTAATCATAGATAATTTTTGGAGGGCAATACGATGGATACCAAGCAAAAGCTAGCAGATACCTTAAAAGAATTGATGAAAACAATTCCGGTCGATCACATTACGGTCAATCAATTGACAAGCAGTGCTGACGTTGCGCGCAATACGTTTTATTACCATTTCGCCGATATTAATGAGTTGGTTGCTTGGATTTATAATCGTGAAATTGTTACGCAACTGGCAGTGTATCAACGTGAACGGGATTGGGGCGTCGGTCTAGATGTCTTGGTAACTTATATGGTAGATTGCAAATTTAATCCGAATTTTCGGACAAATTTGTCAGCATAACCTGA
>ENA-UOZA01000339-UOZA01000339.1-food-metagenome-genome-assembly--contig:-NODE-339-length-9704-cov-2.975749_pt1 | contig 9704 bp, 12 predicted proteins | sample MGYA00249867_ERZ772721 | MGnify/ENA primary metagenome ERZ772721 (study PRJEB29005, sample SAMN08379453) | food metagenome | isolation source: cheese spiked with Escherichia coli O103 | study: EMG produced...
CGCCAGTAACCGGACTCCTAGTTTTGCGGCAGGGCCGGTGAGCCGGTATAGCTGATTCTGAGAGTCTGACTTTTATCGGCATTAATACGGTTGATCGGCGGCGTCAGAGTAAAGGGCGTACGGATGCGATCCGGCCTGGCATTCATATCACCCTCATCAATCCAGCTTTGTACCAGAACCGAAAGCGTGCCGGTATTCGTCAGTCTGACAGACACTTCCTTTTCATTTCCGTTGTAGATCACGCGCGTCCCGTTAACGATAACGCTGGCCAGGGATGACCATGACGTTACCGCCGCAGCGAGGCAGGCTACCGTTGAGAGTGTTCGGAAGAGAGATGAAGGTCTCATTGGGGGCTCCTTGTGACAGGGGGAGAGTCTCCCCCTGATATTCCTGATTACTTGTACTGCAGGTTATAAATGACGCTGCTGGTGACGGTACCTGGCGTGGTCTGGGCATTCGCGAAATATTCGACAGCGTATGGCAGCAGAGCGGTACCGTCGGTATTGATATCGACATAAGCCATGCCATCAACCTGATCGGTGTTACCGATGTTAATCGGCGCATAGCTGTTGGAGGCGTCGAGCAGACGCAGATCAACGTTAGTGGCGCTACCGCCAACGTTTTTCAAACGACCGGTGCTAAGGTCAACGGTGTTACCCGGCTGGAAGAAAGCGGCTACTTTGGAGTGGCCGCCTTCGGTACCGATAACGCAGTCAGAGATATTCATGTTGAAAGAGGTCCGTCCGGTGGTGTCGCCGCTGGCAGTCAGCTGGTTTACGCCGACGGTCGGCAGGATGACGGTTGCGTCGGAGCCCTGGCCATTGATATCCACTTCGCAGGTTGTGTCGGTCAGTTCACCGTTAAAAGTAATGGTCCCCGTGGAAGCAGCCTGGGCGGAAAATGCTGCGAGAGCGAAAACAGCAAAGATTGAGGTACTAACAACTGACTTTTTCATAAAATTATCCTTAATTGATTACTTTTGGTTTTACATGATTTCGACGAAATACATCGCCACAGCATCATGAGTACTGTGTCTCTCTCGGAGAGGAATTTAGAAAAAATAGCTTTATCAAGGTTGTGTAAACGCAACTTTAAAAGATAATTCGCCGCTGTTTAACTTACATATATCTATATGTTCTGGTCATGTTTTTCTGGCTTAGCAGTCTCAAACATCTCAAAGTGAGAGTTGTTGAGGGCGTAACATAACAACATTCCAATTCTCACATTGGAAATTAAAAAACCATTGTTATTTACTCTGTAGATAATAAAGCGGCTGAAACCACACTTTGCCAAAGTTTTTTTTAGCGAGTTAATGGCCTGCCACAGCCGCTGCTTGTTACACTTGAGGCCATAATTCTCAAAAACATCCCGCATTATTTTTTCATCTTCAATCATTCTTTCGTTTGAATGATTTAAGATATAAGAAAGCAGTCGCGCCATTGTTGGCCGCAGAGGAATGCTGATGCCTGTCATTGTATTTACTAATAAGGCTGGTGATATCCTGAACTCTAGATTATCCCCAATGCAATATCCATAAAGGTGATGATCTAATTTTCTTGGGTTTTGCGTCATTGAAAATGATCTCCTTTTACCTTTGCCTTATCCGTGTTGTGGCATTCTATATGTTAAAAATGATTAATCAATCAGACATATATGTGATGATTAATGGCTGCTTACTGATTGATGTTTGGTTTTAAAATCTGGTTTTTTCTTCTTTATTGGTGTTTTTGTCTTTTTCGGGCGTTCCTCATCATTAATATCACCCATATTTAGATACTAAGTAGTTAACACTCTGCGTAAGATATTTTTATATTACGTTTTCGGTATGAATCAATTATAAGGAGCCGTTTGATAAATTTAAGATTTTTCATTTGAGGAACTTATTCATAAATAAAAAAAATATGTTATGAAAGTGAAACTAACTTATGATTGATTAAAAATGATTAAAATCAAGTGGTTGATAAAAATTGTGAAGGTATTGGTTTTGTCTTATATAATCTAATTGAAGGTTTTTTGTATGTTTCCTAATGGTTGTTACTTAATATGTAACTTTATTGTTGTTGATTTGGATTTGGGGTGTTGATATTTTGTATGCAGAATATTTATGTACTAAATGATTCAGTTATATTTTGGCCAGAACAGAATCTTTTGTCGTGCGTGTCTGATAGTAGTAAAAAAGTGCAATTGACAGGCCCCTCAGCTCGCTGCCTGGAGTTATTGATTTCCAGAAAAGCTCTGGTGCTACAAAATGATTTCTATGAGTATGCCTGGCAAGGAAGTGGATTTATACCGTCTCCTAATACTTTGTATCAGAGCATATCTGTCATTCGTCGGGCATTCAGAGAGATATGTGAAAATGAGACTGATTATATTCTAACCGAAACCAGGAAAGGTTTTCGACTAAACCCAACGGTAACCGTGTTGGCTAAAATGCAGGATTATAACGAGGATGACAGTGAAAAAAATGAGAATGGGACAGACGCACCAGAACAAACTGTCGAACCCGTGATTTATCAAAACAGAAAGCTAACTCACTTTACAACAATGGCTTTTATACTAATCATCATGATGATGTCAGGCACATTAACTTTTGAAATATATGGTACACAAACCAGAGGCTACAAATTCTTTGAAAACTACAGTGGCCCAGTTTTTATGCCCGGGAGTACGTGTAAGTTTTTTCTATCCCCGAAAAATGGCAAAGACCGATTGTCTATTTTGAACCTGTCATTTTTGAAATGTCAGCATCAATATTTCGTTTATGTAACTATACTTCCCTATTCGCCTGATATCTCAGTTATTTCGTGCGATAGAGCTATTGATTTGAGACCAAAAAAATGTGAAGTCATGGATTTGAGAGATGAAAATGTATTTTAAAAATAGCAGAATTATAATCTTAGTTACTGTTTTGATATCAATTATTATTCCGGTGATGGTGTTTTTTTATGTCAACTACAAAAGCACTCATTTTCGATGTGATGCTACATATTCGGCGAGGAAATCTGGTAAGCTTCTGGTTTCTAAAAGCAGCCTTGTCATTAATGGCAGGCACGGTACTATAATGATGGATGGACGTATTACTGATGGCAATGCAAATGTGTATTTTTTTAAACTGAGAAATTATCTTGAAATTGAAAGAAATAACTTTTCCTATAACTTTACCTCACAAAAAGTGTTAATTTTACCGGAAAGCTTAAATCATTCGAAAGTGCTGAGTGATTTTCTTGCTGATGTATTAATTAAAGAAGGTGTAAGTACCTTTTTTTACCTTTATCCTTTAAACGATAATTATGTTATTACAAGTGGTAATATGCCGATATTTTTTTGTATAAAGCACTGATGTGGTCGATAGTAGAAATGATAGCTAAGTCTTATTAGTTCATCTGATGTGATAATTAATTATGGCAGAGAATGGAGGTTGATAAAAACGGCTGGCAGAGGACATGGATATGCCACCGCAGCCGCTTGTGATATTAAAAAACAGGAAATATACATACCAATAAGCAGGATGCTTTTACTGATGATTTCCTGTATATATTTTCTACTTTAACATAAAGGTTATCGATACCAGACTTTCCGGTGACACGCCATCAGGTACGTTTTTATATAAGATATCTGCCTTGCCATACAGCGTCATTGCACCACCTTTACCACCCTCTGAAACGACTTTTCTAAGCAACGGATCACGGATTTTATTAAAATTAACATTAGTATTCATGGTGTTAAGTATAGGCTTGCCGTTCAGGTTTTTCTCCAGCATATCGAATGTTACTATCTCATTCGCACTGTATTTTTTCGATGTCGATTTATCGGTAACTAAAAATGAACCATTTGCAAGTACTTCATATTTCTTCTTGTTAATTAATTTAAGGATCTTTTTAGCATAGTCGCTATTAATGCTTTGCACGATTCGATCAATTTTGACCACATTTTCCATTATCTCTGATTTATTTATTTTGAGTGATTTATTGAAAGCATCATTCATACCGTCAATCATCAATGAAGGCGCGAGTTTAATGTTGTTTGCTGGGTATTTTTTTTTTTTTGGTTCTGTGGTTGTTGTTTGAGTTTTTGTGGTCCTGTGAGTTTATTAAATTTTTCTGTATTTTTGCTGAGTGTTGGTAACTTTTTTCTAGGCTGGCCAGCTTATTAGCGGCCTCGGCAAGCTGTTTACGTGTAGCCTCAGATTCGCTGAGCAGGCGGGCTTTTTCCTGGCCCAGAGAGCTCAGTTCTTTTTTCTGACTGGCGAAGGACAGCTCTTCTTGCTTGCGCATGGCGGAAAGAGTTGACGTGGCATCAGCTAGCTGCTTACGTAGCGCGGTATTCTCAGCGTTAAGTTTATCCTTTTCATTAGTGAGAACGGAGATAGTTGTTTTTTGGGATTCCGCATTACCAGAGCCACCGTTCAATTTTATTTCATTGTACGATCCCAATAGTTTTTCATACTTCATCTGGAGTTTTTTATTTTTTTGTTCTAACTTATCATTGATGCTGGCTTCACTATTAATATTCTGCGATCTGTTATCCGATGGTTCTACTGTTTCATTTGCACCAATACTCTGTAAGTTTATATTTTTTATGGCGTTAAGAAACTCGCTTTGTTCAGCTGATGCTGTTTTATTTAGGGCAATGAACACTAATAATGAAGCAATTGTTAGTTTGTTTAATTTTGTCATATGAAATCAAACATCCTTGTTTCTAGCTCTTGGCTTTGTTGATCGAATTAATAGTATTTTTTTGAAATTCTTCAATTAACATAAGAGATATGTTGTTACATATTTCATTTAATTTATAATCAAAAAATGGCGTTATTGTTGAACTTACGTTTGTCGATGACTCATCGGCTATAGACGCATAAAATTTTGCATTATTAACTAAGGTATACAGCTCTTTGGTGCTTTTCTCATATTTACTATCTAACTGGGATAAGGTTTTAGCATCAGTAATGCAACGTTGAAATTTCAACATTTTTGGCGGTTGCTCTCTCAGCTTTTCGGGGCTTTTTTTAATTGGTTTAGCGCACCCCTGTAAAAAGAGTACAGATAGCGTGATTATAATTACTGGAAGCTTTTTCAAGGTGTCCTCCATGGACCAAATTACTAATAGGCGTAAGGTATCAAAAAAGAAATATATGTACTACAGGTTTAGAGACAGGGATATTGAATTACCGGAGTGGTTGTTTTTTTGATTCACTGTAACTTATTGATACTAAATTGTTTTTATTTTACCTTGATGGTTTGTGGAGTAAGTGGCTGCAATAAAATCAGATTTAATTACTATATGTAACATTGGTTTTTTATTTTTTCGCATTAGTCTGAGGGGGCTATCTTCTGGGCGGCGGATTTTAGAAGTTTTTTAGCAGAATAAATATATAATATCTTCCTTGTAATCTTATATAGTTTTATTCTGCTGATTTTTTAATCTCTATTGGCGATTCCACGTTGACCTTTTTTAATAGAGATGGCAGAGGGGACGTTATAGACAAATTTAATCCTGTGGTTAAGTAAGAGTCTCTGGTTTATTGGCGCCATTTCCCGTCAATTCAGCTTACCGAATGGTCGCTGTTAGTCTGTATTGATTGATAGCAATCATTATTGCTAACCCTGCTACCACCAGGGACAAAGCGGCAGAGACCGCTAAGCAGCCTGACATCCCAAGATAATGATTAATCCATGCGTAGGTAAACGGCGATATGGCGGCCAGCAGTTGTGCGGGAATCAACAGAATGCCGGTTAGCCGGGCATAATCCTCGGCGGCAAAGAGCTGCAGCGGTAAAGTGGCCTTAAACACGGTGGTCAGGCCGTTGATCGCGCCGTAACCCAGTACAAATCCGCCGGCCGCCCAGGAGAGATAAGACCCGCTCAGACCGAGCGCAAAGCAGAGCGGCATCACCAGGGTGGTCAATAGCGTTAACCTTAACGGCGTAAGGGCGTAGCCGGATGCCACTTCGAGAAAGCGCGCGCCGGTTTGTCCAATTCCCCATAGCATTCCCACCGCGACAGGGAGCCCAACGCTGGCGATGAACTCGGGAAGATGCGTTGACGTGCCGTTGGATACAAAGGTAACCAGCGCAATCAACAACGCGTACAGTAGGGCCGGACGTCTATCATGCTTTGACTGCTGCTGGTTTTTTTTCACCCTTACCGGCAACGGTAATTTGGTATTCGGCATTTTCCACAACAGCAGAGCGCTAAGCAGGCCAAACAGGGCGTAGATCAGCAGCGCGTGCCGCCAGTCCATCCGCGTCAGCAGCCAGGCGCCAAGCGGCCAGAACAGGGCCGAGGCTAATCCTCCGGCCAGCGTCACGCGCGATATGGTCAACCTGGCCCGCTGCCCGTAAAGATTCACCAGTGCCGCGAACAGCGCGTCGTACAGCGCCAGCCGCATACCGATGCCGGTAAGAAGCCAGGCGGCGAACCAGCCCGTCAGGCTATGGACGTAAGCCATCAGCAGACACCCCGCTGAAATCGCCAGCGTACCGGTAATAACTATTCGCTGGCCGCCAAAGCGGGCAAGAAGCCGGGCGATAAACGGAGAAAGCGTCGCCATCATGAGCATGGCGAGGGTCAGTCCGAAATAGATTTCCGTGGCGGTCCAGCCGGTCTCCTGAGCGATAGCCCTGGCAAAAGTGCCGGGCATATAAAACGAGATTCCCCAGTTAATCAGCTGATTGCACCCGGCGGCCAGCGTGATAAAGCCCGGCGCGGAGTGCGAGTTCGCAGGTGTATTCATGATTTTCCATTCAGTTACGCTGTTGTCGGCAGCATACCTTGCGCGCTATTGTGCAGGCAGGCCGGTCCGTTTATGACCCTTATAAGAGAAACTTTGTGATGATGACGCTCAATCTGGGAAATCTGGCGACGTTCCGCCTGGTCGTACAGCGCGGGAGCTTCTCCGCTGCGGCAGACGTACTGGGATTGTCGCAGCCTGCGGTCAGCCTGCAGGTACGTCAGCTGGAACAGTTTCTACAAACCAGGCTGCTTGAGCGCACCGGGCGGGGAATTAAAGCGACGGCGGCCGGTATCGCCCTGCTGGCCCACAGCGATCGGATTGAACAGGCGGTGGGCGCGGCGGTGCAATCGGTGAGTGAATTCAATCGTGAAATCAGCGGCTCGGTAACGCTGGGATCCGGAGCAACCGCCTGTATTCATCTGCTACCTCCGTTACTGCAGAAGCTACATCATGAGCATCCTTTATTGACGGTGAGGGTCACGGTTGGCAATACGCTTGAGGTGGTTCGGGCTATTGAAGAGAATCGGCTCGACCTTGGGCTTTGTACGCTACCGGCGAATGGACGCAGTCTGGCGGTTATGCCGGTGTTAGAGGAGGAGTTTGTGTGTATTTTCAGCGATGGGCAGGATGAGTTACCGTGGTCGCTGACGCCAGAGATTCTGCAATCATTACCGCTAATCGCTTTTGAATCGGGAAGCGGAACCCGGGATCTGATCGATGGCTGGTTTCTTGCCGATGGGCGGGCGATAGCGCCAGTCATGCAGTTAGGCAGCATTGAGGCGATTAAGCGCATGGTACGTGCGGGGTTGGGGTTCAGCATTGTGCCGAGAATGGCGGTAGAGCATCCGCAGGATCGTATTGGCTTAAATGTTCAATCACTGACTCCGCTGCTGCATCGTCAGTTAGGCATAATCATGCGGCAGGATAAAATTATCAGCAAAGGTATTGCTGAGATCCTGCGTTTACTGCAGAAGTTGGAGAATGGTCAGGCGTAGCGTGTTTTCAATAAAGCAATGGCTGAATCAACCAGCGGGTGGTGACGCTCGCTGTTCCACGCCGCCGCCGCGGTAACAACCATCTGCTTCTCTTCCAGGGCCTTTATCACCACATTAGCCGGCGCCAGTTTGCGGGTGGAGGCGGGAACCAGCGCGATGCCCTGGCCGCAGCTGACGAACGCAATTTGTGAACTTACCGAGCGGACCTCATGCAGAATGCGGGGAGTAAAACCGTGGGTGCGACACAGCGAGGTGAGGAGATCAAACCAGGCCGGGCTGACCTGGCGAGCAGACATTACCATCGGCTCCTTTGCCAGCGCGCGCAGGCTGACGCGATGCTGTAAGGCCAGCGGATGATCGACCGGTAGCGCGACAGCCAGGCGTGACTCTTCCAGCGGCAAAGTCGTGATGTGGCCTTCGGTCTCACCTTCCAGGCGCACAAAAGCCAGATCCAGTTCACCGTTCTCCAGTGCGGGGATCGCATCGACACTATCGATTTCCCGGATAAATATTGTTAGCCCGGGCGTAGCGCGCTTAAGCTCCTCAAGCAGTGGGGGTAAGGTCTCCAGCATGGCCGAGGTTATCGCCCCGATATTCAATACCGCCGAGTGGCCTGCGGCGATTTCATCGACGGTTCTGCCCAACTGGCTGAGCTGGTCGGCGAACTGGCGTACCGCGGGCAGGAGTGCGGCTCCGGCCGGACTCAGGCGGGTCCCGCGCCGCGAACGCTCGAACAGCTGGAGTTTCAGCCCGTGCTCCAGGAGCTTGATTTGTTCCGTTAGCGGCGGTTGCGACATCCCGAGGCGCAGCGCCGCGCGGCCAAAGTGTTCCTCTTCCGCTACTGCGAGAAACATCCACAGCTGCTTAATACGACGAAAATCAATATTGCTCATGAGAGATATTCTGTTACTTATTTAGTATCACAGAGTTTATTTTATAAGAATTTACATATCAACATAGCTGGTTATGATTCCAGCCCAGGAATGATAAGCAATGAGGATATGATGAAAATACAGCCGGAGTTGACATGGCAGCGCTTGCCAATGACGGTGCAGGGCATCGGGCTTGATATCGCGTCCATTAGCCGTGAAGGAACGGGGGAGCCGGTCGTCTTTCTTCACGGTTTTGGCTCCAGCAAAGAGGATTACGCTGATTTCGTGCGCCATCGAGTCTTTGAGGGGCAGCCGTTTATTGCCTGGGATGCACCGGGTTGTGGTGAGAGCCAATGCGCTGATTACAGCAAGATGGGGTTACCCTTTCTGCTTGAGACGGCGCTGAAGGTGATTTCCCACGCGGGGTTTACGCGCTTTCACCTGGTCGGGCATTCAATGGGAGGATTAACATCGCTTCTGCTGGCGCACGCTTTCCCCGAGCGAGTGCTAAGTTTTGTGAATATTGAGGGCAATATCGCGCCGGAAGACTGCTTTTTGAGCCGGCAAATTGTGCAATATGCTGAGCCGGACGCGGAACGTTTCTTCGCGCGCTTTATTGAACGCACTCGCCAATCGCCAGCCTGGGCCAGCGCGCTCTATGCCAGCAGCCTGCCGCAAAAGGTTCGCGCTCAAGCGGTGCCGGGGATTTTCTCTTCGATGGTGGATTATTCTGACCACGGTGAGCTAATGGCGAAATTCCTTAATTTACCGTGTCCAAAAATGTTTATGTACGGCGACCAGAATGCCGGGCTAAGCTATTTATCTTCTATTGCCCGCCGTGGTGTAAAGTTGGCGGAAATTCCGCATTGCGGGCATTTCCCTATGTATTCAAACTCGCCGGAGATGTGGCGACAGATAGCTTTATTGCAGCAGGCCTCACGATGAATAAAGCGTCATCTTCACAGCTGATCGGCGTGCTATTTTCCGTCTGCGCGGCTTTTGGTTTCTCGTTTAAGGCAATATTCGTCAAGCTTGCCTACGAGCAGGCAACGGTAGATGCCATTACTTTACTCATGCTGCGGATGACCCTGTCGTTACCTTTCGT
>ENA-UOZA01000345-UOZA01000345.1-food-metagenome-genome-assembly--contig:-NODE-345-length-9498-cov-3.120513_pt1 | contig 9498 bp, 8 predicted proteins | sample MGYA00249867_ERZ772721 | MGnify/ENA primary metagenome ERZ772721 (study PRJEB29005, sample SAMN08379453) | food metagenome | isolation source: cheese spiked with Escherichia coli O103 | study: EMG produced TPA...
CGTTCCCGGAACAGACGGCAGCAGCTCGTCGGTCATCACCACGCGGCCCGAACGTCCTGCCACGTATTTCAGCGACATCAGGTGCTCGTCGCGGGTGAAATCCGCCAGCGCGTCGGCGATAAAGAACGGTTTGATGTCGCGCATAAAGGCGTCGGTGGCGGTGGTCATGCAGCCGATGTGGGCGTACACGCCGGTGATCAAAAGCTGGTTGCGGCCGGTCTCTTTCAGCATCTGCTCCAGCGGGGAGCGGTGGAACGCGCTGTAGCGCCACTTCACCAGCACGGTGTCCGCTTCGTCCGGGGTCAGCTCAGCGACGATGCGCTGCTGCTCCGGCGAGCGAGTCAGACCCGGCCCCCACATATCGTTCAGCAGGGCGCGGTCTTCATCGCTCTGATCTTTCGGCTGCGCGGTGTAGTACACCGGAATATTGTGCTCTTTGCAGTACGCGCGCAGTTTAGCGATGTTCGCCACTACCTGCTGCATCATGTCGCTATTTTCGCCCCAGAAATTCAGGAAGTACTCCTGCATATCGTGGATCAGCAGCGCGGCGCGCTCCGGCTCAAACGCCCAGCTTACTTTACTGGTCGGCAGTTCGGCGGCGGTTGGCAGCGCATATGCGGTTAATTTTGGAATAGCCATTCTCTGTTCCTCAGCCCCGGGCGCGTTCAGCAAGCCACAGGCGCAACTGTTTCTTATCAACTTTGCCGACCGGCGTGAGCGGAAGCGCATCCACGCTCTCCACGCGGTCCGGCAGCTTAAATTCGGCAACGCCCTGCTCGCGCAGGAAGCGGCGCACCTCCACCGCGCGCAGCGGCTGTTTCACCACCAGGTACGCGCAGCTTTTTTCGCCCAGCAGGCTGTCCTCCATGCTCACCAGCGCGGCGTGGATCACCGCGTCGTGGCGCAGCAGCAGGTTTTCGATCTCTTCGGCGGCGATCTTCTCGCCACCGCGGTTGATCTGATCTTTCTCGCGCCCCTGCACGGTGATGTAACCCTGCTCGTCGATGGCGATCAGATCGCCTGAGCAGTAGAAGCCGTTGGCATCGAAGGCGCTGGCGTTGTGGTCCGGGCTGTTGAAATAGCCGCGGAAGGTGTAAGGGCCGCGCGTCATCAGACGCCCGACCTCCCCGCGCGGCAGCGGGTTGCCGTCCTCGTCCGCCACCCACACTTCATCGTCCGGGCACATCGGGCGGCCCTGGGTATTGATGATGCGCTCCGGCGCATCGTCGAGGGCGGTATAGTTCACCAGCCCTTCCGCCATGCCAAACACCTGCTGAAGCTGGCAGCCAATTTCCGCCGGAATGCGCGCCGCAAGCGTGGCGGAGAGGCGCGCGCCGCCCACCTGGAGCAGCCTGAGGGATTTCAGCTGGGCGTTCCCCGCGCCGTCGGCAATCGCCTGCAACCACAGGCTGACCGCGGGCGGCACCAGCGAGGTGACGTTTATCTGATGCTGCTCAATCAGCGGGAAGCAGAGCGTGGCGCTCGGATCGTTCGCCAGCACCACGCAGCCACCCGCCGTGAAAACGCCTAACGATCCTGGCGAGCTCATGGCGTAGTTATGCGCCGCGGGAAGGGCGTTCAGATAGCGGGTGTGCGCAGTGATACCGCAGATTTCGTTGCTGCGACGGATGCTGTAGTCGTAATCGTTATGCGTGCGCGGGATCAGCTTCGGCGTGCCGGTGCTGCCGCCGGAGAGCTGGAAGAACGCCACTTCGTCGGCGGGCGTCGGGTTCGGGATGAAATTGTCCGCCGGGCGCGCAATCGCCGCCTCCAGCGCATGTTCGCCCTTATCGCCGCGCAGCAGCACAACGCGTACCGAGCGATGCGCATCCACAACGGTGTTGAGAAAATCATCGCCCGAGAACAGCGCGTGGTCGCGATCGGCAATCAGCACGGCGGGTTTGATCTGCTCCGCGTAGGCGTTGAGTTCACTGCGCTGATGGCTAAAGAGCGCGTTGACCGGCGCGACGCCGATTTGCAGTAGCGCGAAGAAGGTGATGTAGAACTCGGCCACGTTGCCAAGCTGTACCAGCGCGGTCTCCCCGCGATGCAGCCCCTGCGCCTGAAGGGAGGACGCCAGATTCGTCACCGCCTGATTAAACGCGCGGTAGGTGATGCGGCGTTCGCCGTCAATTATCGCGACCGTATCGCTGTCCGCATGGTCCGTCAGGATGTGGGTCAGCGGCAGATCCTGCCAGTAGCCTTTTTCACGGTAGCGGCGGGCAAACTCCTCAGGCCAGCGGGTAAAAGGGATGGTCATGAGTATTCCTTAGTGCAAACCAAACACGTTGAGCATGGTGGAGAGCTTCACGCCCGTCTCGCGCCACTCGCCGACCGGGGAGGAGGCAGGCACAATGCCCGCGCCGGCAAACAGGCGAACGGTATTTTGATGCAGCCGCGCGCAGCGGATAGTCACCACCCACTCGCCGTTACCTTCGCTGTCGCACCAGCCGACGATGCCGCCGAACAGCTCGCGGTCAAACGGCTCCAGCTCGGCAATCAGCTCTATTGCCGCCTGATGCGGGAAGCCGCTCAGCGCGGGCGTCGGGTGCAGCAGGCAGGCCAGCGTCAGGGCGTTCTCGTTTTCACGAGCCTCACCTTCTACCGGCGTGGCCAGATGCCACAGCGTCGGGGTGGTGATGAGCTGCGGGGAAGCCGGCATGCTCAGATGATGGCTACGCGGTTCCAGAATGGTTTTCATCGCCTGCGTGACCAGATCGTGCTCGTGGCGGTCTTTTTCGGAGGCCAGCAGCTTAGTGCCCGCTTCGCGATCCAGCACATCGTCCGGCTGACGGCGCGCAGAGCCCGCCAGCGGCAGCGAGCTAAAGTGCGCGCCCTCTTTACGCAGCAGCAGTTCCGGGCTGGCGCCCAGCAGCACGCCGCCGTCTTCCAGCGGTACGTGGAAGTTAAAGCTCGCCGGGTTCTGGGCGATAAGACGCTCCATCAGCGCGCTGCTATCGATCTGTTTGTCGGTGGCGATATCAATCAGGCGCGACAGCACCACCTTATTCACCTGCGGCGTGGCGGTGAGCGACGCGGCGCGAGCCACCATCTCCTCGAAAACCGGCTGCGGCGGGATCTCGGTGCGTTGTTGCACGTTCAGCGTCTGCGCGCCGGAGGCGTAGCGTGCGGACTGCTGACGCGCCGGGCGGGAGAAGGTTTGCCAGCGTTGCGGAATAAACAGCGATGACGGTTTGCGGGTATCGAAGGGGATCGCCCCTACCATCACCGGATGGGCAATGCCGCTGGCTTTCGCATTCCGGAAAGCCTGTGCTAATTTCTGCTGAAAAGGACCCGCCGGATCGTCACCGCCCACAGCGGGTTCAGAAAAACGGGCAAAACAGCCGGACGTGGTAAAACTGCGATAGGGCGACATAAAGAAAAAGCTGTCTGATTGCAGCGTGGTCGCGGTGTGCTGAACTTCCTCAGCCAGGGACGTGTCCATATCATCCTCCTTAAAATGATAAAAGAAGCAATAATGATTATCATTTATATTTTCGTCGGCTAACCTAATCCCACATCGCCCCGCTGTCAACCGTCGGGCAAATAACTTGTGCGACAAACGCTTGCATCCCTTCCCTACAGCCCTGAAAATGAGAAGCATTATCTTCAATAAAATCAGGATGCCGCTCTGTGAAAATCGCTGCCGTTTGCCGCAATGCCCTTCTTTTAACAGGACTTTTTGTTTTAGGACTAACCTCAGCCCTCGCCGCCGACTGGCCGCGCCAGGTCACCGACAGCCGCGGCGTTCACACGCTTGAGAGCAAACCGACGCGCATTGTCTCCACCAGCGTGACCTTAACCGGCTCCCTGCTGGCCATTGACGCGCCGGTCATTGCCAGCGGCGCGACCACGCCAAACAACCGCGTGGCGGATGCGCAGGGCTTCCTGCGTCAGTGGGGCGATATCGCCAAACAGCGTAAGGTTGCCCGGCTGTACATCGGCGAGCCGAGCGCCGAAGCCGTCGCGGCCCAGATGCCGGACCTGATTTTGATCAGCGCCACCGGCGGGGATTCCGCGCTGGCGCTCTACGATCAGCTTTCCGCCATCGCGCCGACGCTTATCATTAACTACGACGACAAAAGCTGGCAGGAACTGCTGACCCAACTGGGGACGATCACCGGGCAGGAGACACAGGCCGCAGAGCGCATCGCTGCCTTCGACAAACAGCTCGCCAAGGTGAAACAGCAGATGAAGCTGCCGCCACAGCCGGTGAACGCCATCGTCTACACCGCCGCGGCGCACACGGCGAACCTGTGGACGACAGACTCCGCGCAGGGCAAGCTTTTGCACCAGTTGGGCTTTACGCTGGCCGACGTGCCTGCCGGGTTGCACACCTCAAAAAGTCAGGGCAAACGCCACGACATTATCCAGTTAGGGGGTGAAAACCTGGCGACGGGGCTGAACGGCGAAGGGCTGTTCGTGTTTGCCGGCGATCAGAAAGACGTGGACGCGATTTACGCCAACCCGCTGCTGGCGCATCTGCCGTCGGTGAAGAACAAGCGCGTCTGGGCATTAGGAACCGAGACGTTCCGCCTGGATTATTACAGCGCGATGTTGGTGTTGCAGCGTTTGAATACAATTTTTAAATAAGTGGCACGTTCCCCGTAGGCCCGGTAAGCGCAGCGCCACCGGGCGTTTTGTCGGGTGGCGGCTACGCCTTACCCGACCTACAGGGTCTGCCTGAACCGACGCAACTCCACCAGAACCGACGCCACCGGGGTCATTATCGCCCCCAGCCCGCCGAGGATCGCCGCGCCAATCGCATCGCCCGTGACATTCTGCGCCGTCCACAGGCCGTTAATGCGCCCGAGCATCCCTTCCGGCGTCTGGGTCTGGATCAGGGTGTACTGTAAAAGAGAGCTGACCGCGCTCAGCCAGCCGAAAATCACCAGACACATCACCCCCAGCGCCCACACCGGCATCAGGCTAAAGAAACCAATGGCGATAAACGAGGCCAGCGTCGCCACCAGCATGATCAACCCCGGTCTCGCGCTCTGCGCCAGGTTGCCGCTGGTCAGCGCCCCGAAGGCCGCACCGAGCGGAATGGCGGCGTACAGCACGCCAATCTCTGAGGCGCTCATCTGCCACTCACCCGCCAGCGCCGGATACAGCACGCGCACGGCGCTCGCCATCGTCAGCAGGCCGCCGAGCAGCGCAATGCCGCCAATCAATGGGTTGCTGAACAGGAAACGAATCGCGGCCATCAGGGACTTCAGCGGATGCTCGCGCGGCTGCGGCGGGGGTGGCAGGAGCGGCAGACGCAGTAGCGTCAGGGTGGTAATAAACGTTCCCGCCGCGGCAAGGCCGTAGTTCCACGCCACGTTGCCGGTCGCCAGCAACAGACCGCCCACCATCGGCGAAATCACCGAGCCGAGACGTACGGTGAGCATGGTGATCGCCCCCGCCTGCATCAGGTTCTCGCGCCCGACCAGCGCGGGCGTGGCCGCCAGCAGCGCCGTCACGCCTAACGAAGCAAAAAAGCCGTCCCACAATCCCAGCACGTAAATGGCCACCAGCGACGGCTCCGGCAGCATGGCGTTCAGACACAGCCCGACAAAGCCCACCCCGCAGGTGCCGCGCGCCAGCAGGATCAGTTTTTTACGCTCGTAGCGGTCCGCCAGCACGCCGCCCCGGTTAAGGTGACGGATAACCCCACCAGCCAGCTGGAGTGAGTCATGGTCTGGATTTGCACCGGTACGGCCACACCAAGCAGACCGAGGGACAAAATGGAGATAAAGCGAGCGATAAAAACGGCGCGATACGCCGGGTGTGTTTTGAGCAGGCTGAGGTTAAGCAGCCAGGATTTTTGATTCATGACAAAGCCTTGAGTCTATTTCTACCCATTCCATGGGCGCACATGCTAACATAGCCAAATAAGATAGATAACGATAATCACTATCATTATCAAATCATGGATGTTGCTATGTCGTTTTCCTCTTCTGCGGTGCGCGCCCTTGCCGTGCCCGTTTTATTGCTACTGCTAATCCTTGCGATTGCACTCAGCCTGCTGGTCGGCGCAAAACCGCTGCCCGCGTCCGTTATTGTCGATGCGCTATCCGGTACCTGTCAGAGTGCCGACTGCACCATCGTGCTCGACGCTCGCCTGCCCCGCACCCTTGCCGGATTGCTGGCTGGCGGTGCGCTCGGCCTTGCCGGTGCCCTGATGCAAACCCTCACCCGCAACCCGCTGGCGGACCCCGGCATTCTCGGCGTTAACTCCGGCGCAAGCTTTGCCATCGTGCTCGGCGCAGCGCTGTTTGGATTTACGTCCCCCTCTGAACAGCTGGTGATGGCTTTTTGCGGCGCGCTGGCGGCCTCGCTGGTGGTGGCGTTTACCGGCAGCCAGGGCGGCGGCCAGCTCAGCCCGGTACGCTTAACGCTGGCGGGCGTAGCGCTCGCGGCGGTACTGGAAGGCTTGTCCAACGGCATCGCCCTGCTCAACCCGGACGTGTATGACCAGCTGCGCTTCTGGCAGGCGGGTTCGCTGGATATTCGTACCCTTGAAACCTTAAAGGTGGTGGTGATCCCGACGATCGTCGCTGCCGCCGTGGCGCTCTGTTTAAGCCGGGCGCTGAACAGCCTGAGCCTCGGCAGCGATACCGCGACCGCCCTCGGCAACCGCGTGGCGCGCACGCAGCTGACGGGGCTACTCGCCATTACCGTGCTCTGCGGCAGCGCGACCGCCGTGGTCGGGCCGATTGCCTTTATCGGCCTGATGATGCCGCACATGGCGCGCTGGCTGGTGGGGGCGGATCACCGCTGGTCGCTGCCGGTCACGCTGCTGGCGACCCCTGCCCTGCTGCTCTTTGCCGACGTACTGGGCCGCCTGCTGGTGCCGGGTGAACTGCGCGTCTCGGTGGTCAGCGCCTTTATCGGCGCGCCGGTTCTGATCTTCCTGGTTCGACGCAGACGCGGGGGTGGCGCATGATGGCCCCGTCCCGTCGTTTACTTACCAGCGTCGCCCTGCTGGTCGTCGCCAGTCTGCTGCTGGCGGTCTGGAGCCTGCAAAGCGGTGCCGTAATGCTTGATTTCGCGCAGGTCTTTCACGCTCTCAGCGGCAGCGCGCCGCGTAACATCACCATGGTGGTCACCGAATGGCGACTGCCGCACGAGGCGAGGGCGATCCAGGTGGGCGCGGCCCTTGGCGTCAGCGGCGCGAAATTCCATTCGCAGATGCGTAACCCCCTCGGGAGCCCGGACGTGATGGGCCTGAATACCGGCGCGTGGAGCGGCGTGCTGGTGGCGATGGTGCTGTTCGGGCAGCATCTTACGGCCATTACCTTTACGGCGATGGCGGGCGGCATTCTCACCTCCCTGCTTATCTGGGCCCTGGCCTGGCGCAACGGCATCGACACCTTCCGTCTGATCATCATCGGGATCGGCATCCGTGCGATGCTGATGGCGTTCAACACCTGGCTTCTGCTACAGGCATCGCTGGAAACCGCGCTCTCCGCCGGGCTGTGGTACGCCGGCTCCCTCAACGGTCTGACGTGGGGAAAAACCTGGCCCGCCGCGCCGCTGATTTTGCTGATGTTTATTGGCGCGTTGCTGCTGGTCAGGCGCATGCGGCTGCTGGAGATGGGCGACGACAGCGCCTGCGCGCTGGGCGTGAGCGTAGAGCGCTCGCGCCTGATGCTGATGCTGGTGGCGGTCTTGCTGACCGCAGCGTCTACCGCCATCGCCGGGCCGATCTCCTTTATTGCCCTCGTAGCCCCGCATATCGCGCGGCGTCTTAGCGGTACTGCGCGCTGGGCATTAACCCAGCCGGCGCTGTGCGGCGCATTGTTACTGCTCGCCGCCGATCACAGCCCTCAGCAGCTGTTTATGCCTTATCAACTGCCGGTGGGCGTGGTGACCGTCAGCCTCGGCGGGATTTACCTCATCGTCTTGCTCGTTCAGGAGTCACGCAAGAAATGACAGATTCAACATTCCGCTTGCGCGGCGAAAACTTGTCCCTCGGCTACGGCAAAAAAATCATTGCCCGGGATTTATCCGTGTCCATTCCGGACGGCCACTTCACCGCCATTATCGGCCCGAACGGTTGCGGCAAATCGACCCTGCTGCGCACGCTGAGCCGCCTGATGTCGCCGGTTGAGGGTAGCGTGTTCCTCGACGGGGAGCAGATCCAGCGCTTCGCCAGCAAAGAGGTGGCGCGCCGAATTGGCCTGCTGGCGCAAAACGCCACCACGCCGGGGGATATTACCGTGCAGGAGCTGGTCTCCCGCGGGCGCTACCCGCACCAGCCGCTGTTTACCCGCTGGCGCAAAGAGGACGACGAGGCGGTGAAGCGCGCGATGCAGGCGACGGGCATCACCGATCTGGCCCAACAAAGCGTCGATACTCTCTCCGGCGGACAGCGCCAGCGCGCCTGGATTGCAATGGTACTGGCGCAGGAAACCTCGATTATGCTGCTGGACGAGCCGACAACCTGGCTCGATATCAGCCATCAGATTGATCTGCTGGAGCTGCTGAGCGAACTGAACCGCACGCAGGGGTACACCCTGGCGGCAGTGCTGCACGACTTAAATCAGGCGTGCCGCTACGCGACGCATCTGATTGCGCTGCGCGACGGCGAGATTGTGGCGCAGGGCGCGCCGAAGGAGATTGTGACGCCGGATCTGATCGCGCGGATCTACGGCATGCGCTGCATGATTATTGACGATCCGGTGGCGGGTACGCCGCTGGTGGTGCCGTTGGGCAAGCGTGCGGTCTGATGCCCTCACCCCGGCCCTCTCCCACAGGGAGAGGTAGCAAACCATCCCCTCTCCCCGTGGGAGAGGGTTAGGGTGAGGGGCATTTGCACTATTCTAAAATTTCCTTCAGTACCGGCCCAATCTTCTCAAACGCCTGCGGTGAAATAATATCCACGTGGGCGCAGTCCTGGCTGTACACCTCCAGCGCACTCACCCACGGCGCCCATGCGGCCTGCGGATCCATGGTTCGCGTGCGTTCGGCGACAAACAGCGTCGCTTTGCCGTCGAACCGTGAACTATGCGCGGTGGTGAGCAGCCGCACCGCATCGGCGTAGTTGCCTTCAATAGCGTCAAACAGCTCGCTGGAACCTTGCCGCTGCTGGGCGGCGATAAACGCCTGACGCTCGCGCTCAATTTCCGCCAGCACCTCAGGATCGAGGCCATTGGCCTCTTTCTCCGCCCAGTTCTGGGTTTCCGGCGGCCAGGTATCCAGCAGGCCGAGGAACGCTACGTTTTCACCCTGCTCGCGCAGCCGCGCCGCAATGCCCTGCGCCAGCGTGCCGCCGAGGGAATAGCCGAACAGATAATACGGCCCCTGCGGCTGCTGCTTACGCAACGTGTTCAGATGATGTTCGATCACCGCATCGAGATCCGCACACTGCTCCATCGGCCCCTCAGGCCGGGGAGACTGAATACCGACGATTGACCAGCGCGGGCTGAGGTAGCGCGCCAGGACGCTAAACTGCCAGGCAAAACCGGACGCCGGATGGAAGCAGAACAGCGTGGGGCCGTTGCTTTCACG
>ENA-UOZA01000357-UOZA01000357.1-food-metagenome-genome-assembly--contig:-NODE-357-length-9148-cov-5.924007_pt1 | contig 9148 bp, 9 predicted proteins | sample MGYA00249867_ERZ772721 | MGnify/ENA primary metagenome ERZ772721 (study PRJEB29005, sample SAMN08379453) | food metagenome | isolation source: cheese spiked with Escherichia coli O103 | study: EMG produced TPA...
ACTCCGAAAGGGGTTTGGAAATAATGCCTAAAACAATTAGAGAACTTGCTGATGAGTTTGGTGTATCAAAACAAGCCATTAGGGAAAAAACTAGATGCAAACTTTAGTTGTTGTTAATTCGGGATATTTGCCGTTAAAGCAACATTCATTGGTGGCAACAACCAGAACCAAATCAATTATAGTTTAGCTTGAAGATTGATACCTATTTTAAAAAACGACAAGAACGACAACCAAGTTTAAGCTTTGCTTGTCGATTGGTGTTCTTGTCGTTTTTAACTTATAATTTAAGGCGGATTAATTAGGTGGTGAAACTATTGGGCAAGACTATTCGACAACTTTCAGAAGAATTGAAATTATCAAAACAAGCTATTAATCAACGTATTAATAGCATTAATGGCTTTCGAAGTAAACACACTTATAAAGTCAAAAACCATCTAGAAATAGACAATCAAGGCGTTAAACTGCTTGCTAATTTTGACAAGCAAAAACGACAAGAACGACAACAAAATCAGCAAGATAAAAACGACAAGAACGAAAATATTGATCATATCTTGCTGAAACAACTTGATGTTAAAGATCAACAAATTGCAAATTTACAACAGGCCTTAGATCAGCAACAAAAATTACAGATAGCAACGGTTTCAGAAAACCATCGATTAAAAGAGCACGTTAGGAAATTGAGCGGCTTGCTTGAACCTTCTAGTGCAACTCAACAGCAACAATCAAACGACAAGGACGATGCCTTGTCGAATAACGCTAATACCCGTCATAGCAAGGATAAAAACGACAAGCAAAATGAAAATAGAGTTGATGAATATAATAATAGGCAAAAAAAAGTATCTAAAAACAAAGTCAATAATAGTTGGTGGCGTTTTTGGTAGTATTTCTACTCCTTTCATCAAGCAATCAGGAATCTAACCCAGAAATAGTTGACAAAGAGCCCATTTTCCTACCGCCTTGGATAGTTATAAGAAGCAAAAAAATTCTCATACTATTTGGCTGCCAGTGGTAATTTAAAGATGATAAAAGTCGATACAGCGTAAATAATTAAAATCGGAATCAGTAACATTCCATAGGTGATGGGCCACGTCAAAATGGTCATTAAGGCAGTGCCAACTGTATTTAAAATTACTAACGTTTTCCTGGTTAGTTTAAATGAATGCCACATTAAAAACCACCAGTAGACCAATGAAATAAGTAGCGCAAAGCTTCCCAATTCAGCTAATGACAATTTTTATTTATCTCCTATCGACTTAAGTTTTTTAGCTCAAAACTACTCTTTTTATCGCTTCTTAGTATTTTGCTAAGTGGGTTCGTCGTTATTGGACTCTTCGCGGTCGATTGGCTCGTTATGTCGATAAACAATATGGGTGAATTAGAACTATTCAATGAGTTAGTCGTGAAAAAAGTGATTGGATCACTATTAATGGTTCTAGTCTATAGTCTGCTTAGTGCAATGGGAGCATTATTTATACAATCGATATCTGGAGGAATTGTCTTTTCACTAGGGATCATGTTTCTACCGGGATTGATTAGAATGTTTCCGGAAGCAGTAGTTGATTTATTATTACCTGTTTTTCCTGAAACAGCGATTAACCACTTTGTCGACCTCACCACAAAATCGAGTAACTTATTTGTATCCCTATTGATTTTGGTCTTATGGCTAGTAATCAGTACTGTAATCAGCTATGCTAAATTCAGGAAAATTGACTATTAAAACCAGTTTAAAATGATTTACTATGAAAAAATAGCAATAAACATACTAAGATTATCTAATTAACAACTCTTTATAATTGATACGATTAATAAATAATACAGGGGGCGATGATGTGTTAAAAGTGGAACACGTTTCAAAGCAGTTTGGTGATGTCAAAGCTTTAAATGATGTTAGCTTTTCGATTGCTGATGGGGAAATCATGGGATTGATCGGTCAAAACGGGGCCGGAAAATCTACTTCTTTTCATAGTATTTTAAATTTTTTGAAGTTTGATGGTGCTATTTCTTGGAATGATGCACCTATTTCTGAAGAGGTTTTTGATCAGATCGGTTACTTACCGGAAGAGCGTAGTTTGATGCCTAAGTTAACGATCGAACAACAAATCGTTTATTTAGCTAAACTAAAAGGGAAAAAGGCTAAAGATATCAAACCACAGATCGATCAGTGGATGGAGAAATTTGCTGTTAAAGGTAAGAAGTCTGATAAAATCAAGGATCTTTCTAAAGGTAACCAGCAAAAAGTTCAACTGATCTGTACTTTGATCCATCGTCCTTCTTTGATCATTTTGGATGAGCCGTTCAGTGGGTTGGACCCAGTTAATTCTGACTTATTGAAAAAAGCTGTTTTAGCGGAAAAAGCTAACGGAGCTTCAATTATTTTTTCTAGTCACGATATGTCTAACGTGGAAGTGGTCTGCGATTCTTTGGTGATGCTGAAGACTGGAAATGTCGTCTTGTCCGGTAGTTTGGATGAAGTTCGTGGACAGTTTGGTAAAACAGAATTATTCGTGGCAACTGATTGGTCAATTGAAAAATTACGTGAACTACCAATGGTCAACACCGTGGAACTACTTCGCGACGGGCACTTTTTACTACGTCTTGACAGTGAACAAGCAGGTCCTGCCATCTTTGATCAGCTGACTAAAGGCCACTACATTGAAGAATTCTCACAACGGCCACCGACCTTAGATGAGATATTCCGGATGAAAGTGGGGGAAAAGTAATGAAAAAATGGTGGATCGTAACTAGTCAAACTTATATGCGCCAAGTTAAATCCTGGAGTTTCTTTTTCTTAGTTTTAATGCCATTCATTTTTCTCGGGATCGGAGTCGGGATCGGTTATTTGGGTACGAATTCGTCAACAAATCACGATAAAATCGCCATGGTCAGTTCTGATCAAAAACTTCGCCAACAATACATCAAGCAAAATAAAGATGATATCAATGGGAAATACCAGACTGAAGCTTCTGCAAAAAAAGCTTTGAAGCATAAGGATATTTCGGGATACATCTTGATCAAGTCCGATGCTAAGCAGGTTTCCGCTAATTATTATGGCGACCAAAATCTTAGCAATGAAGTCAAAACAAACTTGCAGCTATTTTTAGGGCAGATTCAACAAAGCAATAATCTTCAAAATGCCCAATTATCGCCTGCCCAGGCTACATCCTTAGCAACTAATTTTTCCTTGAAGGAACACGTTAAGAAGCAAAAGAGCGATGATTCGACGATCCGTCAAATTTCCTTCTGGATCTTGGTCGGGATGGTCTACATGATCTTGAGCAATTATTCGTCGATCACTGCTCAAGAGATCGCGTCGGAAAAAGGTACCAAGATCATGGAGATCATTTTCTCTAGTACGAGTGCGGTCAAATATTTCGTCGGTAAGATCAGTGGGGTGATGCTCGTCATCCTAACTCAGATCGCGGTTTACATCATCGGTGGTGGGGTCGCGTTGGAAGTTGCTAAAAAAATTGACCTGACCAAGGATTTCATGCGTGATAATAGTCATTTAGTTAACGGTGTGATCGATAATTTGTTTAATGTTAATTTGCTATTCCTATTCTTAGGTGTGGTCATTTACACGATCCTATCGGCTTTAAGTGGGGCTTTAGTTGCCAAAGCTGAAGATGCTCCCAAAGCTGCTCAACCAGCTATCATGTTGAGTATGCTAGCATTTTTCGCTACGTTCCCATTTGTGGCTGATCCAGATGTTATGGTCGTTAAAGTCTTGTCATATGTGCCATTTTTCTCGTCGTATTTCATGCCGATCCGTGTTATCAACGAAACCGCTGGTCCAGTCGAGGTCGTTATTTCCTTAGTGATCTTGATTGCTACGATTTTGTTGTCATCGTATTACATCGGCAAGATGTACAAGGGATTGATGCTTCAAACTGATGACCGAGGGTTTTTCAAAGCATTGAAAACTGGTTTGTCATATGGTAGATTGTAAAATTAATCCGAACAGCGTCGGATTAATTTTACAATCTACCTAGATACTATTATTTACAACAAGAGTATCACGATTAAAAACATTCCAGAAAGAGCATATGATTATGTTGTAAACGGTCGACCCGCTATCGAATGGATTATTGATCAATATCAAGTGAAAACAGATAATAAGTCAGGGATCACAGATGATTCTAATGATTTCAGCGATGATCCTAAGTATATTTTGAATCTTTTGCTTTCTGTTATAACAGTAAGTATGCGAACGCTTGAATTGATTGATGAATTACCAGACTTTGAAGTCCAAGAATAGTTCAGGGTCTATAATCTCCATTTAGCCCCTATTTACACCAGAATATTCTTCGCAACCAGTAGTTGCTTTTAGTGCGCTAATAATTAGCGTGCTTTTTTCTCGCTTCAATATGATAATTAATCTATTGAAAGTGAGGTTACGTTTATGATTTTAGGGCAAAGGATAAAAGAAGAACGAGAAAAAAGGCAGTGGACACAAGATTATCTTGCAGAAACGCTTAATGTTTCTCGTCAGGCCATTTCTAAGTGGGAAGTCGGAAGTACTTATCCCGATATTGATCGTTTAGTGCAAATCAGCAATTTATTCGACATTACCTTAGATAGTTTGATCAAGGGCGATGATTCACTAAAAAAAAGCATAGTTATTACCAAAAACGCAAAGGCACAAACTAATGTCTGGGAATTTATGCGCAGTACTGGTTGGATGATGGTAATTGCAATTATTTATTTAGTCACCAAAATGATTATCGCTGTCTTTAGTTAAGAAACCTTTAGGAACTATAATTACCAAATATTCCATTCAGAGTTTTAAGCAAACTACTCTGAGTGGGATATTTGAGTTAAACTAGCAGTAGAAAGTAAAAACACAGTTCGGTTGGTAGTCCGAACATAGCGAAGCTATCAGTAACCTGCCTCCTTGGTTGTCCATCTTTCTTAATTAATTTTAAGGAGGATGTTTGATGTCTACTATCAAGGGATCATTAACAATTGTCTATGAACCACCGTTTTACAAAGCTATTTTCGAAAGACGCTTTAATTCCACTTATGAAGTTAGCCAAATTAACTTAGGTCCTTCAGAACCTAAATTAACTTTGATTTACGATCTGGTTATTCATCATTGGAATAGAATTATCTTTTTCAAACAAACTGTTTGTGCTTCGTCTGTTTCTGAACGAAAAATCAATCCTAAGCGTCTTCAAAGGTTAGCTAGAAAGAGTATTCAGTATGGTGTCGGTACTAAAGCACAACAAACACTCCAAAAACAGTTGGAATGTCAAAAAGTAACTCGACAACATAATAGACGTACTAAGAAGATCTTGGATCAAGAAAAAAGATATAAATTGCACCAGGCCAAGAAAATACAAAAACACAAGGGACATTGAGAAGCTAGTATAGAAAACTATGTGTTGCATTTTAGGGCCTATAACTATCAAATCGCCCCTCGAAAACGTTGAAAGAATAGCCCCCAATATCTATAATGTAGATATTGGGGGTCATCTTTTTTAATATTTAATTTATAACGCATGCCAATTCACTAGTTTTTTCGGGAATTAGATTTACCGCTCATTTCAAAATTACCACTTTCATAATGGGCCCAACATGAATAGATTTCAACTATTTTAGTTGCTTTATCAATGGTATAAACGACGCGATGTTGACCATTTATTCTTCGAGAATAGTACCCAGCTGCAGGTGGTGTTAACTTTTCAAATGACTGTACTGGTTTATATGGATCAGATTCTAATACACTTTTTATCTCTTCAAAAGATTGACGTAATGGGCTTCTTAAAACTTTTTTTAAATCACCCTTAGCTGATGATTTTATTTTTACTTTCCAACGACTATTCATGATCAATTTCTTTGATCATTTCATCTAGATCAACTGATTCATCATCTTTACGGCTGAAGGTGGCTTGAATCTGACCATTCATCATTAAGTTCATGGTTTCCTGTAATGCGTCATAGTCTTTTTTCCCAATCAAAACGGCACTACGGCTGTCATTAGACCCTGCAATAATAACCGGTTGGGAATCCCGATTAGCGTTTTTGATAAGTGAAAATAGATTGGTTCGCGCTGTAGTTGGATTAATAATTTTTTCCATATGATTCCCTCCTTAACTTATCTAATATTATAGACGTACATGATAACGTACGTCAATTATAAACTACTATATTGTCAAAGGAGATTATGCCTTATGCAACAAATCGTCCTACCCATCAAAGATTCAAATGTCCTTAAAGAAGTTCAAGATACCTTGCTTCATAGTTTTAAAGCCGGTCAACGCAACTACACCATTTTTCAAGTGGGCAAAGCGACCTTGTTACGTGTGAGCGATGTTATGAGACTCCGCTGGGCAGATGTCTTCAATGAAAATGGTACCGTGCGTCAGAATACGTTTATCCACGATAAAAAAACGGGCAAGGCCAATTTGCTCTACTTAAGACCAGTTCAGACGGATTTATTAGCCTATCAAGCGTGGTTACAGGAAAATCATCTGGCTTCGAAATGGTTGTTTCCTTCCATTCAGCACCTTGATCGGTATATCACGGAAAAACAGTTCTATAAAATCATAAGCAAGGTTGGTGATCTGTTAGGAATTAATTATCTAGGTACCCATACGATGCGCAAAACTGGGGCTTATCGCGTCTACACGCAATCGAATTATAATATTGGCTTAGTCATGCACTTGTTAAATCATTCTAGTGAGGCCATGACACTAGCTTATTTAGGCTTGGATAAAGCCAGTCAAGAAACCATGCTGGACCAAATCGATTTTGGGTGATTTAAACATTAAAATGCTATAATTTAAAAGAAATTATTTATTTTTAGGGAGGATAAAGTATGGCCGAACCAATTCTTGGGAGAAAAGTACTTAAAGAGTTCATCTCGAAAAAAAAATGGAATGAGAAAAAATTGGAGTGTGATCAAAAGGTTTTTCAAAAATGGTCCAATGCCCTCAATGGAAAATGGGCTAACGTTAAAGAGACAGAGCTTACTTCGCCCTTCTATGATCAAGTTTTACTGAACATCTTAGGTTATACAGAAGGCCCTTCAAAAGAATATACTATAGGCTTTGAAAACCGCACAAAAAGTAGTGCCCAAAAACCAGATGTTATATTAGGTGGCTTTTCAGAAACAAATCATTCGCAACCAGAGGCCCTTATTGAATTTGAATCACCATATACTCCATTAGATGCTCACAACGTTGGTGTCGAACAGGCTTTTTCATATCAAAGCCAATATAGCCAATCTGTTAGATGGATTATTGCTTCAAACTTTCGCGAAACTAGACTTTATGATTCAACTAGAGAACATGTAGAAGTATTTAAAATTGAAAAGCTAGCTAAAAGCATGGATGAAATTAAAAAATTTATCTTTTTTTTAAGCGCAAATTCCATTGTAAAATCTCTTAATAAACAAGGGGAAACTCTAGAACTTGCTGTAGCAAATAATGTAGCAGACCAAAAAAAAATCTCTGACAAGTTCTACTCGGATTACCTTCAGACACGTAATAAATTATTAGATAATATAAAAACTAACAATCCCACAATTCCAACTAAAAAAGTCTTTACATATGCACAAAAAATACTTGACAGATTTATTTTTATTGCCTTCGCACAAGACTACAAATTGATCCCCCAAAACACCTTTAAAAATGTCCTTAACACCCCAAAAGGTTCTTTTGAAAGATATCCTATTTGGGCACAAATGAAGGGACTATTCAATGCCATTGATAAGGGGTGGCCTGAAAAAAGCATCAATCGTTTTAATGGTGGATTATTTAAGACTGACGCTGAACTTGACAATCTTTCTGTTACTAACGATATATTTAAAAGTTTTGAAGTTATTGATAATTATGACTTTAAGACTGATTTAAGTGTTAATCTGCTTGGCCATATATTTGAACAAGCAATTAACGATATTGATGCCGCTAAGAGTAATACAGATTATTCTTCAAAAAGAAAAAAAGATGGAATTTTTTACACACCTTCAGAAATAACAAGTTTCTTATTAACCGAAACTCTCCAATCATGGATTAATGATGCTTACAAGGAACTAAATTTAAACAAGAAAAACAACTTTACTGAAAGAGATTATAAAGAATTTCGAGATTCTTATATGAACTCATCGTCTACAAAGAGACCAACTAAAAAAGCAAGAAGTGTCAGTGATTACATTATCAAGCTTGAAAAATTAGCTGACAAAATAAAAAGCATAAAAATTATTGACCCGGCCGTTGGTTCTGGAAGTTTTTTAACTCAGGCCCTAGAAAATTTAAAAACATTACTGGATCAAATTAACAACACAATAGAGAGCATTACTCTTCAACCTAGCTTTCCAACTAATGATACAGATATTTTAAGTAATAATTTATTTGGTGTTGATATAAATAAGGAATCAGTTGAAATAGCTAAGCTGTCGTTATGGCTAAGAACCGCGAACAATAAAAAACCATTAACAACTCTTGATAATAATTTAAAAGTAGGAAATTCAGTAATTGACGATATTCAAATTGCCTCGAATGCTTTTATTTGGGGACAAGAATTTAAAGAAGTTTTTATTAAAAATAGGGGATTTGACATTGTTTTGGGTAATCCTCCCTATGTTTTTTCTAGTGAAAATATGACTGAAAAAGAGAAAAAATATTATAGCAATCACTATGCAATGAGTGAATATCAAGAGAATTTGTATAGAGTTTTCACTGAAAAAGGGTTTAATTTGTTAAAACCTGGGGGGTGGTTGGGCTTTATCATTCCTAAAACATGGTTTACAAACGATTATTTTGGGAAGATGCGTTCTTTCTTGATGAAAGAAACAACAAATCTTAAAATTATTGATGTTCAGGATCGTGTTTTTGAAGATGCAAATGTCGACACTTCACTTGTTATTTTTAAAAAACCATTCGCTAATACCCCTGCTTCTACCACGACAACTGTTGGTATATGGAAAGATAATAAAATTCAATTTGAACAACAGAGAAAAATTGATAGCAATATTCAAGCGCCTATTGCTATCAATCAAACGAATAAGATATTAGAAAACATTGAAAAAAAAATCTTAGAACATAGTGATAATGGACAAGATAATATAGGCAGCAATCTAAAAATAACAGATGGAATTAAACTTTTTGAAAGAGGGAAGGGAATACCAAAGCAACCAATAGAAAAAGAA
>ENA-UOZA01000364-UOZA01000364.1-food-metagenome-genome-assembly--contig:-NODE-364-length-9039-cov-13.959150_pt1 | contig 9039 bp, 13 predicted proteins | sample MGYA00249867_ERZ772721 | MGnify/ENA primary metagenome ERZ772721 (study PRJEB29005, sample SAMN08379453) | food metagenome | isolation source: cheese spiked with Escherichia coli O103 | study: EMG produced...
AAAAATTTTGAAAATCAGGGGGGGCAGGGAGCGATTTTTGCTCCCGTACTACGACCCCCCTATAGGTGCCGAGTGCCAAATCCGATTAAAAACACCTTAAAACCCAATAGTGACATGGGTTTGACTGCTGTAAAAATTACGCGACTTTTACGCGACTTTTACGCGACTTTTTTAAAAAAATGTATTTTTATGTAATGCTTTACTTAGTTTTTGTAATGCTTTATAATAATAAATATTAAAGAAGAAAAGAGGTTTTATTTATGTCTAGAGAAAAAGAAGAAATGCAAAGTGTAACTATCCGTATTCCTAAAGATTTGTATGTTGAGTATAAGCAAGCTTTATTAGAACAGGGAAAAATTGTAACTTATGACGTCCGAAAACATATGAATGAAGTTGTAAAAAATCACAGGGAAGGGCAAAAAAATGCATAAAAAAAGAGCGTCCGCCAAAGACCGCTCTCGAAACATATATGCTATTTGTTAAGGTGATTATATCATTATGGCTAAAGAGAAATCAAGATACTTCACATTTTTGCTATACCCAGAAAGTATTCCAAGTGATTGGGAAATGAAATTAGAATTACTTAGTGTTCCTATGGCGATTAGTCCCATTCATGATAAAGATTTAAGTACGGTGGAAGGGCAAAAATATAAAAAGGCTCACTATCATGTGGTTTATGTGGCGAAAAATCCTGTAACTGTAGATAGTGTTCGTAAAAAAATTAAAGGAGTTTTAGGCGATAACAGTGTGGCGAAGGTTCAAACTGTGGTTCATAGCATGGAAAATATGTATCTGTATTTAACACATGAATCGAAAGATGCTATTGCTAAAAATAAGCATAAATATGATAAAAAAGAGATTAAGCTGATAAATAATTTTGATGTTGACCGTTATGTCACGCTTGATGAAAGCGAGAAAAAAGAATTAAGACAAACGTTACTTGAAATTATAGATAAATATAAAATCGTCAATATCATTGAGCTAAGTGCGTTTATTAGGGAACGTGGGAATGAGTTTGGGATTGACGGAATGAGATATGTGAATGAAGTTATTTCAAGTACTTCTGGAATTTTCCGCTTATACTTTGACGCAAACTATCAATGTGGTTATCGTCCAGTTTACTCAAAAACTATTGATCCAGAGACGGGAGAAATGAGATAATGCAAAATAAAATTTATCGAGTTTTACAAAATGATGAAGTGGTCGCAATCTTTAATCGTAAGGATTACGCAAATGATTTTATTGATTATCAAGCAACTGTTTCGGATAAAGAATTTGAAATTGAGGAAGTTTCGTTGGCTGATTGGTTGCTTCAGCCAAGAGAATTTTAAGAATGAGTGAGATAATTAAAGCGAAATATTAGAATAAAAAACTTACCCCTTGCTGGAAAAACTAAGGGGTTTTATTATTTTTTCCAGCAAATAAATTTGTCAAAAAAGTGACACCTGATTTCGTTTGTTGAACCAGGTAATCAGGTATTGAACGAAGGTAAAGAAAAAGAACCCTTTGAGTAAAGGATTCAGGATACACGATTCTATAGAATTTCATGTATTAATTTATATTTTCAGGTAATAAATTAATATTTCGAATAATGTAATATATATATTGAATAATGTTTTTTATATGTTACAATTGTTTCTATAAGAGATGGTAAAGGAGGTCAATTGCAATCGTGGATAATAGAATAAAAATTGCACGTATCCAAGTTAGTTTAACGCAGCAACAATTAGCTGAAAAAGTGGACGTCACTCGTCAAACTATTAGTTTAATTGAAAAAGGCAAATATAATCCCTCTCTAAAACTATGTCTTAATATATGCCACGCCGTCAATAAAACACTAGACGAACTATTCTGGAAAGAAAGGGACTGATACAAAATGAAAAAAATCAAAGATGAACGTTTAATTTTAAAAAATCTTAAGAATATCAGGGGTGCATATATTATTCAAACATTGGGTATCTTTTGTATCTTAGGCTATGACTGGATTACTAGAGGATCAGAAGCAATGTTTGAAAGCCCATTATGGTTTGTTTTTATCGTTTCAACTACTGCATTAACCTTTTTCTCTATGGATATTAGTGTAGCTCATGAATCTCGTAAGAAATCTCCAAAAAGAAGTCTCAGTATCTCTATCGTTATTATTGCACTCATTTCTATTGTAGCTGGAATTCTTGTACCGTTTTCAAGTAAATCTGGTTCAATAAACGGATTAATCGTAGGTGGGGTATTATTTATTGTCCTTCTTATACCCTACATTTATATTTATTATTTGCGTATTAAACAGCAAGATTAAATTACAATAACCAAAAAATAACCTTGATTTAGCAAGGTTCTAGATACATGACTTTATGTACTTTCATGTATCATTTTAATACATGAAAGATAGTTTTAAAGATCAGAGAATTATTTTGATTTTCGCTAATAGGAATAAAAAGTATGATTTATATAAGCCACCCATCTAGTATTGCTAATATACTTATTGTAAAAAATAGGATAATTAAAATATACGGTTTTTGTTTCTCTTTTTTTAAATAAGAACTCATATAAACTCCGATTAAAGATAAAAATACTATTAATGTCGAAACAGTTGAACTCATGAATTACTCCCTCATTCCTAAATATTAAACTACAATTTTTAAATAATTACTTTTTGTTATAAAAATTCCAAGTTTTTTTAGCACTTAAATTTGATTTAGATCTTAGAACAATGCTTTGTACATTCTTAATTTGTACTAACTGGTAGTTTGATTCATAATAAACTAAATTTATAGAAAAATTTTAGGAGGTTAAGTTATGTCAACAACACTTAAATCAGTTGCAAGAATTTTTTTAATTGTTACTAGCGTCATGTTTATTATTTCTTTAATTTTTGAAGGTTTTATTTTTAATACATTGCAATTATTACTCATGGGATCCATTTTTTCATTAGCCTTGTCACTATATGCTAATAAAAAAGAAAATCAGTCAAACTATAAAAAAAGAACCTAACTATTTAAAATGGACTCTATAGAGTGGACTCTGAAAAAAGAGACTTCTATAGGGCCCATTTTTTTATGTCATTTCATGTATATGTTATCTTTTGAGTAACAAAAAATCTGAATAATTAATTCAGATACATAGTATTTAATAAACATTCCACAAATAATTATCATAGTTAGATTTTTCTATGACGAAAAGGAGATTAAGTATGCAAGTTAGTTATAAAACTTTTTACTATGCAATGGTTATAACACTAATTGTCATAGGTATTTTTCAGTTCTTTAGCCTTCCAAAATATTTAGATTACGTTTTGTTAATAATAGCAATTTTGTTTGGAATCATTGGGTGGATTAAACGATCTAAAGTTCAATAGGACATCCTTTGAAAAGTCCCCTGCCAAAAAGGCAAAGGGGACTTTTTTGTTTTTCTCGAAAAAAAGAGGCGGGGATTCCGACGTTTTTCGTGCCTGTCCTCGAGGAACCTTTTCAGCCAAAAGGCGAAAAAAGGGACAGAGAGGACAGGCGGTTTTTAGCCTCGCAGAGCGCACACCTTACTCGTAAGGTATAGTGTGTTATACTTTGCATGGAAGATAACTCCGAAATGAGGTGCGTACAATGAGTTTTGCAGTGGCTAGAATGACGAAATTAAAAGCTGATAATTTAGTCGGCATTGGCAATCATGACCAACGGAAAACGACTAATCACAGCAACGAAGATATTGATGTTTCCCGCTCCCACCTGAATTATGATTTGGTGGCTGGGCGCACTGATAATTTTAAAACGGATATTGAAGCCTATATCAACGAAAATAAAGCGAGTAAGCGGGCAGTTCGCAAAGACGCTGTTTTAGTCAATGAGTGGATTATAACCAGTGACAAAGATTTTTTTGAGCAATTAGACGAAGTCGAAACCCGTAAATATTTTGAAACAGCCAAACAATATTTTGCAGATAACTATGGCGATGAAAATATTCGCTATGCAGTCGTTCACATGGACGAAAAGACCCCTCACATGCATATGGGCATTGTGCCCTTTGATGATGATAAAAAGCTCTCAGCTAAGCGTATATTCAATCGTGAAGCCTTACAACGCATTCAAGAGGAATTACCACAATATCTCAAAGAGAATGGCTTTGATGTTCAACGTGGCAACAAAAACAAAGAGCGTAAAAATTTATCAGTACCCGAATACAAAGCTATGCGGGAAGATTTGAAAAAGATAGAGACCGAAAAACAAGAGACACAAGCAAAGCTTGCAGATACTAAAAAACAGCTTGATGAAATCAAACCACGGGATACCAAAAAAATTGCTAGTAAACCCACCTTGATGAATAAAAACAAAGTCACGGTTGATAAATCTGATCTCGCTGATTTAGAACAAAGGGCGGTGACTAGCGACGCTTATAACTTTGAAAAAATTCATCTGGAAGTAGAAAATCATAGTTTACGTAATGATTTGAGTGAAGCCAAGGGCCGCAACTATGAACTGAAAAAAGAAAATGAGCGATTGCAAAAACTAGTAGGAACGCTTCAAGACATTATACGAAATGTTGATGAGTTTCTACACAAAAAACTAGGTATTAATTTACCTGGAAAGTGGCTAGAGCGTGCAGGACTAAAAGAACCGTCTAAAAAAGCCCCTAAAAGCTCACAGGAACTCGACAGACATAAATCTGATGAATTAGGCGGTCCACATCTTTAAAACACTTATATGGGCTTAAAATGGCGTTTAAGAGCTTAATTTAACATCTCACTAGATTGAACGTAGTTAACTTTGTGTCTGTCAACGGTAAATCGAATTAAAGGGGCTTGCTGCTTTAGCAGTTAGCCCCTTTTTGAGGCTTTAAGGAGTTGATAGACTAGCGGATAAAACACTTTTGCGCATGCAAAGAAAAGCACACCTGCTTTTTTTGCCTGCCCCACGGCGAGTGCGGGGTGAGTTTGAGCGGGAGCTCCCGCTCATTTATGGGGTCAAGCTGACACAGCTTGCGGGTTTGGGCAGAGCCCATATTTTGGTTTGGTTTGAGTGGGATAAAAATTGGGCGAAAAACATGGGGGTACTACGACACCCCCCATGTGTCCATTGTCCATTAAACAGAACACTTTTTTCAAGAAACCTTTTAGGTTAGGGGTTTTCGGGAGGTTTTGAGATTTTATAAAAAATGTTGTATTTCTAACGTATGTATAATATAATGATGGAATAGAGATAAAAATAGTAAGAAAGAAGGTTTTTTGATGGTTGAAGTTGAAAAGAAAAAAATTACTTTGTCTATACCTGTTGAAACTAATGGAAAGCTGGAAGAATTGGCCCAGAAATATGGCATGACTAAATCTGGATTGGTTAATTTTTTGGTTAATCAGGTTGCAGAAGCTGGAACTATTTATAGGCAATAAAAAAAGCGCCCTGTGCATAGGACGCAATCTAAAAGTCTGTGAGGTAATTATAACATATGAAAAGTGAATCTAAAATCGATTGGACGGTACCTCGTCCAAATAAAAATCCCAAAACAAAACAGCCTTATAAACGTGGTCGTAATTGGGGTATTGTTGTTTATCCTGAAAGTCTTCCTGAAAATTGGAAAGATATTATCAGGCAAGAGCCTATTGCTGTCAGTCCCTTACATGATAAAGATGTTAACCCTGATGGAGAAAAGAAAAAATCTCACTATCATCTTGTTTTGAACTATAAAGGGAACAAATCTTTTGAACAAATTGATGAAATTGCTAGATCTTTAAGGGCGCCTGCTCCTCAAAGAATTAGTAGTTTAACTGGCGCTGTTAGGTACTTGACACATATGGATAATCCTGAAAAATATCAGTATGATAATGCTGATATTGAGACCTTTGGAGGCTTTGATTTAGAGAGTTGCTTAGCTCTTTCTACTGGCGATAAGCGCCAAGCCTTACGTGACATGTTGGCTTTTATTTCTGAAAATGAAATTATGCATTTAAAAGACTTTGCAGATTATTGCATGTCTGAGGAAGCACCAGCTGGCTGGTTCGAACTTCTAACTGAAAGGAATACGCTTTTTATTAAAGAATATATCAAGTCAAATTGGCAGAAACAACAGTATGCTAGTAAAAACATCAATAAAATGTCGGATTAAAATTTTATTGATGTTGTTGCTATATTATTAGTGAAAGGATGGTTTACTTTATGCCAACAAGAAAAAATATTTTAGATGATATTCAAGAACATATTGACAATGAAGAACGTGTTTTGGTTACTAATTCAAGCAAAAAATGATTTAACAAGTTGTCTGTTTGCTAAAATAAAATATTGTTGGTACTAATCTGACCATTAAATAGCTAGCTTAACTCAGGTGCAATTGGCTCAGGCTTGTGGGGTTACTAGACAAACTATTTATTTAATAGAAGTGGGAAAATATAATCCGACAATAGCACTATGTCAAAAGATTTGTCATGCTTTAAACACAGATTTGAATTCACTTTTTGGAACAAATGAATAGGAGATGATATTTATGAAAAAAGTTACTGATGAAAGATTAAAAGCTGCAAGAGTACGTTCGGATTCATTTCTCTTTTACATTCAGACATCGGCTTTAATTGTAATTGTACTTTTTGATTATGTAACTCATGGCACAAGTTATGTAATGCGGCAACCAATTTTAGGCGTACTATTTTTTACCCTGTTCCTTTCAGGTGTTAGAAGCATGCTTATTGCGAAAGACTATACCAATAAACATGGTTTGTTCACAGCTACCGTAGGTATTATTTCGGTTGACTTAGTTGGACTAGTTTGCATATTGTTAAATCTTAATACAGCTGGAACCGGTATTTTTGCCATATTATTATTGTCAGGTTCACTAATTGCATTCATTATTGCTTTTGCCATTCTAAGAAAGGGGCGTAATACTAATGACCATTAAATGTAGTATTTGTGGTAAAGAATTAAAAACCTGGGATGAAGCTTTTTTCAAGATCAGCATACCACCACGTTCATTTACAGAGATACGAAAGTTTTTAAAAGAAAACTCCGTCATTTATTGCAAGGATTGTATAAAAAAACTATCTTATTGGTAGATTGCAAATTTAATCCGAATTTTTTGACAAATTGGTTAGCATGACCTGATAAGGTGTTTGCAAGTTAAGTATTTTTCCCGATATCTGGTTAACTTTGATCACATTAGTGATCAAAATTCATTTCTTTAGCCCCATCAAACGATCAGTTTGCTTTATGAAAGTGACCGCTTGATGGGGCTTTTTCGTTTACCTTTTGACAAAAGGTAAGGTGTGACGGGCTTGACTTTGGGTGGCGTTGTGCGAAGCGCAATCGACACGATTTTGACTTTGAGGGGAGTTAAAAGGGGAAGCGTAGCGCCCCTCTTACAAGTGTAAAGTGTGGACAAGAGAGCGTAGCGATATTGTCCACACTTTACCCCACTTGTCATGCGACTTTAAATAGAATTATTGATTAATAAAAGCCCCCTGACAAAAGTCGAAGGGGGCTTTTATTTTAGTTTGAGGTTTGCATACCTACTTAAAAAAGTAGGGCAGCAAAACGTCAAACAGGTATCAGCTAATTGCACCATAGGGTGCGCTGATACTCGGCTCAAAAGAGCCGACAGAGCCGTCTGCAAGACCCCTCGGCGAGCCCACCTTTGCGAAGTAAAGTATAGTGGGTTATACTTTACTTGGAAGATGACCGGAATTTGGGGGTATGTGTTATGAGTTATGTGGTCGCCAGAATGCAGAAATTGAAAGCTGATAATTTGGTCGGTTTGGGTAATCATGACCAACGGAAAACAGAAAATCATAGCAATCAAGATATTGATGTCAGTAAGTCACATTTGAACTATGATTTGGTCGCTGGACGGACGCAAAATTTTAAGACGGATATTCAAAAATATATTGATGAAAATAAAGCGAGTCAACGTGCGACAAGAAAAGATGCAGTATTAGCGAATGAGTGGGTCATTACCAGTGACAAAAATTTTTTTGAGAAGTTGAGTGATGATGAAACGAAACGCTATTTTGAAACGGTAAAAGAATATTTTGCCAATAATTTTGGTGATGAAAATATTCGTTATGCGATTGTTCATTTAGACGAGCATACGCCCCACATGCATATGGGCATTGTGCCCTTTGATGATGAGCGAAAATTGTCGGCTAAACGAGTGTTTAATCGAGCAGCCTTGCAACGTATTCAAGAGGAATTACCACAATACCTCAAAGAGCATGGCTTTGATGTTGAACGTGGCAACAAAAACAAAGAGCGCAAGAATTTATCAGTACCCGAATACAAGGCTATGCGGGAAGATTTGAAAAAGATAGAGACCGAAAAACAAGAGACACAAGCAAAGCTTGCAGATACTAAAAAACAGCTTGATGAAATCAAACCACGGGATACCAAAAAAATTGCTAGTAAACCCACCTTGATGAATAAAAACAAAGTCACGGTTGATAAATCTGATCTCGCTGATTTAGAACAAAGGGCGGTGACTAGCGACGCTTATAACTTTGAAAAAATTCATCTGGAAGTAGAAAATCATAGTTTACGTAATGATTTGAGTGAAGCCAAGGGCCGCAACTATGAACTGAAAAAAGAAAATGAGCGATTGCAAAAACTAGTAGGAACGCTTCAAGACATTATACGAAATGTTGATGAGTTTCTACACAAAAAACTAGGTATTAATTTACCTGGAAAGTGGCTAGAGCGTGCAGGACTAAAAGAACCGTCTAAAAAAGCCCCTAAAAGCTCACAGGAACTCGACAGACATAAATCTGATGAATTAGGCGGTCCACATCTTTAAAACACTTATATGGGCTTAAAATGGCGTTTAAGAGCTTAATTTAACATCTCACTAGATTGAACGTAGTTAACTTTGTGTCTGTCAACGGTAAATCGAATTAAAGGGGCTTGCTGCTTTAGCAGTTAGCCCCTTTTTGAGGCTTTAAGGAGTTGATAGACTAGCGGATAAAACACTTTTGCGCATGCAAAGAAAAGCACACCTGCTTTTTTTGCCTGCCCCACGGCGAGTGCGGGGTGAGTTTGAGCGGGAGCTCCCGCTCATTTATGGGGTCAAGCTGACACAGCTTGC
>ENA-UOZA01000367-UOZA01000367.1-food-metagenome-genome-assembly--contig:-NODE-367-length-9007-cov-4.327189_pt1 | contig 9007 bp, 7 predicted proteins | sample MGYA00249867_ERZ772721 | MGnify/ENA primary metagenome ERZ772721 (study PRJEB29005, sample SAMN08379453) | food metagenome | isolation source: cheese spiked with Escherichia coli O103 | study: EMG produced TPA...
ATCCGACAGCCAGGGCGATCGCCGCAAGCTGATCCTCTTTTGTTGCGCCATGGCCGTGGGCAACGCGTTGCTGTTTGCCTTTAATCGTCACTACCTGACGCTTATCACCTGTGGCGTGCTGTTGGCCTCTCTGGCGAACACCGCCATGCCGCAGCTCTTCGCCCTGGCCCGGGAGTACGCCGACAACTCGGCGCGGGAAGTGGTGATGTTCAGCTCGGTGATGCGTGCGCAGCTCTCTCTCGCATGGGTCATCGGCCCCCCGCTGGCGTTCATGCTGGCGCTGAACTACGGTTTCACCGTCATGTTCACCATCGCCGCGGGAATTTTTGCCATCAGCCTGGCGCTGATAGCCTTTGTGCTGCCATCGGTGGCGCGCGTAGAGCAAGCGACGGACAAGCCCATCACCCAGGTAAGCGGCTGGCAGGATAAACACGTCCGCATGTTGTTTATCGCCTCCACGCTGATGTGGACCTGCAACACCATGTACATTATTGATATGCCGTTGTGGATCAGCAACGATCTGGGAGAGCCCGACAAGCTCCCCGGGAACCAGATGCGCACCCCTGCCGTGCTGGAGATCCCGGCGATGATTCTGGCGGGTTACTACGTAAAACGTTTCGGAAAGCGTCGGATGATGGTCGTCGCCGTGGCGGCTGGGGTGGTGTTCTACGCGGGGTTAATCCTTTTCCATTCGCGGGAAGCTTTGCTGGCGTTACAGCTATTTAACGCGGTATTTATCGGAATCGTTGCCGGGATCGGCATGCTCTGGTTCCAGGATTTAATGCCGGGGCGAGCAGGCTCCGCGACCACGCTGTTTACTAACAGTATCTCTACCGGCGTGATTCTGGCAGGGGTGATTCAGGGGGCGCTGTCGCAAAGCTATGGACATGCATCCGTGTACTGGGTGATCGCAGCGATTTCGGTCATCACGCTTGTGTTAACGTGCCGGGTTAAAGACGTTTGATTCTGGAAGGCGGCTTCACGAAATGAAACGATTTTCTGACAGGAGCAGAGAAGGCGCATAGAGTGCGTGACGGGTGCTTGAGGCTGTTTGCCTCAGGCTTTCGCAAGAGGCAAACAGTGGAGAGTCCCACATCAAAAAAACTGATGGGGAGACCAACTTCACAACCAACATTGCGAGGTTAGTCTCTTCATTGCCGAAAAGCAATAAGGAGGCTGGAATGCCAAAACGTACTCTGCTGTTAGGTTTGTTTCTGATCTGTACGACGTTGTTGATCTTCACCTGGATGGTGCGCGACTCGCTGTGTGAGCTGCACTTCAGACAGGAGAAAACAGAGCTGGCGGCAGTGTTGGCTTACGAAGCAAAACGTTAGCGGTATTGGCGGGGTTTTTCCCCGCCTCTCCAGAGTGGTTACGCCTCAACGCACCCTTATCAATGGCCCGCGCCCTGCGGGCCATTGCCTTTAGCCCATAAACGCAGGCTGTTTTTTCTCGTAGGTGGAGATAGCCTCTTCGTGCTGCAGCGTCAGGCCAATGCTATCCAGACCGTTCAGCATGCAGTGGCGACGGAACGCATCAATGCTAAAGCTGTAGGTCTTGTCACCGGCTTTCACCACTTCTGCTTCCAGATCCACTTCAAACGACATCCCCGGATTTGCCTGCACCAGCGCAAACAGTTCATCGACCTGTTGAAGCTGTTGCCATAGAAGATATCCGCGAAGCTTGGGGCGATAACCACTTTAAAACCGTAGTCGGTCAATGCCCATGGCGCGTGTTCACGCGACGATCCGCAGCCAAAGTTTTCCCGCGCCAGCAAAATGGAGGCGCCTTTGTATTCCTGAAAGTTCAGGACGAATTCCGGGTTCGGCACTTCGCCTTTATCGTCGAGGAAGCGCCAGTCGTTGAACAGATGCGCCCCAAAACCCGTGCGCGTCACTTTCTGCAAAAACTGTTTAGGAATGATCGCGTCAGTATCGACGTTAGCGGCGTCCAGCGGGACAACACGGCCCGTATGTTGGGTAAATTTCTCTGCCATGATTGTCTCCTTATTTCAGGCTGCGAATATCGGCGAAATGACCGGTGACTGCCGCAGCGGCGGCCATTGCCGGGCTGACCAGGTGGGTGCGCCCACCGCGGCCCTGACGGCCTTCAAAGTTACGGTTGCTGGTGGAGGCACAGCGCTCGCCCGGATTCAGGCGGTCGTTGTTCATCGCCAGACACATGGAGCAGCCGGGCAGGCGCCACTCGAAGCCTGCTTCGATAAAGATCTTATCCAGACCTTCCGCTTCCGCCTGGGCTTTCACCGGACCGGAGCCCGGCACAACCAGCGCCTGCACGCCCGGTGCCACTTTGCGGCCTTTTGCAATTTCTGCCGCAGCGCGTAAATCTTCGATACGGGAGTTAGTGCAGGAGCCGATGAACACTTTATCAATGCTCACGTCGGTCAGCGGTACGCCGGGTTTCAGCCCCATATAGGCCAGCGCCTTTTCCGCACTCGCGCGCTCGACCGGATCGGCGAAGGAAGCCGGGTCAGGAATGCTGTCGTTGACGGAAATGACCTGGCCCGGGTTGGTGCCCCAGGTGACTTGCGGGGCGATCTCTTCCGCCTGCAACGTCACAACGGTATCAAAAATTGCCCCCTCGTCCGTTTTCAGGGTTTTCCAGTACGCTACCGCGTCGTCAAAATCCTGTCCTTTCGGCGCATGAAGACGCCCCTCCACATAGTTGAAGGTGGTGTCGTCTGGGGCTACCAGTCCTGCTTTGGCACCCATCTCAATGGCCATGTTGCACAGGGTCATACGACCTTCCATGCTCAGCGCCTGGATAGCGTCGCCGCAGAACTCAACGACGTGACCGGTACCACCTGCACTGCCGGTTTTGCCGATAATCGCCAGCACGATATCTTTCGCGGTGATACCCGGCGCGGCTTTCCCCTTCACTTCAATCTTCATGGTTTTGGCGCGGCCCTGCTTCAGGGTCTGCGTCGCCAGAACGTGCTCGACTTCGGAGGTGCCGATACCGAATGCCAGCGCGCCGAATGCGCCATGGGTTGCCGTATGGGAGTCGCCGCAGACGATGGTCATGCCCGGCAGGGTCACACCCTGTTCCGGCCCCATCACGTGCACCATGCCCTGGTAAGGGTGATTCAGGTCATACAGTTCAACGCCGAACACTTACCACATTATAATCAACTCCTGCATCTCCATACGCGCCAATTCGCCGGATGCATTAATGTCTTTGGTCTGGGTGGAAACGTTGTGATCCATCGTGGCAAAGGTTTTACCCGGCTGACGCACCGGGCGCTTGTGCGCACGCAGGCCGTCAAATGCCTGAGGAGACGTCACTTCGTGTACCAGATGACGGTCGATGTACAACAGTGGGGTTTCGTCTGGCGTCTCGTAAACAACGTGCGCATCAAACAACTTCTCATATAACGTCTTAGCCATGATTACACCCCTTCAGCGACATAGCGGGCAATGATGTCGCCCATTTCATCGGTACTGACTGCCGCCGTGCCGCGTGCTAAATCACCGGTACGGACGCCTTCTTCTAACGCCCGGTTAATGGCGTTTTCAATTGCGGTTGCTGCATCGCCTGCATCCAGGCTGTAGCGCAGCAGCAGAGCCAGAGAGAGGATCTGCGCAATCGGGTTGGCGATGTTTTTGCCTGCGATATCCGGCGCGGAGCCCCCCGCCGGTTCGTACAGGCCAAAGCCTTCTTCGTTCAGGCTGGCGGAGGGCAGCATTCCCATGGAGCCAGTGATCATGGCGCATTCATCCGAGAGAATATCGCCGAACAGGTTGGAGCACAGCAACACGTCAAACTGAGACGGATCTTTGATCAGCTGCATCGTTGCGTTGTCGATATACATATGCGACAGCGCAACGTCCGGGTACTGCTTAGCGACTTCACTGACGATTTCGCGCCACAAGATGGAAGACTGGAGCACGTTCGCTTTATCAATAGAGGTCACTTTACGGCGGCGTTTGCGCGCTGACTCAAACGCGATATGGGCGATACGTTCAATTTCAAAACGGTGATAGACCTCGGTATCAAACGCTTTCTCATGCTGACCGCTGCCTTCGCGACCTTTTGGCTGACCGAAGTAGATGCCGCCGGTCAGCTCACGCACGCAGAGAATGTCGAAACCGTTGGCCGCGATATCCGCGCGCAGCGGGCAGAACTCTTCCAGCCCCGGGTACAGCTTCGCCGGACGCAGGTTGCTGAACAGTTTGAAATGTTTACGCAGCGGCAGCAGCGCACCGCGCTCCGGCTGCTCTGCTGGCGGCAAATGTTCCCACTTAGGGCCGCCCACGGAGCCAAACAGCACGGCATCGGCATTTTCACAGCCTTCCACAGTGGCTTTCGGCAATGGCGTACCGTGGTTATCAATCGCAATACCGCCCACATCGTAGTGGCTGGTGGTAATTTTCATCGCAAAACGCGAACGAACGGCTTCCAGTACTTTCAGCGCCTGTGCCATCACTTCCGGGCCAATACCGTCACCCGGCAACACAGCAATATGGTAATTCTTCGACATCACACGGTTTCCTTGTTGTTCTCTTTATTCTGAGCTTTGCGTTGCAACTCTTTTTCGACTTCGGCGGCACGCCAGATGTTGTTCAGGACATGCACCATCGCTTTCGCGGAGGATTCGACGATATCTGTCGCCAGACCCACACCGTGGAAGCGGCGACCGTTATAATTGACGACGATATCCACCTGACCCAGGGCGTCTTTACCGTGCCCTTTAGCCGTCAGGTCGTATTTCACCAGCTCTACGTCGTACTCAGTGACGCGGTTAATCGCCTGGTAAATGGCATCCACAGGGCCGTTGCCGTTGGCGGCTTCCGCTTTAATTTCATCCCCGCAGGCCAGCTTCACGGAGGCGGTGGCGATGTCGCTTGAGCCGGACTGGACGTTGAAGTAGTCCAGACGGAAGTGCTCTGGCTCTTCCTGCTGTTTGTTGATGAATGCCAGCGCTTCCAGATCGTAATCGAACACCTGGCCCTTCTTGTCCGCCAGCTTCAGGAAGGCGTCGTACAGCTGATCCATGTTGTAATCGCTGTCCTTGTAGCCCATCTCTTCCATACGGTGCTTCACTGCCGCGCGACCAGAGCGTGAGGTCAGGTTCAACTGAACCTGGTTCAGACCGATGGATTCCGGAGTCATGATTTCGTAGTTTTCACGGTTCTTCAGCACCCCATCCTGGTGGATACCGGAAGAGTGAGCGAACGCGCCCGTACCGACAATCGCTTTGTTGGCCGGGATCGGCATGTTGCAAATCTGGCTGACGGTCTGGCTGGTGCGCCAGATTTCGTTGTGATTGATGCGTGTGTGCACGTCCATGATGTCTTTGCGCACTTTGATCGCCATGATCACTTCTTCCAGCGAACAGTTGCCTGCGCGTTCGCCGATGCCGTTCATCGCGCCTTCTACCTGACGCGCGCCGGCGTGCACCGCCGCGATAGCATTGCCAACGGCCAGACCCAGGTCATCGTGGGTGTGTACAGAGATAATGGCTTTATCAATATTTGGTACGCGGTCATACAGACCGGTAATGATGTTGGCAAACTCAAACGGCATGGTGTAGCCGACGGTATCCGGGATGTTGATGGTTCTGGCTCCGGCATTAATAGCGGCTTCCACTACACGGGCCAAATCGTCAATCGGCGTGCGGCCTGCATCTTCACAGGAAAATTCCACGTCGTCAGTGTAGTTACGCGCCCGTTTAACCATATACACCGCACGTTCGATCACTTCATCCAGCGTGCTGCGCAACTTGGTTGCAATGTGCATGGGGGAGGTGGCAATAAAAGTATGGATACGGAAAGCTTCTGCAACTTTCAGGGATTCCGCGGCCACATCGATATCTTTCTCAACGCAGCGAGCCAGAGCGCACACGCGGCTGTTTTTGATGGTGCGGGCGATGGTCTGCACTGACTCAAAATCACCCGGCGAGGAGACAGGAAAACCGACCTCCATTACGTCTACACCCATGCGTTCCAGGGCCAGCGCAATTTGCAGTTTTTCTTTAACACTCAGGCTCGCCTGTAATGCCTGTTCACCGTCACGTAAAGTAGTATCGAAAATAACGACTTGCTGGCTCATGGGTTAGGTCCTTGTCAGTCTTAGGGCGCCTTGCTACGAGCATAAAAAAACCCGCGCAGTGGCGCGGGTTTTTAGTTTTACTGAAGACGATTCAACGCTGAATTTCGCCCGCCAGTCTACCGCGCACAGTGGATGCGTTTAGTAGTAGTAGACCGGTGAAACGAAGGGTGCGAATCATGAATCCTGCTCCAGGTGAATGCGATATGCTTTTAGTGGTACTGGATACGCCGACTCATGTCAACCCCTCCCCGACAAAACGGGGACCCAACGCAGGGAGAATACATTAGCTAATTGTGCTGGTTTTTGCGTGGCTAACCGATTTTATTGTCTATTATTGGACTGGGGATTCATCTCTGGAATAATTTGAATATAATTGGTAGCAATTGAACATACTATTTTCATCAACATGCTATGAAATGGAATGTGTTTCATATCATTGATTTATAGACTTCATGAATGATTTACGGGTAAGTAAGTTATCAAAATTGATATCAATTTGTTAATGAATATGCGTTGTATACTATTAATAGTTTAATAACGCTTAAGTCATTATTAATGAGAGCGTTGATTGTGTATTTGTCTGGTTTATGGTTTCATGCTCACAATAAAGTTTGAGATATCTTTGAACGATTTTTAACTCTTCATTTATGGGGTGCGTAAAGCCGCTCGGTGAATGGGGCTCTTTATATATTCCGAATTTTAAATAATTTCCTTTCGCTTGTTGTATATGCATGGTAAATCATATTTTTCGAAGTTATTCCTGTACCTGGGCAAAGGGAATTTAGCGTGACGGTGGAGTCAGAAATGCCAGAAAATAATATTAACCAACCACAGACTTATGATGGGGTTAAGCCTCAGTTACGCACAGTGGATCTTAACTTGTTAACTGTATTCGATGCAGTGATGCAGGAGCAGAATATTACGCGAGCAGCGCAATCTCTGGGAATGTCTCAGCCTGCCGTGAGTAATGCCGTAGCCAGACTTAAGGTGATGTTTAACGACGAGTTATTCGTTCGTTATGGGAGGGGAATTCAGCCCACAGCGCGTGCATTCCAGCTATTCGGTTCGATTCGTCAGGCGCTACAGCTAGTTCAAAATGAACTTCCCGGTTCGGGCTTTGAACCCTTAAGCAGTGAGCGGGTTTTCCATCTCTGTGTTTGCAGTCCGTTAGATAATTATTTGACGTCTGTTATATATAATAAAGTTGAACAGATCGCCCCAAATATTCATCTCGTTTTTAAATCATCATTAAATCAAAACACTGAACACCAGCTTCGTTATCAGGAAACAGAGTTTGTTCTGGGATACGAAGAGTTCCGCCGTCCAGAGTTTGCCTGTGTTCCGTTGTTCAAAGACGAAATGGTGTTAGTCGCCAGTAAAAAACATCCCCGTATGAATTCGCCGCTGCGTGAAAGCGATGTTTACAGTGAGCAACACGCCGTTGTTGCTCTTGACAGATATGCCTCATTCAGTCAGCCGTGGTATGACACCGCCGATAAACAAGCCTGCGTGGCTTATCAGGGAATGGCCATGGTCAGCGTATTAAATGTCGTTTCTCAGACACAGTTAGTCGCTATTGCGCCGCGCTGGCTTGCTGAAGAGTTCTCCGATTCACTGAATCTGCAAATTTTACCTCTGCCGCTCAAGCTTAATAGCCGGACCTGTTATCTTTCCTGGCATGAGGCTGCGGGTCGGGATAAAGGGCATCAGTGGATGGAAGAGCTGCTGATCAATATTTGCCGTCGCTAGGTTCTGGTGAATAAACCGCATGGCGTCATGCGGTTTATTCTGCGGTTTTTAAAACTGGCGATATTTTGTGCTGTGTTAATTTTTTCAGTTACTTATGCATGCTCAAAAATAGATGATTTCCTGATCCATCCTCTTTTTAAGAGATGAATTATTATTGTCTCCACTCATACCAGACGAATTCACCATATTCATGTCTGTCAGCTGTTTTTTCTGCTTTTATTGCTCATTCCCGCATCCCGTTTGCTAATTGCCTGCCTCATAACGAGCGGTTAAGGTATCCATCACTCTGCACATTATAAGATGGGTTTACCCTGTCAGAAGACGGCGCGGAAATGAATTCTGTAGACCGTCTATAACAAAAGCCTGGAGGCAAAGCATGGAGATGTTGTCTGGCGCGGAAATGGTCGTCCGATCGCTTATCGATCAGGGCGTGAAACAAGTGTTCGGCTATCCCGGAGGCGCGGTTCTCGATATTTATGACGCGCTGCACACGGTAGGCGGTATTGATCATGTTCTGGTTCGTCATGAACAGGCTGCTGTGCATATGGCTGACGGCCTGGCCCGCGCCACGGGCGAAGTGGGTGTTGTGCTGGTCACTTCCGGGCCGGGGGCGACCAATGCCATTACTGGCATAGCGACTGCGTATATGGACTCTATTCCACTGGTCATTCTTTCCGGACAGGTGGCGACGTCGCTGATTGGCTATGATGCGTTTCAGGAGTGCGACATGGTGGGGATCTCACGCCCCGTGGTGAAGCACAGCTTTCTGGTTAAACAAACTGAAGATATCCCGGGCGTACTGAAAAAAGCCTTCTGGCTGGCCGCCAGCGGTCGTCCTGGGCCAGTGGTTGTCGATCTGCCAAAAGATATTCTCAATCCGGGGAATAAACTGCCTTACCTTTGGCCTGAGTCGGTGAGCATGCGTTCGTATAATCCGACCACGCAAGGGCACAAAGGACAGATTAAACGTGCGCTGCAAACGCTGCTGGCTGCGAAAAAACCGGTGGTCTATGTGGGGGGAGGCGCCGTCAATGCAGCCTGCGAAACGCAACTACGCGAACTGATCGAGAAGCTTAATCTTCCTGTCGCGTCATCACTGATGGGGCTGGGGGCGTTCCCTGCCACGCATCGGCAGGCGCTGGGCATGCTGGGAATGCACGGCACCTACGAAGCCAATATGACGATG
>ENA-UOZA01000372-UOZA01000372.1-food-metagenome-genome-assembly--contig:-NODE-372-length-8913-cov-265.744186_pt1 | contig 8913 bp, 8 predicted proteins | sample MGYA00249867_ERZ772721 | MGnify/ENA primary metagenome ERZ772721 (study PRJEB29005, sample SAMN08379453) | food metagenome | isolation source: cheese spiked with Escherichia coli O103 | study: EMG produced...
ACATAAAATGCGAATTATTTAGTACAAAAAGTGAACTTCTGATGATCTTTCCCTGTGTTTAACGCAGCCTTCTTTCTTTTCCTCTTCACCCTTAATGTCTTTGCAATCTCTTAATAAATTCAGTGCCATCTTCTTTATTCCAGATATTATTTAGGCTGCGTTTCCTCTTCTTATCCGGCTGGCATCTTCATTCATTTTTACATCTAACACCCAATGAAGACTGTGCTCGATCAGCCAGTGCGCTCTGATAGCATGTGCAAATTCTTTAGCATCCATATCCTTTGATGAAATATAATATCGGATGCTTACACCTTCTGCTGATTTATCTTCTTTCTTCTGCCTGAATGACAATGCTACACAAAGCTTTTTTAATCCCTTCCATTCGAATTCAAAATCACAAAAGTTCAGGCGTTACGTTACTGACAATATGCAAACGTGTTTCTTTTCTTCCATGACTTATCTCCTGCGTACTAAACGAATCGCCTTTATAATTAGAAAACACATTTACAGGAAATTTTTCCTCGAATGCATGATGTAATTTCCCCTGATTGCCTTTTACTGCCAGAAGATAATCTGCTTTTTTATCTTTGATCTTCGAAGCGATATCTTTCTGACAGCCCATAGCATCAATGGTTATCAAATTTTTCTTTAAATACAGTAGGTTAAGCAACTCTGGAATGGCTGTAATCTCATTACTTTTGGCTTCCGTTTTCACCTGCCCCAGTACAACACCATTTTCGTTCGAGAATGCACTCACCATATGGATTGCTCCTTTTCTTTTTCCCTTATCAAAGGAGCCTCTTATGGTCTTTCCATCTATTGCTATAATTTCACCATCAGTGATTTCATGGCACTCCTGCATCCATTCAATAAACATCTTTTCAAAGGCCAAACTGTCAATGTTACTCACAACGCGTGCAATGGTGTCATCGACCGGAATGCCATTATCAAAATCACCATATTTCTTTAGCCATTCAAGTCTTTCATGTCCAAAATCTTCAATTTCCTGCCACTCATCGGCACCTGCAATTACTGCACATACGGTGAGAAACAAAATAGCAGATAATTTATGTTTAACCTTTCCTTGTTGTCGTATATCAGGGATCACTGAAATATAATCAAGCAAACTTTGAATACTCACCTGGGTCCTTTTTTATCTTTTTAGTTATTCCAAAGGTTAAATTTTGATCACCTGTAGGCGTTAAAGCCAAGATGAAAATCGTGATTTACATCACAATTTTCATGATCTTGCCCTGCCCCGTCCCTTGCTCTCATGTCTTTCTGTATGTATTTTATATTTTTCTCTTTCTGGTGTTGTTCATTATGACCATTTACCAATCCAGTCAAAAACTTCATTTTTCAAATTGTTATCATAATAATCAACATCGTAATAGTCTCCATAATTAATTATTTTATAACTAGCCTTCTTGTTTTTATCACTAAAATACACCCGTTGTTTTTTAGCGCAGAACTCCATATTCTCCAGTTTACTAATGTTTTTTAATCGCACGCTATAAAGAATATCATTGAAAAAATTAAGATTTATATCAACCACTCCACAGTGCGTCCTGTAATTATTAACCATTATACTTATAAAATGACCATTCCCTCTACTAATTTTTTGGTCATTAATTATTTTATAAATAATATTTTTTTCAGAAAGATATATCTCAACGCTCTTTGGTGTTTTATGTCCATAAAATACGATGTCAGAATTTGAATTGTTATCAAACCCAAGGTAAACAACAAATAAACAAAGGGTAATTAAAAAAATGACAAGTTTGCCTCTAATAATTTGAAGCATCTGAACTCCCTTGCTTTGCTTTTATTGGATTATCTGCTTTTATACCATCTAACCCGAAGAGTTGCCCAGTGTTATATTTTTCAATACATGCATCGCTACATTTGGCAGAAAAATCGCCACAAGCAATACCGACAGTGTTATTTTTAAGATCCATGATTCTTTCTTTAGCTGGCTGACCTTGTCTATCCCCTGCCGCCTCATGATTTTTACCTATCACGTCAGCTATTGTTGATCCAAATGTCTTAGTCATTCGACACATCAAGTAACAATGTCTCATTGCATCGGCGGCCCCATTATGAGCTCCGCCAACAATAGCATCCATATCATAACCGAACTGGTAAGCACTGTTAGTAATGCTGTTTGCAGCAATCAATCCAGGTACACCAGATACGGCATAAATTAGTCCACCTGATGTCATATTCTCAATCGCATCTAACCCCATTGGGTCTATCACTTGTATGGGATTCAACGGATACTGATACATATTCCATCCACCTCTCAACCCAATCGGGTCCGGGGTGATATACCGCCCCTGCAACGGATCGTAGTACCGGTGACGGTTATAGTACAGCCCCGACTCCTTATCATACTGCTGCCCCGGCAGCCGGTACGGCTGGTGCAGGTGATGCGGGTTCTCCTCATTAAGCTGGTTGCCCCATTCATCATATTCCGCGCTCCACGCCGTATTGCCGTCTTCACTGATAAGCGCCAGCGGCAGGCCCCGGTGGTCACAGTGATAAAGATGTATTTTTCGCTCAGGCAAATAAACCGGCTCTATCTGTGCCGCCAGCCGCTCCACCGTCAGCCCGCACTGCGCAAGCCACTGGCGGCTTTCACTGCTCACGCAGTTTGCCCGGATTTCCCCCTCCAGCCTGTCCAGCAGCCCCACCAGTTCAGCCGGAAATACCACGCCGTGCCCGTCCTCGCTCCCTTCCTGCTGTATCTTCTCCGCCAGGCTGCGGCACTGCGCTTTCTCCCGTTCACCGTTGTCTGTTTCGATGCGGATGAGCGGCGCGAAGCTCCCCGGCTGGTATACCGTCTGGATACGCGTGGTGTCGGTCTGTACCGTCGTCAGCCTGTCGCCGTCCCAGCCGTACCATGTCACCTCCGGTTTACGCGACAGCGACATCCACCCCGTCAGGTCACGCTCCCGCCGCCATACCCGTTTCGCCATTCGCCGTCCCAGCGGGTCGTAGAGGTAGCGGCTCTCGACCAGTGGCTCGCCATGCTGTATCCGCGTGTAGAACACCAGGCGGTGCTGGCTGTCGTAGTGGTAGTGGTGGGTCCGCTCGTCGTCCGTCCGTATCACACCCGTCGGGATGCGGTCCGTCTTCTCCGTCAGTCTGCCGTTCGCCCGTCAGACGGCCTTTATCGTCATAGCCGTAGTGGACCGCCACACGGTGGCCTTCACTCAGGTGGCTGATTTCTGTCAGCCAGCCGTGGTCGTCATACTGCCACTGCTCCGCCGGTTCACCGTTCACCGTGCGCCGGGTGATACGGTCTGACGCATCGTAATGCCAGAGGGTGATAAGCCCCTCATCTTCACTCTGCGTGAGTTTTCCGGTCAGGTCATACTGGTAACGTTGCGTCCTGCCATCAAAGCCGCGCTGCTCCGTCAGCCTGTCGACCGGGTCATACCGGAACGTGGACTGGCTGCCGTTCTCGTTGGTCAGCACAGTGATGCGCCCGGCAGCGTCATACCCCATGCTGCGCGTCAGACCGCCTTCCGTCACACTCACCGGACGCCCGCGTTTATCATATTCGATGGTGCTGCGTTTACCGTCCGGTGATACCGTTGCTGTCAGGTCGCCTGCGGCGCTGTACTCATAACGGGTCTCCCGCCCCTGCGCATCCCTCTGACTGACCAGTTGCCCACGCGGGTTATAACTGCTGTAAGTGCTGATGCCTTCCTCCCGGTGAACGGCGGTTTGTTGACCGTACCGGTCGTACTCATACCGCGTCGTGTACCCCGAGCAGTCCGTGAAGGCCAGCAGTTGACCGTAACGGCTCCATGCCATCTGTTTTGTACTGCCCGTCGCGTCCTGTATCCCTGTCGGCAGCTCACTCGCCGGGTCATCATAGCTGTACCGCGTTGTCTCACCGCTGCGCGAGGTCTCCGCCGTCAGCCTTCCCCTCTCATCATACTCCCGGCTGCTGCGAAGCCCGTCCGGGTACGTCACTGACGTCACCTGCCGCTGGCTGTTATAGCCATACCGCACCGTCCTGCCGTCCGGCCCCGTCACCGCTGTCACCGCGCCCGACGCCATATGCAGCCGGTACTCCGTCCGCCGCCCCGCCGCATCCGTCTGCGCCTTCAGCCTCCCCGCCTCATCATACTCGCTGCGGGTGATGCTCCCGTCCGCATGCTCCTTCTTCACCACCCGCTTCAGGCCACCCTCGCCTTCCGTGTACAGCACCTCCCGCCGGTTCAGGCTGTCCGTGATGATTACCCGGCTCTCTCCGTACTCAAAGCGGTAGTCCAGCCCCTCCGGGTTGACCTGCTCCGTCACCCGACCGGTATCATCATACCGGTAGCAGCTCTCCGGCCTCCCCGCATAATGGTGCGCCACCATCCGCCCGGCGTGCTCCGCATCATAAGTAAACCCGCGCACCTGCATCCCGCTGCGGTCATACACCGCCCGCAGTTCACCACCGGCCGTGTACGTGTAGCGCGCCAGCGGCGCAGTCGGCTGTTCATCCGGGTATGCCGGGTCGTGTGTCAGCCACACCGCCTCCAGCCGGATACCGTTATCGGCACCGTACTCTGTACCGGCGGGCAGCGTGTCGGGGAAAACCTGAGAAGAGGAAACAGAACGGGGACTGGCCGGGGAAGATAAGGAAGAGGCGCGCTGTTTACGGAAGGCTTCCGCCCGCTGCGCCTGCGTGGTCAGCGCCAGGTGAAAACGGCGGCCCGCGCCGTCCGTCACCCCCGTCACCGCGCCCGCCACGTCACCCTCCGCCGCCCGGTGAAAGGCCAGCGTCCGCCCGAAGCCGTCCACCACGCCCGTCAGCACCCGGTATGCGGGCGGCTCCGGCGGCAGCACCTCGTCCGCCCCCGGCACCCGCTCCGGCCAGCTGAGTATCCACCACGGCCCCTGAAGGCTGTTTGTCGCCAGGTACACATGCGGACTCAGGCGAACATCTTCCGGCAGCACCTGCCAGAGCGCGCTTAGCGGCTGCGAACTGTGCTGCGCCGCTACTCCGCCCCGCGCCAGCCAGAGTGACTCGCTGCGGCTGTAGCTTATCTCGCCGGGAAACAGCGGCTCAAAGTGAATGCTCCTGCCGCCGCTGTCGTTGAGTATCAGGCCTTCATCGCGTATCTGTAAGCGGATATCGAAGGGCGCTTTCCAGCCGGGACCAAACACCCCTACCGGCGCGGGCGTCCTGGTCCGGTAACTGCTGTAGGCGCGGGAAAGGATGAACGGCAGCGGGCCGGGCAGCGCAATGTCCGTCTCGCCCGGCAGCACCTTTGCACCCAGCACCGGGTTCACCGGGTTGCCATAATTTGGACTGTCCTTTTTTTTAGGACACACCGAGCAGGCAACCCCCGTCGGCGCGCCTATCAGCACCCCTGCTGAACCCTGCACAATATCCAGTCCCTTGCGGGTCATGTCGCCCTGCCGCGCTGCCGGTTTTCCGCTCATGGTTTATTCCTCTTCCTCTGAATTTATTTATATTCAGAGAATTAATTATTCAATAGAAATTGAATATCAATAAAAATACTGTCAACAAACAGTCAAAATACTCACCATACTATTTTCAGCACTAATACAGAAAGAAATATCATATTGCAATTGAGAAACGCAGAAACAAAAAAGGAATTAACCACCACATTCTTCGTTCTGCGAATACGTGGATAAAAAAAACAATTACACCTCAGACTTGTATCAACAACAGTAGGTTTTATGTCAGTGGTCAATATGATGGCTGAACTTATATTTAATCGTTTTACTAGGCAGTTATAATTTTTCACTCTACAAGCCTGTACTTAATGATGCAAAAATATATATTCTCATCCTTTCCTTTACGCACCCCCCCACATCAAAAAAAAAAACAAATTAAATCACCAGCCATCTATTTACCATGTACTTTTTAAATTGGAGTTTCACAATTCAAAAGTATTAAAATACCATCACCCAACTCCTTCCTCAGTAGTTCAGCCAGTTCTGGTGTATCCCCAACTGAAAATGTTTTATCCATAACTCTAATTGAGAAATAAGATTTAGGATTCATCATCCCAAACTCTTCTGCAATCAATAATGTAGATTCTGAATTATATTTTTCAACACGATCATCGATCGCATTAATATCTTGATGAGAAAGAACCCTTGCTGGTTCAAATATATGATGCACATCATTAAATATATAGCTATATTTTTGCATAAGGCAATCTAACTTAGCTCTTAAATCACCAAGATCCATTGCACTATAACATCTAATATCTATTGACATTTTTCATCTTTTTTCACTCCAGATCCATAACCACTTTCAACTGCGAATTAGCTCCCTCACACTACAACCATCTGTCTATTCTCATTTTTCTTATTATTTTTTAAATCAATCATTCAGTTGGTAGCTATTAATAAACTCATCGTATATTTCATGCAAACCATAAAACCTAACATCAGAATTAAGATCAGAATCATTTTTTATGATTTTATATTGACTTCTCAATTTTTTAAACAATCCGTCGGGAACAGGATATGGTGCAGTTTCATTTTTTGCGCAACAAAAATAAAAAAAGGCTATCTTTAACTCCTGAACAGATAGCATCTCTGAGTTATTCATTAAATAATCAAAAGCATCCTGCCAATCATCAGATAAAAGTAAAAAATCTAAAGCCGCGCCTTTAATTACGCCATCCCTAGATGTCAATGTATACAAAATTTTCTTACAGAAAGACAGACAACAAGTTTCATCCTGTACTAATAGCTCTCCCAAATACTCTAATGCATCAGCTTCGTCGTCTACCGAGTTAGGGTCTATATAACCATTTTCCAGCAAGCTATTTAATCCATTAACTAATTTATCTACAACCATATTTTTGTTCATTTGAATACCTTTACAATTATTGTTGACAACCTCTTAGCACCATCAGGCATGTCTACCCACACCCCGTTAACTCTAACACTTCCATTTTTGCCGTCAATAACCACCGATGTTGTTCTGTCTGCGGGTAAGTCACCCTGTGCCGAATCCAGTAACTTCTCAATTATCATATCATTGTTTGCAGGAGTATCCGGGATACCAGCATCCTCTAAAATTTGTCCCATTTCCCTTGGTCTATCAATATTATGCATCTTATCTTCTAAAGCTCTTATTGTTTTTTTCCCGTCCGGATATTCTTTAGCAAAAGCCCGTTGGTTATCTCGCCTTAAATTAATCAACTCATCATATTCTTGTTGCAGTTCATCCAAATTACCAGATGCCTTACCACGCATAAAGCGCTCCACTTTATCCTTAGGAATATGGGCATCACCCTTCACTGCGGTATCATGCATTTTACCATGTGCATCCGGCAATTCCTCAATATCAAAACCACGCTCTTGGTTGCGGGCATTTTCCTCATCTTCTGGTCCCCATCCTCCCGGGCTTCCCGTACTGCCGCCGGCCAGGCAGTTCTTCTCTTCATCCGTCAAATCCTTCCCAACATTCGGCTGACTCCCTGACGAATTATCATTCTCATGTGGGCTATCTAAAGGACAACTACTGGTCCAGTAACACATTTCAGCCTGAGAATTTATTAACTGCCCATCGCTCAGAGCCTTCCCGGCACGCCCATCATTAGCGAGAAGGTCATATCCCATTGGCCCAGCGACCACAGCCATTGCTCCAAGAGCAGGGGCAGCAGACGCCATAGCCGTCGTGACTGCATCAAAAGTCGCCGCCCCACCCGAAAGTAACGCCCCCCAGGGCAAGATTACGAAAGCCCGCTCCCCGCAAGGACTGACGCCAGATAGTTTCTGTCCATGGCTGCTTTTCGCATCTTACGTCTTAACCCTGCCTTGAATACCTTATCATTCGTCAAAATATTAATAGCGATGTGCCGTATCCCTGAAAATAATTCTGCTGCATTTCCTCTTCTTATTTTGCAGTCGTCTTCATTCATTACCACGTCCAGACGCCAGTGCAGCTTATTCTCCACGTGCCAGTGGTTTCGGATTGCTGTGGCGAACTTCTCTGCGGTTAAATCAGCAGAACTGATATAATATCTGACCGTCATTTCTGGCTCTTTCTTTTGTTCTGCTATTATTGACCGAAAGGAGACTGCCACGCATAATTTCTTCAGACCTTTCCATTCAAACGTGAAATCAATAAGTTCATCAGGGACATCGCAAACAATGTGAAGACGGATTTCTTCTCTGCCGTGACTCTTTTCACTAATTGCGTAACTGTCATGCTCTGGATTATTTAATTCTTTCAGCGGAAATTTTTCCTCAAAGGCTTTATTTAGCCGCCCCTGGTTTCCTTTTACCGCGAATAAATAATCACCTCCCTGTTTTTGTATCTTCTCTGCAATATCTTTCTGGCAACCCATCGCATCAGTTGTGATGATTTTTCCTTTAATATCCAGCATGTTAAGAAGTTCTGGGATAGCTGTAATCTCATTAGATTTCTCATCCGTCTTGATCTGTCCGATGACCAGACTGTGCATTGTTGAGAACGCACTAATGACATGAATCGCTCCCCTGCGGCGACTCTTGTCATAAGAGTGCCGGAGCGTTTTTCCATCAATTGCAATGACGTCTTTATCATCTGAAGAATGGCAGTCACGCATCCAGTTAATAAAGCACTCGTGAAATTTTGCAGGACTGATACAGGATACAACTCTGGCAATGGTATCGTGAACAGGAATACCATTTTCAAAATCACCATATTGCTTCAAAAAATCGAGATGTGTTTCCCCAAAATCCTCTATATCTTCCCAACCTTCCGCACCAGAAATAACGGCACAAATAGTCAACAGTAGAATATCGGATAATTTATGTTCCACTTTCCAGGCTTGTCTGCAGGGCAAGATTACGAAAGCCCGCTCCCCGCAAGGACTGACGCCAGATAGTTTCTGTCCATGGCTGCTTTTCGCATCTTACGTCTTAACCCTGCCTTGA
>ENA-UOZA01000374-UOZA01000374.1-food-metagenome-genome-assembly--contig:-NODE-374-length-8855-cov-3.871591_pt1 | contig 8855 bp, 10 predicted proteins | sample MGYA00249867_ERZ772721 | MGnify/ENA primary metagenome ERZ772721 (study PRJEB29005, sample SAMN08379453) | food metagenome | isolation source: cheese spiked with Escherichia coli O103 | study: EMG produced...
AGGTCGATAACCTCGATTACCGGGTCACCAAAATTGAGGAGTCTTACAACAATACGGTTATGCCAACCATGCGTTATCTGAAGGTGAACTCGACCGGACCGGACGCGGTGGCCAGTGGAAAAGACGCTGTCGCGCTTGGTCAGGGTACGGTGGCCAGCGGTAATAACAGCATTGCGACCGGTAATGGCGCACAGGCTTCCGGAAACGGCGCTATCGCCACCGGTAACAATGCCAGCGCTTCGGGTACCGGCAGCGTGGCCATCGGCGATAACGCCTCGGTGACCGCCAGCAACTCGGTGGCGCTGGGCAGCGGTTCGGTTGCTGACCGTGATAACACGGTGTCCGTCGGCTCCGCCGGTAATGAACGTCAGGTGACTAACGTGGCGGCGGGGACGGAAGATACAGATGCGGTGAACGTGGCGCAGCTGAAGGATGCCACCGGCAGTATCACCAACAACGTGAGCAATATCAGTAACGGTAAGGACGGGATGTTCCAGGTGAATAACACCAGTAACTACGCCAAACCTGCCGTGAGCGGTAGCGATTCACTGGCGGGTGGCGCCGGATCGTCAGCCAGCGGCAGCAACAGCATGGCAGTGGGTACGAAGGCGTCGGCTTCAGGAGTAAACTCTGTCGCTCTGGGTAACGGTTCGTCGGCGACGGCCAAAAACTCGGTGGCGCTGGGCGCGAACTCCGTGGCTAACCGTGAAAATACCGTCTCGCTGGGCTCCTCCGGTTTCGAACGCCAGGTAACCAACGTGGCAGCGGGTACGGAAACCACCGATGCGGTGAACGTCGGTCAGCTGAAACAGGGTGTCTCTGAATCGGTTAACTACACCAACAAGCAGTTTAACCAGTTGAAAAACATGGTTAATGACCAGAAGGACAAGCTGAGCGCCGGTATTGCGGGTGCGATGGCGATGTCCAGCCTGCCGCAGCCTTACACTCCGGGCGCCAGCATGGTCGGTCTGGGCGGGGGGACCTATCAGGGCCAGTCGGCGGTTGCGCTTGGTGTGTCGACCATCTCTGACAACGGTAAGTGGGTAACGAAGATATCCGGTACCACCAACAGTCAGGGCGACTTCGGTGCGTCAATCGGCGTGGGTTATCAGTGGTAACAGGCAGCAGGAGGCCCCGCCGGTAGTGGCGGGGCACTGTCCCGGTCTTTAAAGGAAGAAATGATGATGAAACAGATGAAGTTAGGCCTGCTGGTCTCTGCCTATGCGATACTGCTGCTGACAGGCTGTACCCGGAGCCTGAGTAACTCCGATGAACAGGGGAAGGCGACCATGCCGATATTCCCCGATAAAGCGTCGGCGGTCAGAAGCGAAGGCAGCTACCCGGATGTGAATGCGCTGGCGAAAATCAGGCCGGGAATGAGCAAAGCCCAGGTGTATGAGCTGCTGGGCGTTCCGCACTTTAAGGAAGGCGTTATGCGGGTTAAGGAGTGGGATTATATCTTCCATTTCCCGACCGCCGCCGGTTCAGTGGTGACGTGCCAGTACAAGGTGCTGTACGACAGCAGCATGAAAGTGGGCGATACGCACTTCCTGCCGGAAAACTGCCTGACGCAGCTGGCCCCGGCGAAGCCTGCGGTCATGCAGCGTGAACTGAAAGCGGAAACCCTGTTTGCCTTTGCCAGCGCGCAGTTAAGCACGCAGGGGGAAGCGCAGATCCGCCAACTGGCGGCGGAGATTCGTCAGTCCGGGCAGGACGTTCGCCAGATAACCATAACCGGTCATACCGATCGTTTCGGCTCAGCCGAAAGCAACCTGCGCCTGTCGCAGGCCCGGGCGGAGTCCGTGAAGTGGGTGCTTATCGCCAGCGGGCTGCCGGCGAACATCATGACTTCTATCGGAATGGGCGCTTCCATGCCGCGGGTGCAGTGTGAAGGCGGCAAATCAGCGGCAACCATCGCCTGCCTGGCGCCGAACCGACGTATCACGATAGACGTGCAGTAACAGGTCAAAGTCTTATTTAAAGAGGATAACGGAATGAAAGGAAAGCTTAAGCGTAGTGCACTGATGGTGATGCTGGCTTCCCTGTCAGCGTCAGGGATGGCGGCGGCAGAAAGCCCGGCAGCAAAAGCCACGACAACCTCCACGGTGGCGGTGATGTCGATCCCGGCATACACTCTGATCACCGATTCGTTAAACAGTTTGGTGCCTAGGGTCAATGGTAAGGTGAACGAACCGGTGATGCGGCTGGTGTGCGACATGGCGCGCGGTGACCGGGTGCGGGCGGATATCATTCGGGCGCTGGAGAACAGCAAAGTGAACGTGGCGGCGGTGCCGGTGCAGGGCAGTCCGCTGTCCGTCCTGGTGCACGGGGATACCCGCCTGCAGCAAAGCGTGTGCGCGTCGTACCTGGCGACATCGCTGTTTGATACGCCGGATAACGCCCGCTACCGCGGCGTGAAGAAAGAGCAGGTCAGCGAAGAGAAGCTGCTGCCGGCACCGGCAAAATGGAAGGTGTGGGAAGAGCAAAAAACCGAAACGGTGACCACTGAACGTCAAACTGTCAGCTGGGACACGACAAAATTCGCTGAGGACGTGAAGGTGCAGGTGGCGCTGGCGAAAGCTACGGCCCAGCTGTATGCGCTGCTGGCGACGAATCTGGGGACTCAGCCGCAGACGGCGGCGATGGTGGATGCCCGGGTGAAGCAGTCGCTGGCGGATCTGGCGGGCGATTATCTGAACTCGGTACAGCAGATGTACCGCGACACGCAGGCGCAGACCATGACGGTGAACCTGCTGAATGAAACCGGATACGCGGTGTCGGACGGGACCGGAAATGTCCTGCGCCGCAGCGATACCGGGCTGAGGCTGACCTATCGCGGTATCGAGTGGCTGGGTAACGGGAAAATCCTCGGCAAGGATCATTTTGTTAATCTGAGCCTGCGGGATATTCCTGTTGCAGTCGCTGAGCCGGTTGTTGAAGAGAAACCGCCGGTAAAAGGGCGGAGGAAATAACAGCGTAATTTTATGGCACCATCACCAATGAAGTTAATCTGAGTATATTGTTAATTACTATTATGTTTATCAACGTAACGTATTATCATTGGCTCATTTTAACTTCATTTTTCATGTGTTATATAAAGAGGTGAAACAATGGGGTTGCTTAAAAATCAGGCTTTGGTGAATGTTTTACAATAAGAGGTCTACCTTCACGGGGCGAGTACTGGAAGTTTATTTTTTTTAGTATCGTACTAATTATAATAGATGTTTCGGCTAGTGCAAAGTTTGGCCACGATAGTGTTGCCCTGCTTTTTGCTACAACAGTGTTTAATTTGTTTTTTTTGGGGGGCAGTATTTACATCATAATCAGAAGGTTGCATGATATCTGAAAAAACGGGAAGTGGGCTTTTCTGCTTCTTTTTCCTCTGGTAAGCCCTATTATCCTTTTGGTTTTCATGCTTAAAAAAAGCCAGGAGGGCAGTAATGAGTTTGGCCCTTCTCCGCTGGCGCTAAAAAATAAAGCTGGATAATCGCTTGAACTCGCTTCTAAAAAATAGTTGAGAAGTGTAAGTCAGCATATTAAATAAAATCTCGCGCTGCCTGATTCGATGGATTATGCCTGAATATCATTATAGACCGGGATCGTATACCTTATATATGGAGTAAGTAGTCATGAAATTTGGAACTCTTTTTAGTGCCCTGTTAATCAGCTCTGCCGGGCTTGCTTTTTCAACTGCGGCACCGGCGGCGGATAAAACTCAGGTGGTTAAAGTTTTGGGCGGTAAGGCGACGGTAGAGCTGCCGGTTGAATTTGTCAGAATGCCGAAGGCCATTTTTAAAGTCATCTATGGGGAAGAAGAAGATCGGCCGCAGGAAGCGTGGTATGTAGAAAAGGAGGGTGGCAACGTTTTTATTTCATTAAATATTTTAGACGAAGAGCTGAAGGAAGCCATGATTCCAATGGTGACAGCGACAATGAAAAATGAGTGGAGCGAGTACTCGCCTTCGATGTCACAGGTGAAAGTGAATAGTCACAAAATGGGACGTCTGGAGTTCAATGTTCCCGACGATGAGGGGAAGGGACATACCCATACTATGATACAAGTTTCTTCTTTTAACGGAAAAATGATGCTTGTGGAGTATTACGTGAGAAGCGAGCTGGAGAGTAAATATAAACCAGCAGGTAGGGTTGCGCTCTCTTCACTGAAGTATTAAGCGGGTAGCCAATTATGAAATGGTTTCAGTGTGCGTTCTTTCACCATTATCTGGATCTCAATGACCGGGCCAGCCGCCGTGAGTTCTGGTGGTATCAATTTGTAGTAGTGGTTATTTATATCGGAAGCGGGGTGCTATCATTCTTGTTATCTGATGCTCCGCAGGATGTGGTACCAGTGATATATGCGGCGATGGGTTTAGTCCTGCTGTTTCCATCTTATTCCTTATTAGTACGTCGTTTGCATGATATCGGTCGCTGCGGATGGTGGGGAATGTTGATCATCCTGCCGGTGGTTGGCTGGCTGGTTCTGTTGTTTTTCCTGGCAAGAAGAGGTCAGGAGAGCGAGAACCGATATGGTATGCCACCGGTGTATTTTTTTGAATAAGACATTTTACCGCTTCTGTTTTGTTTGCCTGCCCTGGATACAAAACGGCGGCAGATCGTTTTGTATATCAATTTTCGATCTACTTTTCCTTCAACATCATCAGCATCGCTGTCGGTATCGCTTCATCTTCGTCGACAGCGATGTGCCCGCATTTGCCAGACTATTTCGCCAGTACCCAGTCACTCCCCTGTATGCGATCGCCAATAATGGGATAGAGTGCAGAACGCAGCGTTAAAGGCAGACCGTGACGGTAACTGAAAAAGGCCAGAATCAGCGCCACAATGGCACAGATTGCCCAAGCGTGCAGACCCCAGTGGAAGAAGGTCAGACGCATTGCTTCCTTCGCTGCCGCAACGGTCTCTGGGGTGCCGACGGGAGGCGAAAGATAATGCATCACCGGTTCGGCAACGCCAAAGAACATCAGACCGATCCCCATCCCCGCTGAAAAAAGCATTGCAAACCAGGAGTGATAGCTGAAATCAGGCTGCGCATGGCCCGGGCCCAGCTTGATATCACCGTAGCGTGAGAGTCCCGGGAACGTGACACTCAATAAATCAGGGCCACAGCAAGGATGTAGAATCAACTGGCATTCGTGAAGATTTGTTGTTGAAGTAGTTTAAAAATTTTGTCGGCGACATCCGGGAATACAGCGGCAAAGGCGACAAGAAGGAAAATTAACAAAGCAGATGTAAAGAATACCGCTTTGTTAATCTGACTTGAAGACTTCCTTGGGATTGTATCATTTTCACTCATAATCATTTATTCCATTAATTTAATCCGCACTGGATAGATGGTACTACCTCTCACAGAGTAGCAAAGTTCAACTGGCTATGCGGCGTTAATCGGAACGCGTGGTGCAACGAGTGTCGATACAAATCATCCCAAATTTTCATATTTTCCAAGGGTTTCTTAGTTAGTCAGCCTGCCACTTCTTGGAACATTTAACTTGCGTAATATGTATCAGACTTGTGATATACGTTAAGTGAAGTATATTAGGCACGAATTACCAGCGCCTGCTTTTGGCACGCAGCGGACATTGTTGACAGAACTGAAGGTCTGCTGTGAGCGAAAAACGGACCTTCAAATCCGAACCGGTTCAATTGATTAACCTTGGCTGTCAGTCAAGCCATCGTTAACATGAATCCGATCGAAAATTCCTTATCGCATTTTTTACAAATACGCAGTGTCAAGAAAGACAGATTCTGGCTCATGACAAGTAGAGTGGTTCATTTGTATAAAGAGACTTCACCTTCAGGACGCGTTTTGAACCTGCGATGCATCCACAGGTATTGCTCAGGAGCACGGAGAATTTCACGCTCGATGATCTTGTTCATATAATTCGCTGCGGCGACCTTGTCTTCCCCTGGATAGCCTGACAACGGATTGCTGATACACATGTGATAACCTTTTTTATCGTTACGTCGAATCATGCTAATTGTGATCAAGTGTGCACCAGCGAGTTTTGACAGAGCATACGTTCCGTTCGTCGTGGCTGCTTTTTTTACCGAGAAAAAAGGTGCAAAAACGCTTCCTTTAGACCCATAATCCTGGTCTGGTGCAAACCAAACGGCTTCACCAGCTTTTAGCGCATGAACAAAACCAGATAAATTACGTCGATTAATCATAGCCTTATTTGAACGCATACGCCCTTTTGTCTGTACCTATTCCATTAATGGATCATTGTGTGGGCGATACGTTGCCATCATAGGATGGCATAACCCCATTACTCTTCCACACAACTCAAGGGACATAAAATGAATCCCGACAACCATTACTCCTCTTGTCGCACCGGTCAGGTTTTCAATCCCTTCGACATCAAACCATTTTTTGACTCTCGCATCGCTCCAGAACCAGGCCATTCCTGTTTCCATCAGTCCCAGCCCGAGAGAAACAAAGTTTTTTATTAACCATCTGGCTCCGGGCAAACGGTGTCATCTCGGGAAAGCACTGTTCGATATTTCTAATCGCAATTCCTTCCCGGCGTTTCAGAAAGGGTCTGGATATTTTTCCAGGGCCAGAACCCAGAATATGTAAAACCGGGTAAAGAAGTTGAACGAGAAGCCACAGCAGACCCAAACCAGACCAGGTAAGCCAGTGGTGAGGGTGAAGTAAATTATGAGTAAAAGTCTGTGCCATAAATTTCCTTAATGCTAATGAAGGTTATAACGCAAAAGGAAAACAATGAGGCAATTCGTCTTTAGCGATACATTTTGTTTTAGATAATTTAAATTCATCTGAATTCAGGAAAAAATATTTTCCAATAACTGGTGAATAATTTAAAGAGCCAGGAGTGAATTGTAAGCCAGCAAATTTATTCTGTTATAAATCTATGGTTTTATCATTGATACTCAAGGAATTGTCTTCTTGATTCATCATCATCAAGGTACTCAAAAGAAAGAAGCCGAATTTTGGTAAGTTTATAAAACTACTCACAATCGTTTCGTTGAATAATTTCGCCTGGTTTGAAACATATCCCGGATGCCACCCGAATAATCGCATATTTACCATGACTAAACCTGACCCGGTGAATACAGAAAGGTTGGCCAGCCTGTCCGTGACAGCTGTTCGACATGATATGCCCTTCAATAAAAACAGATTTTTTAGATTTCATTATCATACCCTCGACAAAAGCAGTACAGGAGGAATGTTGTCATTTTCCGACATCACTGACGTTAAGTGGCAGAAGCTGATCAGCCGCCGATACACCAGCATTCTGAAGGTCTGAACAACAGTCCGCAGGCAGGGCACTCAAGAACCGCATCTTTTCTTAGTTTACCTGCTTTCTGATCGGCTCTGTGTGCACATACCGGGCAGGCAACATGAACCGGTCTTTCTTTAAAATACCTGAGCCCATTTGTATAAGACATAAATAATTCTCTGAGGAATAGAGTGATTATTATACGCTTTAATATAAAAATAACTGGCATAAGTTATGTTAAGTTGTGTCTGAATGAGGTTATCAGATATTGAAAATTGAACGTCTGATTTATGGTACACTACCCTTCCGTGAGAAATTTAAGATGAAATCAGAAGACACCCTTGACTGGTATCCGGCACAACTACCGCCTGTGAAAATTATTCTTGGCGAAGCCGTGCTGGCTGTGGGTAAACAGGGCCGACCAATTAATACCCGCACCTTGCTGGAATACCTTCAGGTCATGCAGGACAAACAAAAAAGGCGGGATGACAAAATCGCCATGCAGACTGCGATTGATGTTCTCAGGGATAATCAGCGCATTAACGGCAGACGTTAATGCACCTCCGGGATCAGGATCAGTTCTGAATGATCTCAACCGTATGGTTTTGTCCATCATCCTTCAGAGGTATTCTGTCATCAGGGAGGAGAACACCATCCAGCGTCACGCAATATTCTGCATCGCCGCGTGAAACACTAATCTGATAATGGCTTTCACCATATTGATATGCCATAGAAAAAGACGACCACTCATCCGGTAACCTGGCATGAACACTAAAGTCAGTGCCGGAACGTTTTATCCCCAGTAATTCCTCGGTAAGTAAACGCCAGGCCCAGCCTGCGGAACCGGTATACCAGCTCCACCCTGCACGTCCGGTATGGGGAGCGACGCTGTAGACATCAGCACTCATGACATAAGGCTCAGCTTTATAAATCCCGACAGAGTCCGCATTCAGGGTATGATTTATAGGGCTGAGCATTGACCAGAGTTGCCAGGCTCGTCCGGCATTCCCCATTCGGGCAAAGGCCATCACTGCCCAGATGGCGCCATGCGTATACTGCCCTCCGTTTTCCCGCACGCCTGGCAGGTACCCCTGTATGTAGCCCGGATTTGGACCGTGTCCGTCGAAAGGAGGCGTTAACAGTTTGATCAGCCCTCCTTCGTTATCCACAAGGTGCTTATCCAGCGCCTGCATGGCCTTTGCGCACCGTCCCGGGCTCGCGGCGCCGGACAATACAGACCAGCTCTGCGCAATCGCATCAATCCGGCAGTCCTGTGAGGTTTTCGATCCCAGGGGAGTACCATCGTCAAAATACCCGCGCCGGTACCATTCCCCATCCCAGGCGTGGGCTTCGAGATTACTTTGCAGGCGCAGAGCCTGTGAACGGCACATCGCGGCGACGCTTTCATCCAGCCTGCGCTCCGCCAGCGCTGCAAACCGCTGCAAAATGTCGTACAGGAAGAAGCCCAGCCAGACGCTTTCACCTTTGCCTTCGATACCCACCCGGTTCATCCCGTCATTCCAGTCACCAGCCCCCATCAGCGGCAGACCATGCTCCCCGAACTGTTGTCCATACTTAATGGCTTTGACGCAGTGTAAC
>ENA-UOZA01000375-UOZA01000375.1-food-metagenome-genome-assembly--contig:-NODE-375-length-8835-cov-4.166401_pt1 | contig 8835 bp, 9 predicted proteins | sample MGYA00249867_ERZ772721 | MGnify/ENA primary metagenome ERZ772721 (study PRJEB29005, sample SAMN08379453) | food metagenome | isolation source: cheese spiked with Escherichia coli O103 | study: EMG produced TPA...
GTAAGTACGCAGCATCTTGCTGGCTTCCTGGGAGCTCATTGCAACCTCCTGCATAGAACGTAGTACACCCTGTTCGCCTGCTGACGAAGGCGAAAGCGAAGACATGTCGTCAGACATAGCGAACCTCAACTCTTTGTATTAAGTGTAAAACAGTTGACTACTATCGCAGCGTTATACGGCGATAACAACCCATTAACGGCTCCATTTCCCAGCAGAGTATGCTGAAATCCAGACCGTGCGACCGGTTTCTTATTCATATCATTGTAAAACACGTATCCGAACTCTGTATGACAAGGTTCGGCGAAACCACGAGAAAACTCCTGTATTAACAAGAGCGCCCTTGTTCAGTTTTCACAAAGCGTGACCGGCTCTGGAATCCTGAGAAGCACCGAGATGGGTATAACATCGGCAGGTGTTTAGACCAGAAGTGCGGGTGGGAATCAAATGCGCGCCAGAACGACTGCGCTGAATGAGCGGAAAACAATGGTTCATTATCTCGTATCACCTCCACGGCCGCCTCTGCTGAAACGGACCACAAGCCAAAGCTAAAAGTTCACTGCTTAACCCGGCTGGAAGTGGCGACACGATGTGTTCATCGAGCGCTTATTTTATATGAGCCGCGCGCCGCGTTTTATACCGAGAAGGTCGCTAAAAAGCAAAACAAAAATGCGCAGGTTGCCAGCGCCGTCAGGAAAAATTTCCAGCCGTGTTTTCAACGCAGTGAGAGGTGAGTCAAAAAAAACTGGAAATCGGGTGAAGAAGTGACCTAAAATAGACGTCCAGATGTTAATCCATCCATACCGATTAACACTCAGACTGCCAGTGTCAAAATCCTGCAGGCCTTGGTAGAATTATCTCCTTTGGCTATTCCACACAGCAGTTCGAGCTAACCAAATTCCTTTTAGGTGAAATAAAACATGGCAAAACACCTGTTTACGTCCGAGTCCGTATCAGAAGGACATCCTGATAAAATTGCTGACCAAATCTCCGATGCGGTGCTGGATGCGATCCTCGCGCAGGATCCAAAGGCGCGCGTAGCGTGTGAAACCTATGTCAAAACCGGCATGGTTCTGGTTGGCGGTGAGATCACCACCAGCGCATGGGTTGATATCGAAGAGATCACCCGTAACACGGTGCGTGAGATCGGTTATGTACATTCTGATATGGGCTTTGATGCCAACTCCTGCGCCGTACTGAGCGCTATCGGCAAACAGTCCCCGGACATCAACCAGGGCGTTGACCGTGCCGATCCGCTGGAACAGGGCGCGGGCGACCAGGGCCTGATGTTCGGCTACGCGACCAACGAAACCGACGTGCTGATGCCAGCGGCGGTGACTTACGCTCACGGTGTGGTGCAGCGTCAGGCTGAAGTGCGTAAAAACGGCACCCTGCCGTGGCTGCGTCCGGATGCGAAAAGCCAGGTGACCTTCCAGTATGACGACGGGAAAATCGTCGGCATTGATGCCGTGGTTCTTTCCACGCAGCATGCTGAAGAGATTGACCAGAAATCCCTGCAGGAAGCGGTGATGGAAGAGATCATTAAGCCGGTTCTGCCAACTGAATGGCTGAGCTCTGCGACCAAATTCTTCATCAACCCAACCGGACGCTTCGTTATCGGCGGCCCAATGGGTGACTGCGGTCTGACCGGTCGTAAAATCATCGTAGATACCTACGGCGGCATGGCGCGCCACGGTGGCGGCGCGTTCTCCGGTAAAGACCCGTCTAAAGTGGACCGTTCTGCGGCGTACGCTGCACGTTATGTGGCGAAAAACATCGTTGCTGCGGGCCTGGCTGACCGCTGTGAAATTCAGGTTTCCTACGCCATCGGCGTGGCTGAGCCAACCTCCATCATGGTGGAAACCTTCGGTACTGAAAAAGTGCCTTCTGAACAGCTGACCCTGCTGGTGCGTGAGTTCTTCGACGTGGGTGCTTAGGGTCTGTGTCAGTTGCTGGATCTGCTGCACCCAATCTACCAGGAAACCGCAGCGTACGGTCACTTTGGTCGCGAACATTTCCCGTGGGAAAAAACCGACAAAGCCGCCCTGCTGCGTGATGCTGCCGGTCTGAAATAAACGACTGCCAGCAGCTTAAACAGGCCAGCCTTTGTGCTGGCCTTTTTTATGTCGGGTGGCGGCTATGCCTTACCCGACCTACGGGTAGTGAATTTTTGTAGGCCGGGTAAGGCGCAGCCGCCACCCGGCAATGTTTGGAACCGTTTACACCTCACTCTCTATACCCCGCTTTCAGAATATTCTCTTTGCATGATCGCATTTCTTCTGCTGTTACATTCTCTTTCAGTTAAGTCTGAAATTTGTGCAAACGCGATGCATATCAATTAATTTACCTCTATATTTTCAAAGCTTTAATTATTTTTACGGTTACAAACTAGTGTAACCGATTACACCGTTGTGATTTGACTCACATATTTTTATGAGCCGCTCACCTACTCTTAATATCGTAAAAACTGATAACCCAACTGGAGGGCATAATGCCTGACAATAATAAACAGGGGCGTACGTCCAATAAGGCAATGACGTTCTTCGTCTGCTTCCTCGCCGCTCTGGCAGGATTACTCTTTGGCCTGGATATTGGCGTAATTGCCGGTGCATTACCTTTCATCACCGATGAGTTCCAGATTAGCGCACACACTCAGGAATGGGTGGTCAGCTCCATGATGTTCGGTGCCGCCGTCGGCGCGGTCGGCAGCGGCTGGCTCTCCTTTAAGCTCGGGCGTAAAAAGAGCCTGATGATCGGCGCGATCCTGTTCGTTGCCGGCTCACTGTTCTCTGCCGCTGCGCCTAACGTTGAAGTGCTGATCCTCTCCCGCGTGCTGCTCGGTCTGGCAGTGGGCGTGGCGTCTTATACTGCCCCGCTGTACCTGTCTGAAATCGCACCGGAAAAAATCCGCGGCAGCATGATTTCAATGTATCAGCTGATGATCACCATCGGTATTCTGGGGGCTTATCTTTCCGATACCGCCTTCAGCTACAGCGGCGCATGGCGCTGGATGCTGGGCGTCATCATCATTCCGGCCATTCTGCTGCTGATTGGTGTCTTCTTCCTGCCGGACAGCCCGCGCTGGTTCGCCGCCAAACGCCGCTTCCACGATGCCGAACGCGTGCTCTTACGCCTGCGTGATACCATCGCCGAAGCCAAAAACGAGCTGGAAGAGATCCGCGAAAGCCTTAAGGTCAAACAGTCCGGCTGGGCGCTGTTCAAAGAGAACAGCAACTTCCGCCGCGCGGTGTTCCTCGGTGTGCTGTTACAGATCATGCAACAGTTCACCGGGATGAACGTCATCATGTATTACGCGCCGAAAATCTTCGAACTGGCGGGTTATACCAACACCACCGAACAGATGTGGGGCACCGTGATCGTCGGCCTGACCAACGTGCTGGCGACCTTTATTGCTATCGGTCTGGTGGACCGCTGGGGGCGTAAGCCAACCCTGACGCTGGGCTTCCTGGTGATGGCCATCGGGATGGGCGTGCTGGGTACCATGATGCACATGGGCATTCACTCCCCAACGGCACAGTACTTCGCCGTGGCGATGCTGCTGATGTTTATTATTGGGTTTGCGATGAGCGCCGGTCCGCTGATTTGGGTACTGTGTTCTGAGATCCAGCCGCTGAAAGGGCGTGATTTTGGTATCACCTGCTCTACCGCAACCAACTGGATTGCCAACATGATCGTTGGCGCAACGTTCCTGACCATGCTCAATACCCTGGGTAATGCCAATACCTTCTGGGTCTACGCCGGTCTTAACCTGTTCTTTATTGTTCTCACGATCTGGCTGGTTCCTGAAACCAAACATGTTTCACTGGAACACATTGAACGTAACCTGATGAAAGGTCGTCCTCTGCGCGAAATCGGCGCACACGACTGATCCTCCTGCGGGGAGGCGCCTCTTGCGCCTCCCCGCTTCCCGCTTTATGCTCTGCCCCTATGAAATCTCCCCGTCTCCCCATCGCCATTCAGCAAGCCGTTATGCGCAGCCTGCGGGAAAAACTCGCCCAGGCCAACCTGAAGCTCGGCCGCGATTATCCTGAACCGAAGCTGGTCTATCAGCAGCGTGGCACCGCGGCAGGCACCGCGTGGCTGGAATCGTATGAGATCCGCCTGAATCCGGTGTTGATGATGGAAAATCAGCAGGCGTTTATCGAAGAAGTGGTGCCGCACGAGCTGGCCCACCTTCTGGTGTGGAAACACTTTGGCCGCGTCGCGCCGCACGGCAAAGAGTGGAAATGGATGATGGAGGCGGTGCTCGGCGTTCCGGCTCGCCGCACCCACCAGTTCGAGCTGGAATCGGTACGCCGCAATACATTTCCCTACCGCTGCCAGTGCCAGCAGCACCAGCTTACCGTGCGCCGTCACAACCGCGTGGTGCGCGGCGAGGCGACCTATCGCTGCGTAAAGTGCGGCGAACCACTGGTGGCGGAATAATCACTCGAACTTTCAGGAACTTTCCTGATCTGACTGATTGCATACGGGAACAACATTCGTTACGTTGCGGGCTCGTTTTGACACGGAGTGTAAGATGTCCCGTAATGTTTCTCTCGCAGTCGCTTTTCTGGCGGCGGCGCTCTCCGGCCATGCTCTGGCCGACGGTATTCACAGTTTCTCACAGGCAAAAACCGCAGGCGTAAAGATTAACGCCGACGTACCGGGTGATTTCTACTGCGGCTGTAAAATTAACTGGCAGGGTAAGAAAGGGGTCGTGGATCTGGGATCCTGCGGCTATAAGGTGCGCAAGAACGAGAACCGCGCCAGCCGAATCGAATGGGAACACGTTGTTCCGGCCTGGCAGTTTGGCCACCAGCGCCAGTGCTGGCAGGACGGTGGACGTAAAAATTGCGCAAAAGATCCGGTCTACCGCCAGATGGAAAGCGATATGCACAACCTGCCGTGTGTGAAGTCAAAGGCGACCGCGGACACTTCATGTACAGCCAGTGGAACGGTGGCGAAGGCCAGTACGGTCAATGCGCCATGAAGGTCGATTTCAAAGAGAAACTCGCCGAACCGCCTGCCCGCGCGCGCGGCAGCATCGCCCGCACTTACTTCTATATGCGCGACCGCTACGATCTCAACCTTTCCCGCCAGCAGACGCAGCTCTTCAATGCCTGGGACAAGCTCTACCCGGTGACGGACTGGGAATGCCAGCGCGACGAACGTATCGCCAAAGTCCAGGGGAATCACAACCCTTACGTCCAGCGGGCTTGCCAGGCGCAAAAGAGCTAACCTACACTACGGCAATTCGCTTATATCGCATGACACATGGAATTTCTGACTATGCGCATCCCTCGCATCTATCACCCTGAACTGATTACCCCAGGCGGCGAAATCGCCCTGTCTGATGATGCCGCAAACCACGTAGGCCGCGTGCTGCGCATGGGCGCAGGCCAGGCGATTCAGCTCTTTGACGGCTCTAATCAGATTTTTGACGCTGAAATTACGCGCGCCGATAAAAAAAGCGTGCACGTGAAGGTGCTGCGTGGCGACGTGGACGACCGGGAATCCCCGCTGCACATTCACCTTGGCCAGGTGATGTCGCGCGGGGAAAAGATGGAGTTCACCATTCAGAAATCCATTGAACTGGGTGTAAGCCTCATTACGCCACTTTTTTCTGAGCGCTGCGGCGTTAAACTGGATGCGGAACGTCTCAACAAAAAGATCCAGCAGTGGCAGAAAATTGCCATTGCAGCCTGTGAACAGAGTGGCCGCAACCGCATCCCGGAGATCCGCCCGGCGATGGATCTGGAGGACTGGTGTGCAGAAGAGGAAAGCGGGCTTAAGCTTAATCTTCATCCGCGCGCCAGCGCCAGCATCAATACGCTGCCGCTGCCCGTTGAGCGTGTACGCCTGCTGATTGGCCCGGAAGGCGGCCTGTCGGCTGACGAAATCGCCATGACGGCGCGTTACCAGTTTACTGATATTCTGTTGGGACCTCGCGTTCTGCGCACTGAGACAACGGCACTCACCGCCATTACCGCCCTACAGGTGCGATTTGGCGATCTGGGTTGAAGCAAAGCCTGACCCATAACCGGAGAAGAACATGATTAAGCTCGGCATCGTGATGGACCCCATCGCAAACATTAACATTAAGAAAGATTCCAGCTTCGCTATGCTGCTGGAAGCGCAGCGTCGCGGCTATGAACTCCACTATATGGAGATGAACGATCTGTACCTGATCAACGGTGAAGCCCGCGCACGTACCCGCATCGTTAACGTCGAGCAGAACTACGAAAAATGGTACGAATTCGGCACCGAGCAGGATATTGCCCTGGCCGACCTTAACGTCATCCTGATGCGTAAAGATCCGCCGTTCGACACCGAATACATTTACTCCACCTATATCCTTGAGCGTGCCGAAGAGAAAGGCACGCTGATCGTCAACAAGCCGCAGAGCCTGCGCGACTGCAACGAGAAGCTCTATACCGCATGGTTCTCTGACCTGACGCCGGAAACGCTGGTCACCCGCAGCAAAACGCAGCTGAAAGAATTCTGGCAGAAGCACGGCGACATCATCATGAAGCCGCTGGACGGCATGGGCGGCGCATCGATCTTCCGCGTGAAAGAGGGCGACCCGAACATTGGCGTAATTGCCGAAACGCTGACCGAGCTGGGAACCCGCTACTGCATGGCGCAAAACTATCTGCCGGCCATTAAAGACGGCGACAAGCGTGTGCTGGTTGTAGACGGCGAGCCGGTGCCTTACTGCCTGGCGCGTATCCCGCAGGGTGGTGAAACCCGTGGCAACCTGGCGGCCGGAGGCCGTGGCGAACCGCGTCCGTTAAGCGAAAGCGACTGGGAAATTGCCCGCCGCGTCGGCCCTACGCTGAAAGCCAAAGGCCTGATCTTCGTTGGCCTCGATATTATCGGCGATCGTCTGACCGAAGTGAACGTCACCAGCCCGACCTGCATTCGTGAGATCGAAGCGGAATTCCCGATCTCGATCACCGGAATGCTGATGGACGCTATCGAAAAACGTTTACAGAAATAACCTGTGACAGCGCCTGTGTTTATCCCCATACTGGGCGCTGTCGCTTTTTAAACCAGGAAACAGTACCTCTGACAATGAATTTACAGCATCACTTTCTTATTGCCATGCCTGCTCTCCAGGATCCGATTTTCCGCCGCGCCGTGGTCTATATTTGCGAATACAACGAAGACGGCGCAATGGGGATTATCATCAATAAGCCGCTGGAAAACCTTCAGGTTGAAGGCATTCTGGACAAGCTGAAAATCCCTGCTGAAGCGCGGCTGCCGGAAATCCGTCTTGATAAACCGGTGATGCTCGGCGGACCGCTTGCAGAAGATCGTGGCTTTATCCTGCATACCCCGCCGGTTTTCTCGTCCAGCATTCGTATCTCCGATAACACCGTCGTCACCACCTCTCGCGATGTGCTCGAAACACTGGGCACGGCAAATCAGCCTTCTGAGGTGCTGGTTGCGCTCGGCTACGCTTCCTGGGAAAAAGGGCAGCTGGAACAAGAAATTCTGGACAACGCCTGGCTGACGGCCCCTGCGGATATGAATATCCTGTTTAAAACCCCTATCGCCGATCGCTGGCGTGACGCGGCAAAACTGATTGGCATTGATATTCTGACCATGCCTGGCGTTGCGGGGCACGCGTAATGAGCGGCACCCTTCTCGCCTTTGACTTCGGCACCAAAAGCATCGGCGTCGCTGTGGGTCAACGGATCACCGGCACCGCCCGCCCGCTCACGGCGCTGAAAGCTAACGACGGCACGCCGGACTGGAACCTTATTGAGCGCTTGCTCAAAGAGTGGCAGCCGGACGACGTGATTGTCGGTCTGCCGTTGAACATGGACGGCACCGAGCAGCCGCTTACCGCCCGCGCACGCAAGTTCGCGAACAAAATTCATGGCCGATTTGGCGTCTCCGTTAAGCTGCACGATGAACGTTTGAGCACCGTCGAGGCACGCGCTGGCCTGTTCGAGCACGGTGGCTTCCGGGCGTTGAACAAAGGCAGCGTGGATTCAGCTTCAGCCGTCATTATCCTCGAAAGCTATTTCGAACAGGGTTACTGAGCGCCGGGGCCTACAGCCGCCCCTGCGCCCGTCGCTCCGCCAGACTCTGCTCAAAGTTCTGCATCCCCGCCTGCTGCCCCGTTTGAATAATGCCCGGCAGTTGCCAGGTTTTACCTTCGCGGATCAGGTTTGCCGCCGCCGACGTATTCACCAGTAGCTCATACAGCGCCACGCGCCCGCCCTGGACATCCTGACGCAGCTTCTGCGCCAGTACCGCACGCAGGCTTCCCGCCAGCTGATTACGAACCGGATCTTTCTCCTGCGCCGGGAAGGTATCGACCAGGCGCTCGATCGCCTGCGCCGCACCGCGCGTGTGCAGCGTGGCCAACACCAGATGGCCAGTCTCAGCCGCCGTCAGCGCCAGGCGTATCGTCTCGCTGTCGCGCAGCTCACCAAGCAGAATCACATCCGGATCTTCACGCAGCGCACTGCGCAGGGCCTCGGCAAAGGACGGGCTATGCTGGCCTATCTCCCGCTGCCGGATGAGGCAACGTTGGCTCTGGTACATAAACTCCACCGGATCTTCCAGGGTCAGAATGTGCCCGTCCGTATGGTGATTGAGAAAATCGACCATCGCGGCCAGGGTGGTCGATTTCCCGCTGCCGGTGGCGCCGGTGACCAGAATCAGGCCGTTGTCATTGGACAAAAGCTCCGGGATCGCGCGCGGCACGCCTAACGCAGAGAGCTGCCGACACGTCACCCGCAACAGGCCTACCCCGATCCAAACGCCCTGCATATGCTTAAACGCACTGCCACACAGCCGCTCACCGCCTCAGACCGTAAC